>Ga0308172_1000496_pt1 | contig 48635 bp, 49 predicted proteins | sample PhyGR2_FD_202134 | JGI IMG/M metagenome (GOLD analysis project Ga0308172, IMG submission 202134) | Phyllosphere microbial communities from UC Gill Tract Community Farm, Albany, California, United States - DLSLSG.R2 | ecosystem: Host-associated > Plants > Phyllosphere > Unclassified | place: USA... | reverse complement strand
GCTTACATGATTGTGTTTTCTTAAAGAACTTTCTGCGCTTCAACTTCCGTATCCGCTATATTCCGATGGCATTGCGCCGTCTTTATCTTTTTTTTGTTTTTCCCTCCGTTTCCGTTGGGACTGCAAAGGTAGAAATCTTTTTCGAACTTCCAAAAACTTTTTGAAGTTTTTTTTCTTTTCTCTTTTTTCGATTTCCGCGTTTAACTCACATTAAACCCTTCTTTTTTCAGGGTTTCTTCTTTCGAAGCAACCGTTCCTCCCTTGCGGAGTGGTGCAAAGATAGGAAGTTTAGGAACAAACTTCCAAGCCTTTTGTTCTTATTTATTTCATTTTGGGCATAACTACCTGGAAAGATGGGAGATTCTTTTTCGAAAGGGCCCTCCCGGAGCGGAACTGCAGGGACAGATGGCCGGTGAAAGGTTCTGCGGGCGGGGAGGCGGCCAGCCTGCAGCTGCGCTTTGACGGAATGGCCGGAGAGGTCGAAGTATGTGGAAGGCACGCCGCCGGGGCTCATGACCGGTATCTTGCCCAGGTTGTATGCTGCAGGGAGAGCCGAGCTGAACGTAAACGGCCTGCCAAATTGGTCGTATCGGGCGGCCGGCAGCTGCGCTATGACGGAATGGTTAGAGAAGTCGAAGTATTTGGAAAGGCACACCGCCGGGGCTCATGACCGGTATCTTGCCCTGATTGCATGCAGCAGGCAGCGCCGGGCTGAATATAAACGGCGGCAAACATGGTCGTATTGGGCGGCCAATGGAAGGCATTTAAAGTTATATCACATCATAGGTTAGTTTAGGGTTTAGTTAGGGTTTAGTTAGGGTTAGTTTAGGTTTAATATAGGTAAAAGCTATACTAAACCTAACTTAAGGCTAAGTTATAGGTAAACAAAAACCATATTAAGGGATAAGAAAGTAGTAACTGTGTATTTTTTAGGGATAAGACACTGCTATAACTAAGGATAACACCCAGGTCAAAGACGAGTCCAACCGCAGCACAAACCTCAGCTTATCCATGCCGAAAAATAGCTTTTAAGAAATAAATACGCGTATGTGCGCAGGATAAAGGAACACAAAACCCTTTTGCGTAACCAAAATTTACATTATGAAAATGCGTTTAGACCCGTAATATCTTGACCTGTGATCAATAAATGAATATCATGAGTTCCCTCATAGGTAATTACAGACTCCAGGTTCATCATATGCCGCATTATCGGGAAGTCACCGACAATCCCCATTCCACCAAGGATCTGTCTAGATTCTCGTGCAATCTGCAGCGCCATATTGACATTGTTCCTTTTGGCCATGGAGATTTGCTGTGGTGTCGCGCGTCCTTCATTTTTGAGTACACCTAAACGCCATGATAACAACTGCGCCTTAGTAATTTCCGTAAGGAATTCTGCAAGTTTCTTTTGCTGCAATTGAAAACCAGCAATTGGCTTACCAAACTGATGACGTTCCTGCGCGTACTGAACGGCAGTTTCATAACAATCTATTGCTGCTCCAATAACGCCCCATGAAATCCCATAGCGGGCTGAATTCAAACAGGAAAGCGGTCCCCGCATTGAATTTACACCTGGAAGCACATTTTCTGCTGGGATAAAAACATCATGAAAAACCAATTCACCTGTTTTCGAGGCGCGCAACGACCATTTATGTAGGGTTTCTGGCGTTTCAAAACCTGCCATTCCACGCTCAACGATCACCCCGTTTACTTTTCCGGACTCATCCCTCGCCCAGACCACAGCAATATCACATACGGGTGAATTTGTGATCCACATCTTGGCTCCATTTAATAAAAAGCCATCACCTTTGGTGGTTAATTTAGTTTCCATTCCACCGGGATCAGACCCATGATTGGGCTCAGTAAGACCAAAAGAGCCGACCAACTCCCCCGACGCCAGCCGCGGCAAATATTTAACACGCTGTTCCTCGCTACCATAGGTGTAAATCGGAAACATCACCAAAGAGGATTGCACAGAAGCTGCCGACCGAATGGCCGAGTCACCAGCTTCCAGTTCCTGCATGATTAAGCCATAAGAGATCTGATCCAAACCGGCTCCGCCATATTCAGTCGGAATATAAGGACCCAAGGCTCCAATAGCACCTAATTTAGGCATCAAACCAGCAATAGCACGATGCTCCTGTGCCGCATCCTCAATAAAAGGCTTAATCTCTGCTTTCACAAAATCGCGGACAGACTGCCGTATCAGTTTATGTTCTTCGGACAATAAATCATCCACTTGATAATAATCGGTATTGATCTGTTTAGTCATCATATAGTCTACATTAGCTTATCTAAGATAAAGAAAATTTTTTCACTGAACAATATTCAGTATAAACTTGACAACAAAAAACTTATTTCATATATTTAAATCATTCAGCGAATAAAATAAACCATTATGATAAAATCAGCGCTTAAAACACTTGGGATATCTTCTCAAAATTTAGGGTCATCAACTGGACAGCAATGGTTTTCCAAAGGCAAAGAATTCGAGTCCTTTTCACCTGTCGACGGAAAACTCATCGCGAAGATAAAAGGCAGTCATAGTAAAGACTATGAAGCAGTTGTTAAGCAGGCTGCTGATGCTTTTTTACAATGGCGTCTACTGCCCGCTCCGAAAAGAGGGAACATTGTTCGCCAGTTGGGAGACAAACTTCGTGAACTGAAACCCATCCTCGGAAAGTTAGTTTCCTATGAAATGGGTAAATCTTATCAGGAGGGTATGGGCGAAGTACAGGAAATGATAGACATATGCGACTTCGCTTTGGGTCTATCCCGCCAATTATATGGCAACACCATTCACTCGGAACGCCCGGGGCACCGTATGTACGACCAATATCACCCCTTGGGCGTGGTGGGTGTTATTACCGCATTCAATTTTCCAGTAGCCGTTTGGGCATGGAACACTGCGCTAGCCTTAGTCTGCGGAAATACGGTGGTGTGGAAGCCAAGCGAAAAGACGCCATTATGTGCGCTAGCTTGCCAAAAAATACTTGCAGAAATCTTACATCACAACGGACTACCTGAAGGAATATCCAACCTTATTATAGGCGACAGGCAAGCCGGAGAGTGGCTCACCGCAGACAATCGCATTGCTTTAATTTCTGCCACAGGCTCTACCCGTATGGGAAAAGAAGTCGCCGTTACTGTAGCGCAACGTCTTGGTAAGACTCTTTTGGAACTTGGCGGTAACAATGCAATCATCGTGACGCCCGATGCAGACTTAAAAATGACCATTATCGGCGCCGTCTTTGGAGCTGTAGGTACAGCTGGACAACGTTGTACAAGCACACGAAGACTTATTGTCCATGAGCGCATTTATGAAGAGGTTAAAAAACAACTGACTAAAGCGTATGGTCAACTAAAAATTGGAGACCCCTTAGATACGAAAAATCATGTAGGACCATTGATCGACAAAGACGCCGTAAAATCATACTTAAACGCACTGGAAAACATTAAAAAACAAGGAGGAAAATTGCTAATTAAGGGAAAGGTTCTTGAAGGTAAGGGATATGAAAGCGGCTGTTATGTGCAGCCAGTCATTGCAGAAGTGGAAAACCATTATGAAATCGTACAGCAAGAGACCTTTGCCCCGATTCTTTATTTGATCAAATATAAGGGTGATATCCGTGCCGCTATAGATCTTCAGAACAGTGTTGGCCAGGGGTTGTCTTCTGCGGTCATGACAAACAATCTGCAGGAAGCTGAGCTGTTTCTAAGTGCTGCAGGCTCTGATTGCGGTATTGCCAATGTCAATATCGGCACTTCAGGGGCCGAAATCGGAGGAGCATTTGGAGGCGAAAAAGAAACCGGTGGCGGTCGGGAATCTGGTTCTGATGCCTGGAAAGCCTACATGCGCCGTCAGACAAACACCATCAATTATACGACTGATCTGCCCTTGGCACAAGGGATCAAATTTGATTTATAAACCATTTACACACAAAACTATGAACAACGTACATGAAAGATTAAGCAAACATATATTAGCCGATGGGTTTCCTTTGGTTATGGATATGGAAAAATCCCATGGTTCTTATGTCGTAGATGAAAATGGTGACGAATACCTTGATATGTTCAGCATGTTTGCCTCGATGGCCGTGGGCTACAATCACCCCCATTTGGTCAAACAACGTGATTTTTTAGGTAAAATGGCAGTCAATAAACCTGCCATGTCGGATATCTACACGAAAGAGTTTGCTGATTTTGTTGACACATTTGATCGTGTGGCCATACCGAAAGAACTTTCCTATGCCTTTTTCATCTCGGGAGGAACTCTCGCAGTGGAAAACGCTTTAAAAGCTGCATTCGACTGGAAAACAAGACTGAATTTTGCCCAAGGAATACAAAAAGAAGCGAGCCAGGTAATTCACTTTAGACAGGCATTTCACGGTAGATCTGGCTATACACTTTCCTTAACAAATACACAAGACCCCAGAAAATACCTCTATTTCCCCAAGTTCAACTGGCCACGCATTACCAATCCGAAGCTGAGCTACCCCTTAACAAAGGAACATATTGATCAAACCATTGCTTTGGAGAAACAAGCTGTCTACGAAATACATGAAGCCCTTGCAGCGAACCCACATGATATCGCCTGCATCTTAATTGAACCGATTCAGGGTGAAGGCGGCGACAATCATTTCCGGATGGAATTTTTCTTACAACTCCGTAAAATCTGTGACGAAAATCAGATTCTATTGATCTTTGACGAAGTACAGACTGGATTGGGAATCACTGGTAAAATGTGGGCTTACCAACATTACAATGTAATTCCTGATATCATTGCTTTTGGCAAAAAAGCACAGGTATGTGGGATACTGGCCAGCAAAGAGAAATTTGATCAAGTGGAACATCATGTTTTCAAAGAATCAAGTCGTATCAATTCCACATTCGGTGGCGATTTTATGGATATGCTCCGCTTTAAATTAATTCTTGAAGTCATAGAACAGGAAAATCTCGTTCAAAATGCGGCCGAAAAAGGACGTTACCTCCAAGAGGAGCTCCAGAAGTTGATCGCAAAAAAAACACAGCTGTCTAATTTAAGGGGCGAGGGACTATTTGTTGCATTGGATTTTGACGCTGAAAGCGGACGCAATGAATTTATCAAGAATGCCTATGCAAATAAGCTTATCATGTTAGGTTGTGGTGAGAAAAGTGTTCGCTTTAGACCGCATCTTAATGTGAGTTATACGGATATCGACAAGACGATAACCCTTATGGAAAAAAGTATTTCCTAAAGGATATGCAATGCTATACTGTTTCGGTGCCTGTAGCATTGCATATCTTTTTTTAAAACCTATCTATCTTTACAGACATTAGGGCGATCAACATCAACCAGTTCCGAAATTCCGTATTCATCAAAACGATCTAAAAGGGCATCGGTGCCCTCCTCAAGTTTATAATCCATCTCTTCTCTATATACTGGAATCATCGCATAAAAATTGATGATATTTCCATCTTTAGTTTTCAACTCCAAAAAATCTTCATCAAAACTTAGCATAGGCGGAAGCAGTAACATACAACCAAACCCGGTATTTGCGATATCTTCGGCTTCCATTCCATTGGGAATGGTATGTCCATAACCTAACCAGGTTTTGTACTCATGTGGAAACCGCGCTAATCTTTTCAAAAAATATACTGGCCAATAATTGTTATCGTCCTGAAATTCTTCTTCCCCTATTTTCCAATCTGCAGGCAACACAACCATTAACTCAGCACGTTCATAAGTTTCCTTATTTTCCACCTCATCCGGAACCTGCATCGGTAAATCACTCATACCTGAAGTGACCAATATATGGTATGGATAGTTTGCACTTGGTTTAATCCAATGCACATCAATATGGACTAGTTCGGAGACAATTTCATGAAACACCATATCGGGTTCGGCAATATATTTTGTCAAGTGTTCCTCTATTTCATCAAGATAGACACATTGGATCTCCGGAAATAAGTTCTTCGGATCGTTATCCTCAGACTGATCTTCATAACGGTATACGGTAGATCCCCCCGGTGTAATTTCCGGATCCTTTTTTTCAGACGCGGATTCTTCCGCTCCACTGCTCATAATTTTTTTGACTTTATCCCAAAATGTCATAGTATCTTATAAATGGTGAAAATTTAAGCGATTATTTTTCTATTCAAATTTTATTCAATTACAGCTACTACAGGCTGTCTAAATCTTGTTTTAACTGATTTTCCATTAACTTGTGCTGGCATCCATTGCGGCGATTTTCGCATAACGGACAATACAGCTTTTGCAAACTCAGGGCTAACCTTTTCTGGGTTCTCGATTTCGATATTGCAGATAGACCCATCCTCACATACAATAAATTTGAGAATGGCTGTCTGTTTGGGGCCATATTTTGCATAGGCCACACTATCCATTGTTCCAACAGTTCTTGATAAGTCTAGATTATATTGCAAAAACCTGGACCATGCCACTGCTCCGCCTTTAAAATAAGGAAAATTATCAACGTCCTGTGCAATGCTGTCGGCCGGGATATCACGCTTAGCAATCACCTGCGCACTTGCAGAAGTACATACGAACAAGAAAAGTAGAATCGAAAAAAAAGTTTTGAAGCCTGTTAAATACATAACCTATACTAACCATAATCGTACCATTTAACGCTTGCATACGATCATTTATTGCGTGAAGCAATACACTATTAATTCAGTGGCATATCAACATGAGCAACAAAATCTCCGTTTTCGTTAACAAGAAAGCTAATGGGATGCTCCGGATTCTTAATAATCTCGAACAAGGTCAACCCCCAGGGTTTCCAAAAATTTTCCAGCACCTGGCCATAGGTTTTATTTTGCCAAGGATCAAAAATAGGTTTCATCGACATATCAGCTAATGGCATCGGCTCTACATATACTTTCTGTGGTGTATTTAAGTAAGTATAATCTGGCAAACGATTAAATAAGTAGGCTGAATAAAAATAGCGCGCGCACAATTCCTCAAATTGGATAGGGTGCAATGTTTTACCCGAAATGATTTTCAGGATATCTTCATGATAAATATTGTTTGTAGCATTATCTTGCAGACAGGCTACTAAGGCAAAGTCTTTCATACGAATAGAGAAGATCAATGTGTTGATTTCGTCCCGATACATAAATGTATCGGGCGCATTCTCCACAGGTACAACAACCAGTGAAAATGGAAACGTGTTTTCAAACTCCATTGGTACGACCAATGATTGCAACATCGCATGCAAATTTGTAAAACGCTGTGCAAGCGCCTGTGAAAAATTCATCTCCTCTCCCGAAGCTTTTTGTTGGCGAATTCCTGCAAGAATTTCATTAAAAACTACGCCATAAATAATTTTTGTCATCCATTGAAACAACAGTAGCGGATCCAACTGCTTAACCGCCTCATACCCCTGCTCAAATGACTGCTCTACCAACCGTTCCATTTGCTCAATAGCCGCTGCCGCCGCCATGGAACAAGGTAGTTTCAACGATTTGTAAGTCACCAGATTTTCATCTAGCATTTTAAAAGGTTTATCTTCCAATTGAAAGGATTTCATCATCCACACTGGAAAGACCTGAATGGATTCTTCTTCCGACTGAAGCTTACTTCCTGTTAAAAAACAAATATCTGAATCAAACTGAAATTGTTTGAAAGGATTATACAAAGTTGTCGCCATAATGCGGACAAAGTTAAAACAAATCGAAAAGTCCACAAGAAAAGCAAATTCTTATTACGAAAGGGTGACTCGTAGAGTACAACTTATTTTATTTTCAGAAATTTTTGAAAATTCAAAAACTTTAAATAACTTTGGTCTAACAAATTCACAGGATGCTGTAAATAAGCTGAACGTAAGAATCGCTTAAGGAAAAATTTAAATACGAACAAAAAGAAAGCTTAATGGAATTACAAGAAGCAAAACAACAATTCATAGACACATGGGGAGCTTTAGGTTCTGAATGGGGCATCAACAAATCTGTCGCTCAGGTTCATGCATTACTCCTCTCGGCAAGTAACCCCATGTCTACCGACGAGATTATGGAAAAGTTGGTTATCTCGCGGGGGAACGCCAATATGAGTATCCGACAATTGATCGACTACGGGATAGTTTACAAAAAACATATTGCCGGCGACAGGAAAGAATATTTTGTTGCGGAGAAAGAAGTCTTAAAATGGGCCATGAAAATTGCGGTCATGCGTAAGCAGAAAGAACTCGACCCTGTCATGGACATTCTAAAAGATATAAGCCGAAATACGGAAAAAGATCAGACAGCAGAGGGCAAAGAGTTTCACAAAACGGTCAAAGACATCCAGAATCTGACGGATCAACTCGAAACTATTGCCAACAAAATTTTCAATACAAGCGGCGGAGATTTATTGATTAAATTCATCAAACTAATGATGTAGCATTATGAACTTTAATATCTTAGCTTACACAGTCTATGGCCTACTCACCTGTTATATCATCATTTGGGTGGGGCGGTTATTCCACAGAAACGGCCGGATTTTTATCCTATCGCTCTTTCGACTGGATATCAACTTGGCCGATACGACTAACAATCTATTGCTCCTAGGATATTATCTGCTCAACATTGGCTATGCCATCTTACAATTTAGTTACTGGAAACAAATCGCATCATTTGATGAACTAATCAGCAGTATTGCATTCAAAACAGGAAGATTGCTTTTTGTCCTTGTTGGCTTACATTACATCAATATGCTCGCTATTTATTTCTTCGGAAAAAGAAAAAATTCATTAACCATTAAACATTAATATCATGGGAAATTTAACCGTTATCGGGTACTTTATTTACCTACCCATTGCACTAGGATTAACCTATTATGTCGCCTACGTGCTTTTCAAAAATAGTATAGTGTACATGGATGATATCTTCGCCGGCAGGCCGGAGGTAGCCCATGCGACTAATAATCTTTTCCGCATCGGATTCTACCTGATGAATTTGGGATTTGCGCTTTATATCCTTGAAATCAGCCTTTACAAGCCAAGTGTTCAGCAACTCATTGAGCGCCTGAGCTATAAAATCGGTGGGTTTAGCATATATCTTGGTGTGATGCTTTTCCTCAATATGTTTCTCTTCTTTAGGGGCAAACGAATCGCTAAACAAAGAAGAGCATTGGATACTACTTACGATAGCTAATCTGAAAAGTTCTCAAATAGAAATACCATGGATAAAATAGTCATTGCTGGAGGGACAGGTTTTGTTGGACAATATCTTTCCAAGAGATTTCAAACTTTAGGTTTTCAAGTTGTCGTGATTGGGCGACGACGGGGCACTATTCAATGGACTGATCACTCCAGTATTTCTGATGCTCTGGAAAATGCGGCTATCCTAATCAATCTAGCTGGAAAATCTGTCAACTGTCGATACACTGAAAAAAATAAAGCCGAAATATTTTCTTCGAGAACAGATACGACATCGATTCTCGGTGAGCTAATAGCAGGCTGTACCAATCCACCAAAATTATGGCTAAATTCTAGCACTGCCACCATTTACCGTCACGCTGAGGACCGTCCGATGACTGAAAGTTCGGGTGAAATCGGAACAGGATTTTCCGTTGATGTTGCCATGCTGTGGGAAAAAACCTTTTTCGATTTTAAATTACCGCAGACTAGACAGGTAGCACTCCGTATGGCCATTGTACTGGGGCCGGATGGCGGCGTTATACATCCTTTTAAAAACCTGGTCCGTTTTGGCCTCGGTGGTATACAGGGTAATGGCCGGCAATATTTTAGCTGGATCCATATCGAAGATCTTTTTCAGATCATCCAGTTCTTACAAAGCCATGACAACATTAGTGGTGTCATCAATTGTGCGGCTCCCCATCCGATTACAAATAAAACCTTTATGGACACCTTTCGCCAGATCATGCATCGTAAATTTGGGCTACCTTCTCCCAAATGGCTACTGGAGATAGGAGCTGCTTTGATCGGTACGGAAACAGAGCTCCTTTTGAAAAGTCGTTGGGTATTACCGGAAAGATTGGAAAATCATGCTTACAGATTCAACTTTCCTACCATTTCGAGTGCGCTGGAGGATATTCTGCAACCTGGTTAACAGTCGAAAAGATAACAACGTGGGGTACACTGGCTTATCCCACGTTAACTTTAAAATTTTCAAATACAAGCGGCGCATTAACAATAGTGCCTTCGTTATTTTTCACGCCTTTGAACTCCGAAGTTTTACCTTTCTCCAACAGGTTCTTCATCTCCTTTTCGTCAAGAAAGATACCGTTCAATGTTCGCCAGATCTTAAAATCACATCCACGGGCATAATGGTCACATTGGGCGACTTTATCATAGAGCAAAATTAACCCACTCTCACATTTCGGACATTTTATTTTTCCTTTCTGCTGGGGTTTAACTTCCTCCTGCGCAAGTGAAATCCGCAGCGTCAAAAGTTCTTTAGTAATTTTGACGGTGTAATCCTTAATATGTTTCATAAAAACATCATAGGAAACCTTATTGGCCCGCATTTCCTCCAGCTTCTGTTCCCATTTACCTGTCAAGGTTACCTTGGCAATGGAACGATCTTTCACAAGGTTATACACGGCCAGTCCTTTTTCTGTTGGGATCAGTTTTTTCTTATCGCGCTTTATGTAGTCACGTTGAAAAAGTGTCTCAATGGTTGCAGCACGTGTAGCTGGGGTACCTAGGCCACAGTCTTTCATGGCCTGACGCATTTCATCGTCTTCAATTTCCTTTCCCGAAGTTTCCATGGCCTTCAATAATGAGGCTTCGGTATGTATGGGTCTGGCTTTGGTAAAACGTTCGGCAAGTTCGAGGGTCAGAATCTGCAATAATTCTTCGGCTAACAGCTTCGGTAATTGCGCATTTTCGTTGTCCTGATCCTCATTGTTCTTATCTTCATCCGGCGCTTCGATCTGCTCTGCAGACAACCGCCAGCCGTATTGCTTGATCACAGTACCTTTGGCAATGAGCTCAACACCTTGTGCATCTATCGTAACGGTAGTAATATCTTTTATACATACTTCCGAAAAACTTTCGACCATGCGCTTGGCAATCATATTGTAGATATTCTGCTGCTCTTTCAGCATGGGTCCGGGCTTTTCATCCGTCACTAACAGGGCATGGTGATCCGTTACCTTTTTATCATCGACAGAACGCTTATTCAATTTCGCGCCGATCAGATTTTTTGCGATTGATGCAATGGACTCTTCTGCTGTATCTGCCAAATGTTGAAAAAGTGTACCAATTTCTTCAAAAACATCTTCACCAATATAACGGGAACCAGTACGCGGATAAGTAATAACCTTCTTTTCGTACAGTGTTTGCGCAATACTGAGCGTCTGATCGGCCGAATAACCATATTTTTTATTCGCATCCTGTTGCAGCGATGTTAAATCAAACAACAGCGGTGGTTGCTCTTTTGTTTCTTTGGCTTCTACCCGTGCCACCCGTGCATTGGAACCAACCGTGAGTCGCGCAACGGTTTGTTCAGCGACATCCTTTTTATCGATCTTAGCAGAGGTAGCTTTAAAACTGATATTGTCTTTTTCAAACCCGGCCTGGATTTTATAAAATGCCTGCGGTTTAAAGTCTTTATTTTCCAGATAGCGCGAACAGATCATGGCCAAAGTTGGTGTCTGCACGCGACCTAAAGAAAGTAGGCCTTTATTACCAGCTGCTAACGTGATGGCTTGCGTTGCATTGATACCGATCAGCCAGTCCGACTCCGAGCGTGAGCGGGCAGACATGTAGAGGCTATCGTATTCAGTACCTTCCTTCAAATTGGCAAACCCCTCCTTAATGGCTTTATCCGTTTGGCTTGAAATCCACAAGCGTTTAAACGGCACTTTAGACCCTAAAAAATAATATATATTGCGAAAGATCAATTCGCCTTCCCGTCCGGCATCGGTAGCCACAATGATTTCTTCGGCCTGATCCAAAAGGGATTTAATGGTATTGAGCTGCTTTACTGCTCCAGTATCGTCCATCTGCTTGCCATCACGCTTCACCTTTTTCGACTCCAGTTTAAAAGTTTGTGGAATGATGGGCAAGTTTGAGATTGTCCACGAATTATATCCGTAGGCCTGAGGTGTACAGAGTTGGACCAAATGTCCGAAAGCATACGTAAAAGCATACCCATTACCGGCAATATACCCGTCTTTGACTTCCTTCGCCCCCATCACCCGAGCTAGATCACGTGCCACGGAGGGCTTTTCAGCAATTACAACCTTCATTTTAGCTATGAGATATTAGATGTTAGATGTTAGTCGATCGAAGGTATCGTTATTCCCTTGATCTTACGATACAGCTCTATCGCATAAACGTCGGTCATGCCTGAGACAAAATCCAATACGCAACGGATCTTCGAATACGAATCTTGTTTTTCTGTATAAAATTGTTCAGGAATTAAAGCGACAAGTTTCTTATCGTAATTATTCTTATTCTTCTTGAGGTACGCTGGAACAAATTCTTTTAAAAGTGCATCCATCACCCGATAGCCAGCAATCTCAATCTGTACAACCGTGGGAGCATTGTAGATTTTTGCGATAGAAATCTTCGAGATTTTGTTCATCTGTGCAACAATTTCTTCATCAAGTGCATCCATTAGCGCGGATCCGAATGTTCCAGACAAGAATTTGTCCTGTTCACGTACAAAGACGTCAACACATCCTTTAATCAAGGTGTTGATAGCTTTGGCCCGCAACAATGCTACTCGGCTCGGCGTATCCAGCAGACCGTCGAGTCTGTCGCGAAGATTCTCTTTACCACATAGCGGCAATAGCAACTCTTCCACTTCTTGATAGGACAAAATCTTCAGATGATGAGCATCTTCCAAGTCTATAATATTGTAACAGATATCATCTGCAGCCTCCACCAGATAAACCAACGGATGTCTCAGATAGCCTTTTGGATTAGAAGGATCTTTTAATAAGCCCAATTCATTGGCGATTTTTTCGAATGCTTTTTGCTCTTCTGTAAAAAAGCCATACTTCTTGCGGTGATGACTTTTCTTAAGATGCCCATCAATGGCTAGACATGGATATTTCACGATGGAAGCCAAGGAAGTATATGTCAATGCAAATCCTTTGGGATCTTTGCCCTGAAAGGCATGTGTCAGGATACGTAAGGCATTTGCATTTCCTTCAAAATGGGTTAAATCGGCCCATTCCTCAGCCGTAACCTGCTCTTGGTATTTACGCCCGTCTCCGTCTGTGAAGTAAGTCGATATGGCGGACTCACCCGAGTGGCCAAAGGCAGGATTACCCAAGTCATGTGAAAGGCATGCTGCAGAAATAATATTGCCGACTTCCTGAAGAAACGGATAATCCGCATCAAGATTGGGGTTTTCCTCTTTCAACTTCGCATAAAACATACGTCCCAAAGAGCGTCCAACACTGGCTACTTCCAAACTATGGGTCAATCTATTGTGAACGAATACAGCGCCAGGTAGCGGAAAAACCTGTGTTTTATTCTGTAATCTTCGAAATGGGGAAGAAAAGATCAAACGATCGTAATCCCGTTGAAATTCCGACCGCGCCACGAGATAGCTATCTACGCTCCGATCTTCGTAACCCCAGCGCTTTGCGGAGAGCAAATCTTTCCAATTCATTTTTTCAGACATAGCGCAAACTTAGATAAATTTGCACTTAAATACAATTATAATCCTTGCGGCACTGCCCCAAAATTACCCTAAACATCTTTGGCCCACATTCACTGCTGACTTCTTTCTTTCCTTATTAAATTGCGATTTTTATACCAGAATTCTCGGTTGAATGGTAGCAAATTTTATAGATGCCCGCGATCAAAGTCATTTTTATACTGGTTATATTCTGTATCTTTATGCTACAATACCAATAGGGATCAATCATGACAAAATATCAAACACTTATTCCAAAACATTTTGAAGGTACAATTGACGGCAAAAACACGCATTTGCTCTTATTAAAAAATGAAGGGGGCATGCAAGTCCTCTTAACTGACTACGGCGCACGTATTGTCAGTATTTTGGTTCCTGACAACAAAGGAAATTTGGTAGACGTTGCACTGGGTTTTGATTCTATTCAAGCCTATCTCGATTCAGACGAGAAATACCATGGTTGTACTGCAGGGCGTTTCGCAAATCGCATTGCAGATGGTAAATTTGAAATCAACGGGAAGCATTACACACTTCCTCAAAACAATGGCAATAATTGTCTTCATGGCGGTATATCGGGTTTTCATGACAAGGTTTGGGATAGAAGGGTTACCTATCAATCGCACGTCGAATTTTATTATGTTTCTCCAGATGGTGAGGAAGGTTTTCCTGGGAACCTAAAAGTGATGGTTTCCTATACCTTATCGCGAAATAATGAGATCATTATTAAATATCATGCGCAATCGGATGCTGATACACATATCAACTTAACCAACCATACCTACTTCAATCTGGACGGGGAAGGTAGCGGTGACGTATTGCAGCAGATCCTTCAGATCAATTCAGATGAAGTTTTATTTGTAGACGAGAATCAGATACCGAATGCAATAGTACCCGTAGAAGGCACAGCTTTTGATTTCCGCATCCCGAAACCTATTGTTCAGGACATCGCAGCTAACAATGAACAATTAATTGCTGCGAAAGGATACGACCATTGTTATGTCAATAATCAGCCCATCTCCCTGCCCTGTGCGACAGCATATTCGAAAAATACAGGCATTCAGCTGGATGTTTTCACCACTGAACCAGGTGTACAGCTTTATACAGCAAACTGGATGACGGGAAATGATTATGGTAAAACAGGCCATAAGTACCTCCCCTATGCCGGATTTTGTCTGGAAACGCAGCATTTTCCGGATACGCCCAACCAAGCAGACTTTCCTTCTACTTTGTTGAAAGCCGGAGAGTCATTTGACTCCGAGACGCACTTTAAGTTCTCAATAAAAAAATAGCAAAATAGGCCGGCCGGTAAGCATGTGCTTACCGGCCGGCCTATTTTGCTATGTGATGTCTTTTTCCAAGAAGACAACAGTACCTTTTATTTTAGAAGATCGTCTATTGCAGAATTAACTTTGTCAAAACAAAAAGTCGCTTTGACCTCTTCAAACATACGTTGAATCTGATCATTGCATAGATTTCCAATACTCCCTTCGTGGGTATGATTTACTTCTTTCGATGGCTTGAAGCGCCCTTCATCAATATCAATACCTATAGTACGATAGGCTTCACGGAACGGCACCCCTTTAAGGACTTCATTGTTTACCACTTCTACGGAAAACAGATAATCATATTTTGGATCGTCCAGGATATTCTCTTTAACGGAAATATTTTCCAACATGAAGGTTGCAATTTCAAGACATTCATTGAGTGATTTAAAAGCCGGGAATAAATTCTCTTTTAACAACTGAAGATCCCTATGGTAACCGGATGGAAAATTTGTTGTCATCAATGCAATCTCATTTGGCAATGCTTGAATCTTGTTACAGCGCGATCGGATCAACTCAAAGACATCAGGATTTTTCTTATGCGGCATAATACTCGATCCTGTGGTCAAATGTGCAGGAAATGAGATAAAGCCAAAATTCTGGTTAATATAAAGACAGACGTCCATGGCAAACTTAGCTAGGGTTGCGGCTATTGAACTCATACCCTGTGCCAAGATACGTTCGGTTTTACCCCGTCCCATCTGCGCATAGACCACATTATAATTGAGATCCTCAAACCCCAACAATTTCGTGGTCAGGGTCCTATTTAAAGGGAAAGATGATCCATAACCTGCAGCGGATCCCAACGGATTTTTGTTACAAACCTTCCAGGCTGCACGCATCATCTCCAGATCATCAACAAGGCTTTCGGCGTAAGCACCAAACCACAACCCAAAAGATGAAGGCATGGCGATCTGCAAATGGGTGTAACCAGGAATGAGGATATGCTTGTACTGCTCGCTGAGTTTTATTAATTCGCTAAAAAACGCTTCTGTATTGTGGATGATATGTTGAATTTCGGAGCGAAAGTATAACTTTAGATCGACCAATACCTGATCATTACGGGATCTGCCGGAATGGATTTTTTTACCTGCCTCACCGATACGCTGTGTAAGCAGCATTTCAACCTGCGAGTGCACGTCTTCCACAGATTCTTCAATGCGAAAATCTCCAGCAAGGATTTCGCTATAGATATTTTTTAGCTCTTTCTGTACGAGCGCCAGGTCCTCATCCGTCATGAGGTCTATACTGTTCAACATACGTGTATGAGCCAATGAGCCCAAAACATCTGCAGCAGCAAGTTGCAGATCCATGACCCGGTCATTGCCCACAGTAAACGATTCTACAAAAGAATCTACATCTATATTTTTTTGCCAGATTTTCATTCTTCTAATTTTTTTAAATGCTATTTTGATCAAAAGCTTATGGCAGGTTTAGGATGGATTGAAGCTCCTGATAATTTTATGACATCCGATTTTTACAAAAATACCAATTGCAAATGGTTATATCAATGCAAAGATTGCATACATTTTTTGGATGACTTCGTTAAAAAATGGAAAAATAGCGTCGTTAAAATAGGCTATTACAAAAAAAATAAAATGTTAAAAGTTTGTTAAATCGCGATAAACACACATTATAAGTAACCACTCACTTTATTTTTAAAAGTTATTTTGTCAGTTTTTTAAGTATTCCTATGTTTGTAGTGTAAGGGAGATGAAAAAATAGAAGATGGTAGGGTTAGTAAATACTTACCGCTTTAAATACACCGAAATTTCAAACCAAATATGATAGACCTCAAAGTCTTAAAACTTGAAAGAAATTACCTAACCAATTGTGAATCGAAATTTAAAGGCACGTCAAACCAAGATGTGCCTTTTTTCTTTTTTGGCTTATTTTATTTTTCAATCCGTATTCTCCATTCTTTTCGAACTGGCGCGTTATCGCGGTATTTTTTGTCAACTAAGTGACAAGAGGTCAATCCAAAGTTCTCTTTTAATTGAAATTTTGGCTATTTTTGTTTGACACAATTGAGCATATTCAATACATAAAACGTATACGATGGGAACAGAAAGCAAGAGACAGCAACGTTTTGCTGGGGTGATTCAACAGGATTTAGCGGCATTATTTCAGCGCGATGGTAATTCATGGGCTCCCGGAGCATTTATTACGGTTACACGTGTTCGTGTTACGCCAGATTTGGCGATAGCACGCGTTTACGTGAGCTTTTTAAACACCAAGACAGCACAGGAAGGTATTCAGGCCATTCGTTCCAAAACAGCTGAAATACGTTACAAACTAGGTGCAAAAATTAAGAACCAAGTAAAGATCGTTCCTCAATTGGAATTTTTCCTTGACGATACCAACGAGTATGTTGAACACATGGACAAACTATTTGATGAAATCAGTAAAGAGCCACGTCAACCCGAATAACATCCTCTTTCGCAGTATGCTAAACAACAATGGTATTTGAACTGGATACTAAAAAACTTGAATTTCCACACCCAAGCTATGCAGAAGCAGATGGTTTACTTGCTGTAGGTGGGAATCTTTCCGTCGATCGCCTGCTACTCGCCTATAGTAACGGAATTTTCCCTTGGTTTGACGAGCTCAGTCCTATTCTTTGGTATGCCCCAAACCCTCGATTCGTGATCGATCCGCGCAAAATAAAAATCAGCAAGAGCATGGCGAGCGTCCTTCGGAAAAATATATTTTCGTTCTCGATAGACCGCAACTTTAAAGCAGTCATTCATCATTGCGCGACTATGAATAGAAAAGATCAGGCAGGTACCTGGATTACGGCGGACATGATAGATGCCTATAGCAAACTTGCTTCACTGGGCTATGCCCACTCGGTGGAGGTATGGCAAAACAATTTGCTGGTTGGGGGACTTTACGGTGTATTAATTAATGGTGTATTTTGTGGCGAAAGTATGTTTTCTAAAGTCGCCAACGCATCGAAGGCAGCGCTGATTTACCTTGCCCAAGAAATCGAATTACATCTAATTGATTGCCAGTTTCATACCAGTCATCTGGAAAGTATGGGCGGAGAATATCTTTCGCTGACAGATTATTTAGCTATATTAACAAAAAAGCACAACGATGAGTAGTCCATATCGCAAACATTTTGACATCGCGCCAGCGGTCACTTACCTAACAACACCGGGATCGGGCTTACTTTCACGTGAAACAAAGGCGTGGCGCGCCAAGAGAGACCAAGATTTCTTTGATTCAAACTCGAACTTACGTGAACAGCAGGGCGCGACGTTGGATGCCTGCCGCGCTACACTAGGTACATTTTTCAATTGTCCTTCCCAAAATGTCTTCTTATCCAGTTGTTTTTCCTTTGCTTTCAATGCACTGTTGGCCGGTTTACCTAAGCAATCTAAGGTTCTGCTACTGAATAATGATTATCCTTCCGTTAATTTCCCAACAATTTTAAGTGGTTTTGAACATCAGTTTGTGACGATGGACGAACAACTGGAAGCAAATGTATTGGATACAATCGCTAAATTTAAGCCCGATGTATTCATCCTCTCCATTGTTCAATATATTTCGGGATTAAAAATAGATCTATCCTTCATACAGGAATTGAAGCATCAACATCCTGAACTACTGATTGTGGGTGATGGCACTCAATTTCTTGGAACAGACCTTTTTGATTTCACACTTTCTGGATTTGATGCTGTATTATCAAGTGGATATAAATGGCTTATGGCTGGCTTTGGCAATGGTTTTGTGCTCTTAAGCGAACGACTCAAAGCGATGCTCTATGCGAGTATTCAGAAAAATTACAGCTTTCTCAACAACCAATGGATGAATAAATCTGTGGTACAACTCTGTTTCGAGCCCGGCCATTTGGATACGTTGTCACACGGAACGTTGCAGCAGTCTCTAATCCAATTGGAGCAGTGGGGATTTTCAGAAACAGTGAACTATACGCAAAAATTGATCGCGGATGCCCGTGCTGAGCTTTCCGACAGAAATCTGTTGTTGGACAGTATCACCAATAGGCATCCGCAGAGTAATATTTTTAATATACAGATCGACCACGACTATTATCAAGCCTTTCTGGATGAAGGCATAAAATGCTTTCCGCGAGGTTCGGGAATCCGTGTTGGATTTCATTTATACAACGATCACTCGGATCTTGAAAGGCTATTATATATTATTGACACCAAAGTAAAATAAACATGAAATTTAGAATAGGAGACTTAGTACGGTTTGTTGATGAACCCATTGAGGGACATATTACATCTATGCAGCCCAACGATATTGTCGGCGTCACAGACGATACAGGTTTTGAAATACCAGTACCGATGGATAAAATCACTCTTGTCTTCGGCAATATGCGTCGCGCGGATGATGAGCTCGACCAGCATGCAACACCATTGACACCACATCGATTTATCGAGAAAGGAATACTATTAGCGATCTCTGGAGATCACAAAGATGGGCTAGCCAAATTGCATATCATCAATGAAACAAGCTTTGAGCTGCTGATATCCATATCCGAAGCAACAGCGAATAAAGTTAAAGGTATTTTCAGCAATAAGATACCTCCACATGATTCGATTCAGTTTTATACAGGAAACTTTGCAAATGTTGGAAAATGGCCGACCTTCCGTTTTCAGATCTTACGCCATAGCAGCATTTTGCAGGAGCTGACCCCGCCAATCAACAAAGAACAGCGTGTGCGTCCGGTAGACCTCACTAACCCTAAAATTCTTAACGAAATTTTGGATGAAAAGATATGGTCATACGAATTGGATAAGATCGAAGAAGATTTAGGACTGGACAAATTGAAAAATCATTTTATACCGCATCGTCCAAACAAAAAATAAGCTAGGTGTTTTTCATCTAGCTTATTTTTTTCTGCAAAAGCCTTCACTACGCTCCCGACGCGACAACCTTTTTGGTACTCAACACCAACAATAAGATGCCTACCAGATAGACAATCCAGCCCCAGCGCATATGCAGGGATTTAGAAAGCAATTTATCAGCAAAGCCCCAACCGAAATAATTATTGATCTTAAACCAGACCGCTGTGATACTCACAATATACCAGCAGGCCGCCAATCGCGTCATCCATTGATAAGCGCGAACTGCACGAACAAAAAACAACAGCGCAGTCACCCCCAGAATCAGCAGGGTAATAAAGAACAAATAAGCATCTACCTGATAGAGGTTCCAATTTCCCTTAATAGGTACTTTTAAAAACGGCGTCATACTGGAAAAAAAGCAGATCACCAGTCCGACAATGGCAACGTATTTTTTGATAATAATCATAATTCAAATTGCTTTAAAATTCGTACGAATATAAGTTGAATATTGACACTTATATAACTTGTCTTTCGCTTTTTGAAAAATTATTCTATTTTTAGAGACAATTCTCGTTCAGTGTTAGCCACATTGATGCTAATCAAGAGCGCACGGAACAGGGCTTCACTGTGGTGATGAATATAAATGGGAGAATAAATTGTAGCATTAAGCCGAATAATAAACATGAAAAGAGAAGTTGAGGAAATAGCCGCAGAACAACCGGCACAGCCGAACAGAAAGAAAAAAGTCTATATCATTATCGGTGTCGTCCTATTGGTTATCCTGGCCGGCGGCGGCTATTACAATTATAACCAGCGACAAGCGATCCATGGATTGGAGGTCGATAGCACTGCCACCGCTGCTATCGGATATGAGAACGCAGACCCCAAAGACCTAGAAGACGCTGATGGCTGGAGTTCATTGGAAGACTATCAACACTGGAACAATGCCATCTTCACTATACCGGAATATGACAATATTCCCTTGCGTTATAGAAGGGGTATTACAAAGATATTCATGGGCAACAACTATCTTGAACCTGTAGAGGATAAACCCATATACAAATTTACCCGGATAAAAGACCGCGCTAAATCTGTTTTCTGTTATGGAAACTTCACCGATCGCAATGATTCAGATAGTTGGAATAAGGAAATGGCATTTTTGATTGAAAAAAATGATTACCAAAGCAGTGCGATCTGGATCATTTCAGCAAAGGGTGATATTCTCTTCTGGAAGGAATATTCCAGTGAATTGCCGCTGATCAACAGTTTCAAAAAGGGACAAAAGATTTTTATGGATGAAATGAAGTTGGTCCCTGCTCCTGCCGACGGGATTATCGTTAAGAATAAGAACTCCAAATACGCATTGATTTACAATAAAAGCAGCAAAACTTTTGACAGCTATTACCAATATAGTGACAGCGAAATTCAAGAAGCTACGGCCTCAGAAGAGACACCATATGTGGAAGAATTGGAAGATGTCACCGTGGATTCTGTTGGGATTAATTCGGTTGTTAAAGAGTAGGGATTGCATTTTTTAGTTCAAAATTTTCGTCACTCCGGATCGTGACGAAAATCATTTGGCCACAAAAACAAATACAACAATCTGTAAAACAAAGAGTTAAAAATTAAAAATAGCTATTTAAAATCTTTCTAAATTAATCCCTTTGACAGATTTTTGACACAAGCACAAAGCTTTTAAGCTACATTTGTACCGTTAAATATAAGCGAGGGATTAGAGCTTTGAAAAATCTTAAAGTATTAGCGTTTACTCATAAACATGTCGAACTAAAAGATCTAGGTAATCTAGTAATCTGCAATGAGGATTTAGAAAGTCGGCTCATCAATCTAAAGCATAGCTTAGATATTCCGGAGATCTTTTATATTGGTACTTGCAACCGAGTAGAGTTTGTATTTTATGGTGCTCATGAATTGACCCATGAATTTATCGCCGATTTTATGGGTAAGTTAAACTTCTGCGTACCTCAAGAAAGGCTACAGTGCTACTTAGGACAGGTCAATAAATATGAGGGAATGGATGCTTTAAATCATTTACTTCGAATGTCCTGCTCACTTGAAAGTCTTGTCGTTGGTGAAAAAGAAATTCTGGCACAGGTAAGACGGGCTTATGATCGTTGCAGAGAAGCTGGTTTTACGGGAGATTTTTTACGCCTAATGATGGATCGTCTTGTAAAAACAGCCAAAGAGGTATACACCTATACTAAAATTTCCAGAAATCCCATCTCAGTTGTTTCTCTTGCTTATCGCAAATTACGTGAGTTAAAACTGGTTGAAAACCCTAGAATTGTCATCATCGGTTCTGGAGAAACCAATCAGAATTTAGCGAAATATTTCCAAAAGAATCAAAAAGCTAAGTTTGTTATTTTCAACCGTACTGTGGAGAACGCCAAGGCCTTAGCCAAAGAATTGAATGCTGAAGCTTTTCCTTTAGCAGACATTGGTCAATATAAAGAAGGTTTCGATATTCTGATAACCTGCACAGGCGCCCCTACCTCAATTGTCGACAACGTACTTTATCAATCCTTATTAAATGGTGAAACGGATAAGAAAGTTATCATTGACTTAGCCGTTCCGAATGATATTGATGCTGAAGTTCTCAAAAATAATCCGATTCACTATATCGAAGTGAGCAGCTTACAAGCAATTGCAGAGAAAAATATTCAAGAGCGTTATAATGAATTAGAGAGTGCGGAGAAGATCATTCAGGACAATATTGAGGAGTTTTTACCGTTAATCAAACAGCGCCGTGTGGAAGTTGCGATGCGTGAGGTTCCTGAAAAGATTAAAGAAATTAAATCTTTCGCCTTAAATGAGGTATTTGCCCAAGAAGTGCAAGCCTTAACTCCAGAGGCACGAGCGGTGCTGGAAAAAGTAATCAACTATATGGAAAAAAAATACATTAAGGTTCCGATGGTTATGGCGAAAGAAATTTTGGTTAAAACTCCCGAAACCGAGAAAAACTAGCACTCCCACCCCGAAGTTTTTGTGCTTGACGTACCCTGTAATTCTTGAGTAGATTCTGTTTCTGTCCAGTGAAGCCAATCGTTGGCTGTTTCCTTTAAATTTCGGTTTATCAACTATTTCCTGACATATAATGACAGTAACGTGTCAACATATTCCTTCTATTTATTTATTTTTGTTCAGATAAATTGTTTTAAACAAATTTTCCGAAACTGTTCATTTCCGAAGCTGAATTGAATCAATAACGCGCCCAGTGCGCAAAGCATTTGTAGCTATCGGCAGAACATTTTTGTGATCGTTTTAATAGGTAAAGTAAAATTAACGTGAATAGAAAACTAATTATTGGTACCCGGGGAAGTGTTCTTGCCATGTGGCAGGCAAATTTTGTAAAAGATCGATTGGCAGAAATTGGAATTGAAGCAGAATTAAAAGTCATAAAAACACAGGGTGATATCATACAACACCTTCGTTTGGATAAATTGGAAGGCAAAGGATTTTTCACCAAAGAGCTTGAAGAAGAACTTTTAAGCGGGACCATCGATTTAGCTGTTCACTCTCACAAAGATTTACCTACAGTCAACCCACCGGGATTGATTATTGCAGCGGTTTCTGAGCGCGAAGATCCGTCGGAGTTATTGATTATTCACAAAGATTGTGTGGACATTAAAAAGCGTCTTTCATTGAAGCACAATGCGACTGTTGGCACATCATCCAACCGTAGGAAAGCTCAGATATCAGCGCTACGCCCTGATCTGGAATTTGACGATCTCCGGGGTAACTTGCAGACGAGGATGCAAAAGTTACGGGACGAGCAGTATGACGCTATTGTGCTTGCAAAGGCAGGGATTAGCCGTATTGAAATGGATATCAGTGATTTCCATGTAGAAGAAATCCCTCCTGTTGAAATTATCCCCGCTCCAGCGCAGGGAGTGTTGGCGATCCAGATTCGCGAAGTTGATCAGGAGCTTTTTGACGCTTTGCAGCCATTGAATAATGAAGAAGTATCCAAAACAATCGCTGTAGAGCGTTTGGTATTGAATAAATTTGACGCAGGCTGTCATGCTCCGCTTGGTTGTTATTGCCGCAAAAGCGGCGATGAATATGAAGCTTGGGCTTCTATTGCCGAAACAAGTGAAGACTTCCCTGACCGGGTTTACCTGAGAGATACCGACACAATACGTTTAGCAGAGCGCATCTTCAGCAAATATTCGAAGGACAGAAAACTGCCGCAGTCTGTATTTATTTCCCGGGAGGTAGACGAGAATTCCTATTTCGCAAGGTCCATGGCCAAACATAATATTGCAATTGAAGGCCGTTCGTTGATTAAAATATTTCCTATCATCAATAAATTGGATCCGTTCATTTTGAAACACGTGGATTGGATCATATTTTCAAGTAAAAATGGTATTGAGCACTTCTTCAATTTGGAACCTCGTTTGAGTAAAAAGACTAAGATCGGTGTCATCGGTCGCGGCTCAGAAGAGGTTTTACGCAAGTATGATCGCGTCGCGGACTTTTCTGGTGACAGCGAGGGGATTAATATGGAAGAAATTGCAAAGAAATTTGCAGAACTGGCGAATGGTGGTACCGTACTTATTCCACGGGCAAAAGAGTCTCTGGAAACAATCCAAAAAGCATTGAGTGCTGAGACGAAAATCATCAATATGCCGGTGTATGAAACTGTTTTAGAAGAAAATGTAGATCCATCGAACGCGGAAGTCTTGGTGTTTACGAGCCCAAGCAATGTGGAAGCTTATTTTGCGGACAATCTATTGGAACCTGGCCAGAAAGTAATCTGTATTGGTCGTTCTACAGGCGCAAAATTTGATGCGATGAATGTTTCTTATACACTTCCTTATTCTCCGGATGAAATTGGTCTTTCCGAAGCCGTTTTTGGATTGGAGTATTAGTGATTGGATAAAGCCGTTCGTACGTCAAACTGAGCTAATGGTTTTACCGCATTTGCATTTAAACAACACTAGATCATAAATAATCTTAATATAATGTTACAACGTCCGAGAAGAAATCGTAAATCTGCCGTGATTCGCGACATGATTCAAGAGACACGTTTAGACGCGTCAAATTTGATTTTCCCTCTTTTTATTGTTGATGGGCAAAATCAAAAAACTGAGGTTAAATCGATGCCGGGCATCTATCGCTATTCTATAGACAATCTATTGAAAGAGGTAGAAAGCTGCTTAAAACTGGGCTTACGCTCATTTGATCTTTTCCCAAATATTGAAGAGTCACTAAAAGACAAGTATGCTACAGAAAGTTACCGTGACGGAAGTTTATACCTACGTGCGATTGCCGCTGTCAAGAAAAATTTTCCGGAGGCTTGCATCGTAACAGATGTTGCCATGGATCCCTACAGTAGCGATGGCCATGATGGCATTGTCGAAAACGGTGAAATCCTAAACGATGAGACATTAGAAGTATTGGGTAAAATGGCCTTGGCACATGCACAATCGGGGGCTGATATTATCGCTCCATCGGATATGATGGATGGCCGCATCGGTTACATCCGTGAGCTACTGGACCATAATGGTTTTACCAAAGTTTCTTTGATGTCTTATACGGCAAAATATGCTTCGGCTTATTATGGCCCTTTTAGAGATGCTTTAGGTTCTGCGCCTAAACATGGGGATAAGAAGACCTACCAAATGAATCCTGCAAACGCAAAAGAAGCGCTTATCGAAGCCCAGCTTGATGCACAAGAAGGAGCTGATTTTCTGATGGTAAAACCTGGACTTCCCTACTTAGATATCGTTAAACTTCTAGCGGACAACTTCGATCTTCCGATTGCAGTGTATAATGTCAGCGGAGAATATGCGATGTTAAAAGCCGCAATTCAAAACGGCTGGTTAGACGAACGTGTCATCCTAGAAACGTTATTAAGTTTCAGACGTGCCGGCGCCACTGCCATCCTATCTTACCACTCCAAAGAAGTATTGGAGAAAGGTTTTATTCCGCATTCAACTATTTAGACTATGCAAGCACCTGATATATCAAGAGCACAATCTGCTGAGCTATTCGAAAAAGCAAAACAATATTTCCCTGGAGGCGTAAACTCTCCCGTTAGGGCTTTCAAATCTGTATATGGTACCCCATTGTTTATTGAACGTGGTGATAAAGCACATCTTTGGGATGTTGATGGGAATGAATTTATCGATTTTTGCTGCTCATGGGGCCCATTAATTTTAGGGCACAACAATGAGCAGGTTCGAGAGGCTGTAGCCGCGCAACTAGGCAAAGGATTAAGCTTTGGCGCTCCTACGGCATTGGAAAACCAATTGGCTGAATTGATTATTGAAAACAATAGATTTATTGAAAAAATTCGCTTTGTGAGTTCGGGAACTGAAGCAGTAATGTCTGCTATACGTTTGGCTAGAGGTTACACGAAACGGGATAAGATCATCAAATTTGACGGCTGTTATCATGGGCACTCCGACTCTCTTTTGGTGAAAGCTGGTTCGGGTTTGGTCACCTTTGGCGAGACATCCTCGGCGGGTGTTCCTAAAGCATTTGCAGATGAAACCATCGTTATTGAATTAAACGATAAGCAAGCTTTAGAAGCTGCATTTGCAGAATTTAAGGATCAGATCGCAGCAGTTATTATTGAGGGTATCCCTGCAAACAATGGATTATTGTTGCAGTCCAAGGAATATATTCACTTCTTGCGTGAGATCACCAAAGAAAATGGTGCGTTGTTGATAATGGATGAAGTGATTACCGGATTCCGCATCGGCTTTGAAGGTGCTTCGGCTTACTATGATATACAACCGGATATTATCACCTACGGGAAAATTATTGGTGGTGGAATGCCTGTCGGAGCTTATGGCGCATCGAAAGAGTTGATGGCTTGTATTTCTCCTGACGGTGCCGTTTACCAAGCCGGAACTTTATCTGGCAATCCAGTTGCCATGGCTGCCGGTATTGCAGCATTGGGCATCTTAGCTCAAAAAGATTTTTACACAAATTTAAATGCCAAAACAGAAGCTTTCGTCAATGATATGCGTGCTTACATTGCCGAGAAAGGATATAAAGTTCAACTTTTCCACGTAGCTTCTATTTTTTGGTTTGCATTTACAGAACAGCAAGAAATTCAAAAAGCAAGTGAGATCGATCCTAAATCAATGGAATCGTATAAAGTAATGCACCGCGAATTATTAAATCGTGGTGTTTATTTTGGTCCATCTGGATATGAAGTTGGTTTTGTTTCTGACGCACATACGAAAGCAGACCTTGACCAGGCAAAACAACATATTTTTGATGCTTTGGATATTGTTTTCAGCGCATAAAGACTTTGCTATCTTTAAAAAAATGCCCTCTAACCATATGGTTAGAGGGCATTTTTTTAAAGATGAGTAAAATGTGGATTATGGAATCAGCGTCCCTATTAAAGTTTGTTGGCCAACTTCTTATCTTTAGACCTCATCTTATTCAGTCCGGCGATAAGTTCATCCAATGAAAACTTGCCTTTGATATCCATGAATACACTTTCGTCTTCATTGTCGTGGACCAGTAGGGAAACACGATGAATGACATTGTTTTTATCAATACGGGCGTTCAATGATATTTCTTGTCCATCGGTATTGACAACCAAAAGTTCCTCAAATTTATTCTTCCTTAAAAACTTATGGTAGTCGTCCAAAATGCGTGCGTTCTTCGTTTTATCATTATTGGAAAGCGTCAGCATCCTGAACTTTTTTAATTTCTTTACAATCGCGGCCATGGCGCGAGCGTCTTCATCGCTTTCATCCTTTAACGCTTTTTTCATAAAGGGTTTTGTTAACCACATCGGTAAATTGATGGCAACAATCTCGGCCTTGTCAGAGACATTAGACCGATTGATGAAATCCATATTCGACGTTTTTTTTATCATGCAGGACTGCATGGACAATAGAACGCCAACGAGACATAACAAGGTTAGTAATCTTTTCATAATTCTTATTTTTTCTCGTTATCGCCTTTGTTCTTATTGGCTTTATTATTGCCTTCATTGACCAAGTTAGTTACGTCTTTCAACGGTATTTCCCCATCAAGGATCATAAATAGATTTTGTCCATCTCCATTGATTGTGAGTAGAAGATTGTTTAAAATATCGGCATTTACAGACATATTTTCCACCATAAACCGGATATCCTGACCTTCGCTATTGAGCGACATGAGTTCCTCATACTTTAAGTTGGAAACCGCCCCCCGAATAATATCTGTCAAGGCTTTATCTTCACCATCCTCAACGATGAGCATACGCAGCGATTTAACGTTCTTTAGCAGCGGGCTGATGGTCTGCATATCATCATCGTCTATTTTCAAATTGCCCAACAGTTTGAACATCGGTGCTCCGATTTTAAGTGTTGTTACACCTTTCTTTCCCTGATATTGTTCAAAGAGCTTATCCAATTTTGAAATTTGTGCATTTGCCATACTTGCTACAAGTAGAAGGCAAGCTATTAAAAAACCTTTCATATTATTTTAGTTAATCGTTATTGACATTTGTTTTATATTCATTGCTTTATCTACGCCATTTTCCAGGTTGTTTGCCAGCAGGCCTAATGACTTTAACGTCAATTCGACGGCTTCCTGTTCGTTAGCGACAGGCTTACCGTTCAAGACAACATAATCTGCCTGATAGGACGTTTCCGATTCCAAACTTTCAGTTGCTACTTCCTTCTTCACTGCCCGACTTTCGGTTTGTTTTCCAATTCTTGGACGTTTGACTGTCTCAGCTGTCTGTAATGTTTTAGTACGTTTAATTACCTGGATCCTATCCTCAGTATGAGGATGTACTATTTCTGTGCTCTGATGTTCGACTGGCACATTGTCAGCTGGTTTGAGATCATTTATTTCCTTTTCCGCGAGCAAAGGCGATTGTATTGCTGATTGCTGGTTTAGAAATAATGCTAACCCAATACTCATCAAAAGCACTGCCGCTGCTGCGTATTTTATCCAGCTATCATTCCACCACATATTCCCCTTTTTACTTTCGTTGCTGTTGCTTTCAAAATCCTCGAAGGACCATTCCATCTTGAGATTCTTCTCTTCGTTCAATGATTGAAAAAAGAAATCCTCCGAATTTTTCAATTCTTTTTCTTCCTCTAATGACGACTGCCCATTAAAGTATTTGTCTTTCAATTCCTTTAACCTTTTATCTTCCATCACTCTATATCTTATTGTTCATTGATTTGGAAACCATAACAGCTATTTTCTGTCGGAATAAATACGCGCGGTTTCGTAATCGAATAATTTTGTCAGCTGCTCTTTCACCTTTTGTCTTGCGCGCATCAGATTAACCCGCACTGCCGACTCGCCCATCTCCAATACCTCAGCAATTTCATCAATGTCATAGTCCTCAACATCGCGCAGATGCATGACAAGGCGTTGTTTTTCTGGGAGTGAATTGATCATCTTGACAATAATTTCCTTTGTATTTCCAATAGTATACTCTGTTGTCGAAACCGCCTGGTATTGATTGACATAATCCGATCTAACTTTACCTTTTTTAATCCGATTTAATGCCTCATTTTTTACACTCTGCATGCAGAAAGCTTCCATGTTTTTATATTGAAGCAACTGATCTTTCAATTGCCACAACCGCATCATCACATTCTGTACTGCATCAAAAGCTTCATCATCATCGACCAAGATCCGTTTCGCGAAGCGAAATAGCTTATCCTTATGGATGAAAACGGTATTTTTAAATTGCTCTTGGTTCATGCTATCATCAATATTGAGATTTACTCTGTTTTTAATTTCTAATCGGCTTTTGCACCATCTCAATATCACCTCCGCCTTTTATATCATCAAGACATTTCAGCATATTGATTTATTACATCTAATATGACTATTTTTTTCAGATTATTTATTTCACAGTAGATTGTTCCTAAATCGGTATTGAAAAAGACCTATTTTTAACCTTATTACAAACAAAACATGCATACCAACTGTTACTTAAGATGCTGAATGATTAAAAAATTAAACAGAAAAATTATGAAGTATTACAAAATTACAGGTATTACTGCTGCATTAGCGTTGATGGCAGGCGCTATCGGATGTAACAACTCTTCTACAAAAAGTACAGATGGGGCTGACTCAAGCACCAGTATTGATACCAATACCGCACAAAAAATGGACGCTATCACGGTTAGCCCGATTGCAGACTCCAAAGAATTTCCTGGAGCTGATCTACAGATCGCATCGATCAGTTCGGAAAAGGTAGGTACTGACTCCGCAAAAGTATCGGTAAAATATGCAATTAAAAATTTCAAGTTAACTGAAATGACCGATGATGCCCATGCTACTCACATGGCAAACTCACACGATGGACAACACATTCATTTTATTTTAGATAATAAACCTTACACGGCTCTTTATAAGCCAGAGCACTCCGTGACTGTAGCGTTAAATTCGGAGCATTATCTACTCTCTTTTTTATCGAGATCGTATCATGAGTCCATAAAAACTACTGAAGCGTCTAAGTTGGTAAAATTTAAAATTGATGCCACAGGTAAATTGACAACGGATGCGATGCCCAAGGAACCGTCACTATTCTATTCTCGACCTAAAGGTGAGTACAAGGGTGATGAAACAAAAAATCTATTGTTGGATTTTTACTTGGTCAATACTAAACTTGCACCAGATGGAAATAAGGTCGTAGCGGATATCAACGGGCAGACATTTACATTGGATAAATGGGGGCCTTATGAAATAAAAGGCTTACCATTAGGCGATACTAAAGTAAAACTGACTTTGGTAGACAAAGAAGGTAATGCAATTACAGGTGATAATGTTTCGGTAGAACGAGATATTAAGCTCATTGAGAAATAGAGGTTAAAAAATAAAGAGTCGCATTTTGATGCGACTCTTTATTTTTTACTAATTATTACTAGTAATTGATGCAATTTTTTCTTTCAACGAATGAATAAATTCATTTACATTTTTGTCAATTAGCAGCACCTCTCTTTTACTAATTATTTTCCTTCTTCAGTAAAAAGACCGCTTGCCAATGATCCGAATGTTTTCTTTCCAACTAAACTTAACGTTGTACTGGAGCCATATTTTACACAATCAAAAATGGGTTCGAATCGAATTTTGCCATCTCTAAATTGCAGATCATATCTATAATGATATTGGGCATCCAACGCTCCTGTAAAAATCCCCTGTTCAACTTTAATCCAATCACGCCCATTGATTACTAAATATTTAAAAGAAAATTAAACATAAGTTTTAAGGTAATTTATCAAAGTCAATTTTTGGAGCTTTTCCCTTATTGACAAATTCAAATTTGCTGCCTGGCTTAACGATTTCATTAAAGAAACCACCATTTTTTAGAAAATAACCATTTTTTGTTATACCACCCATTGCATCAATTCGCTGATTGGCAAGATACGTATTGTCAACACTCAATGACGCCTCTTGAACAGCCTTCCACTGCCCATCATATACCCATTGATTGCCAAACTCAACCTTTCTACCTAGATACCCTTGATTAGGGCTAAAATTCTCCAAGAAACTGTGGAATCGCTTCAGATAGGTATTCGTTTGTGGGCGTTTGAAACTTGCAATCACATTCCAGGCATTCTCTTCCGGAATAAAAAACCAAGCGGTATAATCAGTATTTCCTTTTCCATCGGGCTCTCCTTTCAAGAGAAACTTATAGGTTACCCCCGCCTTCCAAAAATACTTGCGGTAACTCTGTCCGCCAGAACCCTCGTTGCCAAATTCTCCGGAATGCACCTCTTTTCCTTTTTTCAGCAAATGGATTTTCTGTTCCTCCGGAATACTTTTCGGATCATCCGTATGGAATGGACTCCATACTGAAAAAAGAATACGTCGTTCTGTTTCCGAATTTACCTGTATACCAAAATATCCTTCTCCAAAACCGTTGGCCATAAAATAGGAACCAACTTTATCTTCTCCTGGAGGAACCGTCACCTCATTGTAATAGTAGCTGACATTGCCTGCTGTAGGTACTGTGTAATTTAAATGGCAGGAAGGCCCTCTTCTGGACCAGTAATAATATTCGGGATCATTCGAGTAGATAAGACCATTGGATGCAGCCTCTCCACTAACAACTAATTCTGTTACATCGGCGAAGCGACGACCTGATTTACTTACTCCTGTTAAGTTGACCTGTACATAACCTGGAACCTTGATATCAATTAATAAAGCAGCTGTTTCCGATAGTTCAGTACCTTCTACATCTACGATCGTTTTTTTTCCCAATGCTGCGATTTCGATTTTAGATCTACCACCATCATTTTTTGCTTTCAGCTTTAGTGTTAACTTGCCTGCTTTTTGTGCTCTAAAATAGACCGATGCCACTCCTTTGTCGCTGGACCATCTCACAAGACCATTTCGACCAGAAATCTCTGCATTACCAGTTTGTCCTGCGGTAATGAAAGCATTGCCTGCAAGCGGAACTGTAAAAGTCTGTTGCGCTGTCTGCGCGATACTCGCAATGGACCCACAGAATAAGGCCCCCATAAAGAAGTACTGGATAAAGTGTTTTCTTTTCATATTTTATTTATCAATGTATATATGCACAGATTAGTATACCAACTTGGTCATTCATGCTTTCCATGAATTCAAGCTACCGTTATACCCGACCCCCTCACAGAGCCCAACTGCTATATCCGTTCTGAAATTTGACGTATAAGCTATCCTTCACCTTACTATTGAATAAGGATGGTATCGGTTCCTGAGCCGGATTATTGGATGAAGATAAGGGTTAGAGTTAAAGAAAAAGAAATCAAATGTATATCAATCGATTGTGTAAAAAAACAGCCATAAAAGAAGAAGATTCCAGCTGTAATCGATTGATGAGAAAAGTAGATAAAAGGTATCAAACCACGAAGATTTGTACTACAAAAGACCAATGCATAAAAAAAGTGAAGGGCTTGACTCTTCACTTTTCCACACGATGTTAATAACTATGTTAATAACATTACTTCGATTGTAAGGTTATCACTGAGCTGATTCGTTAAAAACCAACGCTCTTTAAATTTAATCCTGTACGTTCATCTAAACCGAACATTAAGTTCATATTTTGCACCGCCTGTCCAGACGCACCTTTCAGCAGATTGTCTGTTGCATTTAAAATAAGCAACTTGTTTCCATGCTTTTCGAGGTGGATAATACTTTTATTCGTATTGACAACCTGCTTGAGGTCGATATTTTTTTTGCTGACATGCGTAAAAGGGTGGGCTGCATAATACGTCTCATATACTTCGTAAGCCTCTTCTTCGGACAAGTCCGTATCAACATAAATTGCCGAAAAAATTCCTCTGGCAAAATCACCACGCTGCGGCACAAAATTAATTCTTTCAGCGGCACGTTCCAGTAATGACTTGCTGGACACAGGTAAAAACCCCGCTTGAAGCTGATCCAGCGACTCGGAAATTTCCTGCAAATGCTGGTGCTCAAAAGACTTGTAGGCCGAAAGATTATTGTTGCGCCAAGAAAAATGTGTCGTCGCTCCTGGTTTCTGTCCCGCTCCCGTAGATCCAGTAGTTGCATTGACATGAAGCTGATTTGGCAACAAACCTTTACTAGCCAATGGCAACAGCGCCAACTGTATATTTGTTGCAAAACATCCTGGATTTGCAATATATTGTGCGATCTTGATTGCTTCTTTGTTTAATTCCGGAAGCCCATATACAAATTGCTGTCCTTGATAAGCCGTATTTGCCCGGAGCCGGTAATCTTGTGAAAGATCAATAATCTTCACAGATGCATCAACTGCATTTGCATCCAAAAATTTACGTGCATCGCCATGGCCAACACATAAAAACAAGACATCAATATCAGAGTGAAAATCAGAGGAGAACGTCAATTCCGTATCTCCGAATAAATCATTGTGTACTTCATATAACTTATTTCCGGCATTAGAAGCACTATTGGCAAATACGATTTCCACCTCAGGATGGTAAATCAACACACGTAATAACTCACCACCGGTATATCCTGCCGAACCAATTATCCCAACTCTTATCATTTTCTTGAATTTAGTATTTAGGTATGATTTAAAATGTTATGCAATGCATTTTTTTCTATTAATTTCGTCATAGGGAAAAATACATTGCATAAAACATGGTTTATTTTTGATTCACTTTGTGCCAAATGATCGTTTGATTTCCAAAAATTTTGGAGAAACCTTTCACGTCGTCACCTGTATAACCTTTATTCATTTCACCGTAACTACCAAATTTATTAGACATCAAGTCATGCTCAGACTCCACACCGATAACCACAAAACGATATGGATGAAGTTCAACTATCACGCGGCCAGTCACAGTCTCTTGTGAGGATTGTAAGAATGCTTCGATATCGCGCATAACCGGATCGTGCATCTGCCCTTCGTGCATATAATTACCGTAGAAAGCAGCGATCTGATCTTTCCAGGATAATTGCCATTTGGTTAAGGTATGCTTTTCTAAGGTGTGATGTGCCTTAATTAGAATCACTGAAGCTGCGGCTTCAAAACCCACACGCCCTTTGATACCGATGATGGTATCTCCGACATGAATATCACGACCGATTCCATAAGGTTGAGCAATAGCTTGCAATTCCTGAATGACCTTAACAGAAGCCATTTTTTCTCCGTTTAAAGCTACTGGCTCGCCCTTTTCAAAATCTATTGTAATTTGCTGTGGTTCTGAAGATGTCACTGGAGTCGGCCAAGCCGATTCTGGCAGATATTGATTGGATGTCAATGTTTCTGCTCCACCAACAGAGGTACCCCAAAGGCCTTTATTGATCGAATATTTCGCTTTTTCGGCGGAATATTCAACCCCATGTTTGTTCAAATATTCTATTTCTGCTTCACGGGACAATTGTAGATCGCGGATAGGCGTAATAATTTCAACCCCTGGGATTAATGTCTGGAAAATCATATCAAAACGAACCTGATCATTTCCTGCACCTGTAGAGCCGTGGGCGACACATTCAGCGCCGATTTGCTTTGCATAGTTTGCGATAGCAGTAGCCTGACATACGCGCTCCGCAGAAACTGACAATGGGTAAGTCGCATTCTTTAACACATTACCGAAGATCAAGTATTTAATAGTTTCGCGGTAATAGTCTGCTGTTTCGTCAATCGCCGTATGTGATTTTACACCTAATGCATAAGCACGTGCCTCAATATTCTTCAATTCTTCATCCGAAAAACCACCTGTATTTACAACGACGGAATGAACCTCTAAACCTAAATCTTGCGTAAGATAAATACAACAAAACGAAGTATCTAATCCTCCGCTGAATGCTAAAACTACTTTTTTCATTGAGATAAATTGTTTTTTTATTATGCTGAAACTCTTCTTAAGCGACCGGCTCTAATTAAGCCTGAAGCTTGCTGTTTCATCACTGTTCATTATTTATTTTCACTGGCTGCTAAGCCAGTTGACATACTATGTATGAAATTGTGGAGAACGATGTATGACATCAAATCGCTCCTATTAAACTTATCAAAATCCCTTTGCGACTTTGTTGTGCTTAGACAAATTGATAGACGCAAACTTGTTTGCCGATTTCCAGAACTTCGCCTGTATACGTTTTAACAAAGATTGTTTTTGTGTAATTCTTTCCAAGCGTTCCTTGGCTTCATGCTTACGCTGGATCTTCTCACGCAATTCACGTTCCTTTTCTTCCGGGTCCCAAAGCATGGCTGTGCACATACAATTTTTACGGTCTTTACTCATCAGGATCTCATAGTTGACACAACTCTGGCAGCCTTTCCAGAATTCATCATCTGTAGTCAGTTCGGAATATGGAACCGGTTCGTAACCCAATTCCGAATTGATTTTCATTACGGCGAATCCCGTTGTCAAGCCAAAAATCTTTGCTTTGGGGTATTTTTCACGAGAAAGGTCAAAGACTCTTTTTTTGATTGCTTTGGCCAAACCTACTTTTCGGAATTCGGGATTTACAATCAGACCGGAGTTGGCAACATAATCACCATGTCCCCAAGTTTCTATATAACAAAAACCTGCCCATCGGCCATCTTTATGTAAAGCAATCACTGCTTTACCTTCATTCATTTTGTTGGCAACGTACTCTGGTTTACGACGCGCAATACCAGTGCCACGAGCCTTTGCAGACTCGAACATTTCGTCGCAAATAACCTCTGCATAATGTGCATGCTCAGGTTTAGCCGGGATAATTAAAAAATCTGATATAGTCATTGACTTACGACCCTAATAATAAAACAACAACTACCGCCGTGTTTTGTTGACTAAATAAATTAAAATAACGGATTCAAAACCATCGGACAATCATGGTCTTACTTGGAAAGATTCACTACCTCAAATCAAGCCCGAGGTAGTATGGGTCGTCGGAAGCGTAAAACAGGTATTTCTACGAAAATGAAAGCACAGAAGACCTTCTTCATAAACTTTTCAAAAGTTTGCGTATAAGAATAATCTTTCTTTTTGTTCTGTTTCATTTTTTATGATCTGTCAATTGTTTCTGACGATGCAAATGTATAAAAATATTTTTTTCTTTTCCACAATATTCTTATTGATTTTTTGCAAAAATTAAAAATTCAAAATCTAACACAAAAGCTGCTATGTAAGCTTCATTTTCAAGCGATTAATCCGCAACAATACGGGACTATACTGCACATATTAGCGATGTTAATTTGACAATAAAACAGATAAAGGTTTAACGCTTTATCAATTGAAATTGTTGTTTTCTCTATAGGTTCGTTATTTTTAGTCAAAAACGATACTTTTGTAAGGATCATTTAATGGAGAATAATATGTCACCGAGTTTAATTTTCTATATTATTTTTGCGGTCCCTTACATTGTATTTATGTATTGGCTCGTTAAACAAGACAAGCATAAGTATGCCTGGGGGATAGCAATCATTACTATCGTTGCCATATTGGCTATCTACGTGTCGCAGAAAGCCAGTAAAGTGGCAATGGACAATTATCAACAGCATCAGATCGATTCGAGAGAAATCGAACGAGAAGAGCGTTTACAAAAACAACAGGATAGTATTAATCATGCTCGACAATAAAAAAAGCGGTTAATACCGCTTTTTTTATTGTTCGTTTGCATAGTCTGGAATAATTCCTTCCAATTTAAAGAGAAAAGCATATTCCAATGCGATTTCCTTTAAATAGTCAAACCGACCAGAGGCTCCACCATGGCCATAATCCATATCTGTTTTCAAAAGTAAAACCGCATCCCCAATTTTTGTTGCACGCAGTTTGGCCACCCATTTAGCCGGTTCAAAATACTGCACCTGACTATCGTGTAGCCCTGTGGTAACAAGCAAATTTGGATACTCTTTCGGTTCAATGTTCTCGTAAGGCGAATAGCTTTTCATATAAAAATAAGCCTCCTCATCATTTGGATTACCCCATTCATCATATTCATTTGTCGTCAACGGTATTGTATCGTCCAGCATCGTATTCACAACATCCACAAAAGGAACCTGAGCTATAATGCCATGGTATTGCTCGGGTGCAATATTAGCAACTGCTCCCATTAGCAGACCTCCGGCACTACCTCCTTGCGCATAGAGATGTTCCGATATACAATAATGCTGGTCAATCAAATATTGACCACAATCCACAAAATCATAAAAGGTATTCATCTTGTGCATCATTTTTCCCTCTTCATACCATTGACGCCCCATTTCTTCTCCACCTCTAATATGTGCCAAGGCGTAGATAAATCCACGATCCAGTAAACTCAGCCTATTGCTTGAAAAAGTAGGATCCATCGAAGCCCCATAGGAGCCATATGCATACTGCAATAAAGGGGCTGTGCCATCCAGTTTGGTTCCTTTCTTATATACAATAGATATAGGTACCCGAACACCGTCTCTTGCAATAGCAAAGATACGTTCGGTAATATAGGCTGCTTGGTCATACCCCCCCAAAACTTCCTGTTGCTTCAATAAAACTTTACGCTGTTCGGCCATATCATACTCGTAAACCGAATTTGGCGTCACTAAAGAGGTATAACCATATCGTAACTTATCACTGTTGTATTCAACATTAATACCCGGGTATACCGTATAGGCAACTTCTCCGAAATCCAAATAGTGCTGTTGATGACTGTTTAAATTGTAAATCGCTAATTGAGTCAATCCATTTTTCCGTTCAGCAATCGCCAAGAAATCCTTAAATTCTTCGATATCACTGATCAATACATCTGGTCGATGGTCTAAGAATATTTGCCAATGAATACGCTCGGTGCGATCCAATGGACATTGCATGATTCGAAAATTAATAGCCCCATCATTCGTAAGAATTAAAAACCGATCTTCCAATACAACAACAGAATAAAGAACATCGTGAATCCTAGGCTGAAAAACACGAAATGCTGACTGCGGGAAATCCGCATTCAATAACCAGATTTCCGAGGATAATGTTCCCTCCGAGTTGATAAAGATATATTTTCCATTTTTCGATTTACCAACTGCAATATAATTTGTGTTATCTTTTTCTTCATAAACAGCCACATCCGAAGCCGGATCACTTCCCAATGTATGCCGCATAATCTTTTCACTGAGCAACGTAATAGGGTTCTTTGCGGTATAAAAAAGGGTTAGGTTATCATTTCCCCAAATTGCCGCCCCCTCGGTATTCCTTATCTGATCGGGGAAAATTGCTCCAGTCTCCAGATCCTTCACATATATCGTATATTCTCTACGGGAAACGGTATCTACACTAAAAGCAAGCAACCGGTTATCCGGACTCACTGAAAATCCTTTTGCTGTGTAATATGCATGTCCCTGAGCAAGCTGGTCGACATCTAGCAATACTTGTTCTTCGGCATCGAGTGTACCCTTTTTCCGACAGAATTTAAAATATTGTTTTCCCTCTTCTGTCCGGCTATAATAATAGTAGCCGTTTTTATAATAAGGCACTGACTCGTCTTTTTCTTTAATACGGGATTTAAGTTCATGAAATAGATCTTCCTGCAGGTGCGCAGTATCTTCAAGCATCAAGTTGGTATAAGAATTCTCTTCCTCTAGATAATCAATCACTTCTTGCGCTTTTTCTCCCTTTTTAAAGTAATCGATCATCCAGTAATAATCATCTTGAACAGTATCATTATGTACCTTTCTGATATGGGGATAAACAGCTGCTTTTGGGACCATCAAGTTAGGCCAATATATTTTTTTATGGTGTTGCATGCTCTTTTAATATGCTATTTTGATGAACTATTTTTAGGAAACGGACTGTTTCACTGGAGTAAAACAGAATTTGTTTATAAATGGGTTGAATTTAAGATATTTCTTCAACAGTTCGGCGTGAAGGGATAGATTATAAGCACTTTTAATAAAAATTAACAGTTTCAGAAGAGCCATTAGCATTATCTTTGCTATCCTACTTCAGTCAGGCGTTGTTGCACTTACCTGCGTAGGAAGAACATGCGCAGGAAGAAAATTTAATATAAACACAATAGCTTATCATGTGTCATAGCTTCAATGAAAAAAATGAGTGCAGACACCTTATTAATAATTATTTGCATATGAATTTAAAGAAATCACTATATCTCATTACTTTAGGCGCTTTACCCCTCTTTTCTTTCGGGCAGTCGGATACCATTCCAGCAAATTGGTTCAATCTGGATTATAAAACGGACGGGGTAATGGGAATCAGTACCGAAAAAACATATAAAACTTTGTTGAAAGGAAAAAAATCTATCCCAGTCATTGTTGGTGTACTGGATGGTGGGGTGGATATTCATCATGAGGATCTCAAAGATGTGGTGTGGATCAATACGAAAGATAGTCTCTCCAATGGTGTGGACAATGATGGAAATGGTTATATCAACGATAAATACGGCTGGAATTTTATCGGAAACGCTGATGGAAAGAATGTTCAGTTTGACAACTTGGAATTGACAAGGCTGCTTAAGGCATTGGATCAAAAATTTGCTAACATCACAGCTGCATCTGAGCTCAATGACGTAGGCCGAAAAGCCTTCGCCAACTATCGAAAGATGACTGCTGAATATAAAAACAAACTCGAAGAAGCGAAGATGGGACAGTTTTCATATGATGCGCTTAAACGCAATATAGATGCTGTCGTGCGTGAAATCGGTAAGAAACCCGAAGACATCACGCAAGAAGATATAGACAATTTTAAAGCAACCTCGAGCACCCAACGGATTGCACTTGGCTATGCAAAAGATGAAATACAAAATGGTGGTTTTGCCAAATTTTTCGATGATATTACCGAAGGCGCAAAATATTTCAATAACCAGGTAGATTACCATTTAAATAAAACGTACAATTCTCGACCTATCGTTGGTGATGATTACGAGGATGCTTCGGAGCGATACTATGGTAATGCCGATGTGAAAGGGCCAGACGCATTACATGGAAGCCATGTAGCGGGAATTATTGGTGCAAAACGTAATAACAACATTGGTATTAACGGAGTAGCAGACAATGTTAAGATACTCACCGTTAGACTTGTCCCTGATGGTGATGAGCGCGATAAAGATGTGGCAAATGCGATTCGCTATGCAACAGACAACGGCGCAAAAGTAATTAATATGAGCTTCGGAAAGGGTTACGCCTATAATAAACAGACGGTAGATGATGCAATCAAATATGCTGAATCAAAAGATGTATTGATGATCCATGCTGCAGGGAATGACAGTGAAGATAACGATATTGAACCTAATTTTCCGATGAAATATTATACTGATGCAAAAGGGGATACAACCGGAGCTGCCAATGCTTGGATCACAGTAGGTGCAACTGGCCTCCACCTGGACAACGAACTTCTTGCGGATTTTTCCAATTATGGCAAAAAAACTGTCGATGTTTTTGCACCTGGTGTGCGCATCAATTCAACCATACCGGATTCGAAGTATAAAGAAGAACAGGGTACTAGTATGGCTGCTCCCGTTGTTGCCGGTTTAGCCGCAATGATCCGTTCTTATTATCCAACTTTAAGTGCTGTGGAGACCAAAAAGATTATTATGGAATCTGTGGAAAAGCCAGACCAACTGGTACGCGTGAAAGTTGGTGAAGATGCAACAAAAACGGTTCGCTTAGCCGATATATCCGTCACTGGAGGTATTGTCAATGCCTATAATGCCATTATTAAAGCAGAGGAATATACCAATAGAAAGAAAAAATAAATATTTTCTCGTTTTTTATACCAAAACCATCTTTTGTCCGTTTAATTATTTAACTTACAGAGACAAAACACAAGATGCTTATGGTAGAAAATTTTACCCAATCAGAAAACGAAGTTCAAAATTTGATCACCCAAAATGAAAAGGTAATGACAGACGAGGACATTGAAAATGAATTGAAACTTCAATTACCAAAAATGTTGCTTCATCCAAGCAAAAGATGTATTAAGAATATACTCGCATATTCTAAACAACTGGAAAAAAGAAAGGCCTAATCTCGAGATTAGGCCTTTCTTTTTTAAACTTACATCGCTAGTAGCAATTGGTCTAAACCAGCGACAGTTTTTTTGCACCTTGTAATCTAAGGGTAGATTATTCCCCATGTAATGCATTCCAAAATTTCTTTTTTGATGGAAATTTTGGCTAGTTTTGAAGCAATGTTAAAACAAGAACGATACAAGGCTTTCGTAGATTATTTCTCCAAAAATAGTCCTGATGCACAGACAGAACTCAATTATGGTAATGCATTTGAATTACTTGTTGCGGTTATTTTATCTGCACAGTGTACAGATAAAAGGATTAATCAGGTCACGCCCAAATTGTTTGAGCGCTACCCCGATGCACATAGTTTGGCAGCTTCTAGCGTAGAAGAAGTATTTAGCTATATACGATCGGTAAGCTATCCGAATAACAAAGCTAAACACCTTGTCGGCATGGCTAAAATGCTGCTTGAGCAGTTCGACAATAAAGTGCCGGAAAAAATCGAGGATCTTGTGAAACTTCCGGGTGTCGGTCGAAAAACTGCTAACGTCATTTCTTCTGTCGTCTATCATAATCCAGCGATGGCCGTAGACACACATGTTTTTCGTGTAGCAAATCGTTTAGGCCTAACCTATCGCGCCACAACGCCGTTGGCCGTAGAAAAACAGTTGGTGAAAAATTTGCCTAAAGACACGATCGCGATTGCGCATCATTGGCTAATTTTACATGGACGATACATCTGTCTAGCCCGAAAACCACGCTGCGAGAAATGCCCGATCACTTATATGTGCAAATATTTCGAAAAAAATCATCGTATCAAAAGTGTTTCGGATAAGCTAGAAATAAAAAGCTAATTTTTTTAGTGAATAATAGTTGGTTTATGATTTTTAATTTTTAATTTTGAGAAATATATACTAAAAATATGAGCAACACAGATAAACTAAAAGCGTTACAGCTGACGTTAGATAAATTAGAGAAGAACTTTGGAAAAGGTTCAATTATGAAATTAGGAGATACTGCTGTTGAGCCTATCGAGGCTATTTCTACAGGATCTCTTGGTTTGGATATCGCCTTAGGGATAGGTGGTGTACCAAAAGGCCGTATCATTGAAATATATGGACCAGAATCTTCAGGTAAAACTACTTTAGCAACACACATTGTTGCCGAAGCACAGAAAAAAGGCGGTATTGCAGCTATCATCGATGCTGAACATGCTTTTGATAAATACTACGCTCAAAAATTAGGCGTAGATGTGGAGAATTTATTGATTTCTCAACCAGATAACGGTGAGCAAGGTTTAGAAATTGCGGATAACCTAATCCGTTCTGGAGCAATCGACGTTATTGTTATTGACTCCGTTGCAGCTTTGGTACCAAAAGGCGAAATCGAAGGTGAGATGGGTGACTCTAAGATGGGACTTCAAGCTCGTTTAATGTCCCAAGCTTTACGTAAGCTGACGGGTACAATTTCAAAAACAAACTGCTGTTGTATTTTCATTAACCAGTTGCGTGAAAAAATTGGTGTAATGTTTGGGAACCCAGAAACGACAACGGGTGGTAACGCACTTAAATTCTATTCTTCTGTTCGTTTAGATATCCGTCGTACATCACAAATCAAAGACTCTGATGAAGTATCGGGTAACCGCGTAAAAGTTAAGATTGTAAAAAATAAAGTCGCCCCTCCATTCCGTATTGCAGAATTTGATATCATTTTTGGTGAAGGTATCTCTAAGGTCGGTGAAATCATCGATTTGGGTGTTGAATACGGCATCATAAAAAAGGCAGGTTCTTGGTTTAGCTATGGTGACACGAAACTAGGACAAGGCCGGGATGCTGTCAAATCCTTGTTATTCGACAACCCTGATTTAATGGATGAACTTGAGGGAAAAATCCGCGCCGAAGTGACAGGAGAAGATCCGATGCTTAACGTCGAGGAAAACGAAGACTAGTTGCTGTAAAAATTAGTATAATGTAGGTAGCCATTCTATATAGGATGGCTACTTTTTTATAGGACCTATCTTGACACCTTGCCACAAGGTTAAAAAATTCAAAGGTTGAGTCCGTAAAGCTACAAGAAATCGAATACTATTATGTTCAATCAAACGCACTAAAAAATTCGCTGACCGCGCCTAATGCTATAATAAAAATTAATCCTATTCAAATAGAATAAATGTGCGTAGAGAAGTGAAATTCTTTTAAAAATAGAAAAGGACGCTTAAAGCGTCCTTTTCTATTTATCAAGGTAGCTTAGCTTCCCTATTCTCCTTTTTCCAAGAAAGGATATTTATAATCTGTATCCGGATTAAATGTCTCTTTGATTGTACGTGGAGACACCCAACGAAGCAAGTTGATCATTGACCCGGCTTTGTCATTTGTACCAGAACCTCTAGCACCACCAAAAGGCTGTTGACCTACGACAGCACCAGTACATTTGTCGTTCACATAGAAGTTACCCGCAGCATGTCTTAATTTATCTGTCGCTAAATTGATAGCATAACGGTCCTGTGCAATAATTGAACCTGTTAGCGCATAAATGGAAGTTTTGTCGACGATAGCTAATGTTTCTTCAAACTTAGCATCCTCGTAAACATATATAGTCAAAACTGGCCCGAACAACTCTTCAACCATGGTCTCGTAATCTGGCTTTGAAGCTTCAATAATTGTTGGATGAATGAAATAGCCCTTAGATTTATCGTAAGTACCACCGACTACAATTTCTGCATCAGTAGATTCTTTAGCTCTATCGATGTATTTTGCCAATTTATCAAATGATTTCTCATCAATAACAGCATTGATAAAGTTTGTAAAATCTTCTGTTCCACCGATTGTAAATGACTTCACATCGTTCGTCATAGATTCTTTCAATGCAGGCCACAATGATTTAGGAATATAGGCACGTGATGCTGCTGAACATTTTTGACCTTGGTATTCAAAGGCGCCACGAACCAATGCCGTATTAGCAACTTTCAGATCTGCCGAGGGATGAACAACGATAAAATCCTTACCACCTGTCTCACCAACAATACGTGGATACGTTTTATATCGGTGAATATTATTACCAATCGTTTTCCAGATATCCTGGAATACTCCTGTTGAACCTGTAAAATGGATACCTGCAAAATCAGGGTGTTGGAAAATCACATCACCTGCATCAGGACCAGAAACGTACACCAAGTTAATAACTCCATCGGGAAGTCCTGCTTCACGGAAGATCTTCATTAGTACATTCGCCGAATAGATCTGTGTATTGGACGGTTTCCATACCACGACATTTCCCATCATGGCGACACATGAAGGTAAATTACCTGCAATAGCTGTAAAATTAAATGGCGTTAATGCAAATACGAAACCCTCCAGAGGGCGTTGTTCCACACGGTTCCAAACACCTTTTCCTGAAATAGGAGGTTGTTGCTTATAGATCTCAGTCATGTATTGCACATTAAAGCGCAAAAAGTCAGTGATCTCACATGCTGAGTCAATTTCTGCCTGATAGGGGTTTTTAGATTGACCCAACATCGTCGCAGCATTCAGCTCATAACGGTATTTTCCTGAAATCAATTCAGCAGCTTTTAAGAAAATCGCCGCACGATCTTCCCATGCAAGATTTTCCCAATCTTTTTTTGCGGCTAAAGCGGCATTGATTGCGTCTGTTACGTGAGATTTATCACCTTGGTTGTATTGACCTAAAATATGTTGATGGTCATGTGGAGGAGCTATTGTTACTTTTTTAGAAGTAGTGATTTCTTTACCGCCAATATACATTGGGATATCGATCTGTTTTGAACGTGCCTCATCAATTGCTGCTTTCAACAATTTACGTTCTTTTGTTCCGACAGCGTAAGTATACACCGGTTCATTGGTAGGAACAGGAACTGTAAAAAATCCTTTAGACATATTACAAGTATTTATTATTCAATCAAAAATGCTATTTATTAATCATGAAGTCTATCCACCCTCTTATTTGGTATAAAAGACCATGACTTCAACTTATTAACTTGAAACTAAATAGCGCTAATAGCGTAAAATTACCTTAAATATTATGAATACCCAAAGTTACTGCCTCTCTTTCACCACCTTGGAAAAGATACGTTTAAATTTTTCCAATTTCGGTTTAATGACCAATTGACAATAAGGTTCCTTTCCATTTAAGCGATAATAATCTTGATGATAGTCTTCTGCCGGATAAAATATCGTCGCCGGAACTACTTCGGTTACAATAGGTTTATTAAAAACCTTTTCTTTTTCCAAAGCCGAAAGATAATACCGCGTCTTATCAAGCTGTTCTTTAGTATGCACAAATATAGCAGACCGATATTGCGTACCAACGTCGTTTCCTTGTCGATTAAGTTCAGTAGGATCATGTGCTACAAAAAATGCCTCTAATAGCTTATCGTAACTGATCACACCGGGATCAAAAATAATATTCGTTGCTTCAGCATGCCCGGTGCTCCCGCTACAAACTTGGGTATAGGTCGGATTCTTGGTCCATCCTCCGGTATATCCTGAAACAACATTTACAACACCTTTCAGTTCTTTAAACTGTGCTTCGGTACACCAAAAACAGCCTGCGGCAAATGTCGCCGTATCCAGCTTAGCCGTATTTTTTTCAGGTAATTTTGAAAAGTCTGTTTTCTTTGCTCGCTGTTCCTGCCCCTGACAGGATGTAAAAACAACAAGTGCCACCAACATTATATAAAGATTTTTCATATGCATATTGTCAATTTGTTTGTACACACTAGATACCGTGCTGGTTTTATCAGCAATGCTGTACAAATCTAAATAATATAAAAAATAGCCCCAGTTTACTGAAATAAACCTTCGTGATCTTGTAGCTACAAACAGCAAGGAGAGCGAACTGAAACTTCTTTATAGCCAACACCACGGGAAACTTTCAGAAAAAAAAAGCGACAATACATTGAATTGTCGCTTTTTCTGATTTACTATCAAATCAACTTTTATTTTGCTGCAGCATAGTTCTGCGCTACGGCATCCCAATTGATCACATTGAAAATCTCTTCCAGATATGCTGGACGCTTATTTTGAAATTTCAAATAATAAGCGTGCTCCCAAACGTCAATACCTAAAATTGGTGTACCTTTCACTTCAGCAACATCCATCAAAGGATTATCTTGATTTGGTGTAGAAGTTACAGCTAATTTTCCATCAGCATCAACGATTAACCAAGCCCAACCAGATCCAAAACGAGTGGCACCAGCCGCTTGAAGTTGTTTTTTCAACTCATCGAATGAGCCAAAAGTAGCATCGATTGCTTCAGCTAACTCACCTGTTGGAGCTCCGCCCGCGTTTGGACCTAAAACTTTCCAAAACAAAGAGTGGTTGTAGTGACCACCACCGTTGTTACGTACAGCTGCAGAATATTTACTTACATTTTTGATAATATCCAATAACGATAGATTCTCTGCGTCTGTGCCAGCGATTGCTTTATTTAAATTATCCACATATGCCTGATGGTGTCTGTCATGGTGGATTTCCATTGTAGTCTTATCAATATGTGGTTCCAATGCGTCGGCTGCGTATGGTAACGCTTCTAATTCAAATGCCATATCTATTTAATTTAAATGTTTATTACTTTGTTTATATATACAAATATAACACAATATATAACGTTATGTTTTTATGTGTTACAATAAATTCAATATCCTACTACCGTTTTTGACGAAAAAATGATTTTACTAAATCCGCGCATTCTGCTTGCAAAACACCATGGGAAATTACAGTTTTGGGATGCAATATTTTATCATGATAATGTGAATAACCGCGTTTTTCATCTTTGGCTCCATACACTATTTTCCCGATATGCGTCCAATAAGCTGCTCCAGCACACATAATACAAGGCTCTATAGTGACATATAATGTACATTCATCAAGGTATTTACCGCCGAGATAATTTGCAGCGGCTGTAAAAGCCTGCATTTCTGCATGGGCTGTTACATCATTCAATCGTTGCGTCAAATTATGCCCCTTTCCTATCACACGGCCGCGATGAACAATAACTGCACCAATGGGTACCTCTCCCTCTTCATAGGCTACCCTTGCTTCGTTCAAAGCCATACGCATAAATGACTCGTCACCATCAATCAGTTGTGTTCCTTCAAAATCTATAAATGTCATGGCACAAACTTAGCTAAGTTTAGATCCATTTGGTAATTTTTTATCGACAGAGGTCAAAATAATATCCCCATTTTCATCTGGAAATCCTGTCACTAGGCACTCAGAAAAAAAATTGGCGATCTGCTTTCGAGGGAAATTTACCACTGCAACCACCTGTTTTCCGATTAATTCCTCTTTGCTATAGCGTACTGTAATTTGGGCACTACTTTGTAAAATACCGATTTCATCTCCGAAATCAATTTTCAGTTGATAAGCTGCCTTTTGTGCTTTAGGGAACTCTTTCGTCTCCAAGACAGTTCCTACCCTTAAGTCAACTTTTTCGAATTCGCTCCAACTAATGGTACTCTTCATAATCTGTTGCTACTAATATCCTGAATCTCTTTACCTATCGTAAATAAAACATAGGAGGGTTTCCGCCGCAAACGCAAGGACAATCTACTGATTAGTTTATCTTCCTCCCCTGTTTGAAAAGCTAAATCCTCATCAGTTAAATGGTTGTACTTGCGGCGGAGTTTTTCTTTGGCTACTTGCCATTGTTCTTCGTTAATTTTCAGCATAACTAAGATTTAGGTATAAAATTTGTATATCTTTACCAGACTGTAAAAGTTTCTTTAAAGATACAATATATACATAAATAAAAGATTATGAAAAAGATTTTACCAGCATTACTTTTGATTTGTGGTAGCGTTGCAACGGCACAGGCGCAGCTTCTGCCCGGATTTGAGGTAGGTGTAAAAGGAGGTTTAAACTTCTCGAAGCTTAAAAGCGATGGCAAATATTTCAATTCTGACACGAAAGCTGGCTACCAAGCGGGTCTTTATGGCCGTGTTGGTGTATTAGGTTTCCATATTCAACCTGAGGTATATTTAACAGGTAAAAACACGACTGTTAATGGAAAGGATGAAAATGGCTCGACAACTACCACCAATGTTAAATTCACCAGTATTGATGTTCCCGTTTTATTGGGTAAACGTTTTGGTTTGGGACCGATTGGCGCACGGATTCAAACTGGTCCAATATTTTCATTTAATGTAGATGACAAGCAGGCTAAATTCATTGATCAATTAAATCCAAATAACTATAAAAAGAGTGGTACATCATGGGCATTTGGTGTAGGCGCTGATGTTTCCAGTTTGCGTGTAGACCTCCGTTATGAAATGGGTTTAAATAAAGTCAATAATGAGAGCCAGGCAAATCCAAAAATCAACATGTGGAGTATTGGCTTAGGCTATAGATTATTCAGTATTCTATAGTAGGCTAAGCCTAGTTTATATACCGTTCGAAAGAAGCTGTCCGACAAGGGCAGCTTTTTTTATGGGACTAATTTTTCGTGTCGACTTGGAAAAATGGTTTTTCTGAAATTTGTGATCTTAACAGGTGTTAGACATGAATTTCCGAGCATACAGTTT
>Ga0308172_1000495_pt1 | contig 48656 bp, 44 predicted proteins | sample PhyGR2_FD_202134 | JGI IMG/M metagenome (GOLD analysis project Ga0308172, IMG submission 202134) | Phyllosphere microbial communities from UC Gill Tract Community Farm, Albany, California, United States - DLSLSG.R2 | ecosystem: Host-associated > Plants > Phyllosphere > Unclassified | place: USA... | reverse complement strand
CGGGAACAGGATGTGGAATGAGATGGTGAACGCGAACTGAATTCGGGCGAGATCTAGCGCCTCCAAACCGAACATAAGTCTTCCTCTGTCAGGTAATACCGGCTGCTGGCGGGAGCCTGCACCCACTGCCCCCACGGATATGGAGTGTGGCGAATTTCAATTCGTTTCTTTTTTTAACCAACCACGTAGGGAGTCTGGCCTTGCGGCCCGCCAGAGCAAATCCTGGAAGAAATTTGATCTGGATCAATTACAGCTCAAAGAGTAGTCCCATTTTCTGCGTCCAGTTGTGTGGTCGATTGACGCGTGACAGGCTGCCTCACCCCGGTTCTCGCAACTATTTGTTACAGCTTGATGCTAATCTCGCGGTTCCCTCCGGCCTTGATCTGAATGCCCGATGCCTACTGAACCCGCGTTGCTGTTGCGTCACCACCGCCCTTTTATCGCGTTCTGGCTGGCGCGGATATTTACCGCCAGCGGCTTCCAGATGCTCACCGTGGCCATTGGCTGGAACCTCTATCAACTGACCGGCAACGTGCTGGACCTGGGCTTGGTCGGCTTGGTGGAGTTCGTGCCGCGCGTGCTGTTTATGCTGCACACCGGCCATGTGGCCGACCGCTATGAGCGACGTAAAGTCGCGGCTATTTGCCAGACCGTGCAGGCGCTGATCGCGCTGTCCCTGGCCATTGGTGGCCTGACCGGTACAGTGACCCGCGAGATGATCTTTATCCTCGCCTTCCTGCTCGGTGCCGCGCGCTCCTTTGAATTGCCCACCACACAAGCGCTGCTGCCGAGCATCGTGCCCAGCACGCTGTTCCCGCGCGCCGTGGCGTCGTCGCAGTCAGCTCAGCAACTGGCCACCATCGTCGCCCCGGCGCTGGGCGGTCTGCTCTATGCGTTTGGCAGCGTGTGGGTGTATGGCCCCACCGTGGTGCTGTACCTGATCGCCTGCACGCTGACCCTCAACCTGCCTGCCCGCCAGACCCCGCTGAACAAAGGCAAGGCCACTCTGGATTCACTGCTGGCCGGCATCCGCTTTATCCGCAGCCGCCCGGACATCCTCGGCGCCATCTCCCTGGACCTGTTTGCCGTGCTGCTGGGCGGCGCCACCGCGTTGCTGCCGGTGTTCGCCAAAGACATCCTGCTGACCGGCGCCTGGGGCCTGGGCCTGTTGCGCTCGGCGCCGGCGGTGGGGGCATTGCTGATGTCGTTGTGGCTGGCGCGTTTCTCGGTGGACCGTCACGTCGGCCGCGTGATGTTCACCGCCGTCGGCGTATTCGGCGTGGCCACCATCGCTTTCGGCCTCTCGACGTCATTCTGGTTTTCCCTGGCGGTGCTGGTGGTGTTGGGCGCGGCGGACATGATCAGCATGGTGATCCGTGCCTCGTTCGTGCAGTTGGAGACGCCGGACGAAATGCGCGGGCGCGTCAGTGCCGTCAACGGCCTATTTATCGGCGCGTCGAATCAACTGGGCGAATTCGAATCCGGCATCACCGCCCACTGGTTCGGCACCGTGCCCGCCGTGGTCATGGGCGGGATCGGCACCCTGGTGGTGACCGGGGTGTGGATCAAGCTGTTCCCCACCCTGGCCAAGCGGGATCGCATGCATGTGCCAGAACCGGTTTCCCCGCCCACCGCCTAACCTTTATGGCAACAAGTTCAATGTGGGAGAGCACTTGCCCTCAATAGCGGGGTAACTGTCGAGGCATCTATTGACTGAAACACCGCCATCGGGGGCAAGCCCCCTCCCACACCGGCCTCACAGCCACCACATAGCCACTATGGCAATAAGCTCAATGTGGGAGAGGGCTTGCCCTCGATAGCGGTGCAACAGTCCAGGCATCTATTGACTGAAACGCAGCTATCGGGGGCAAGCCTCCTCCCACATCGGTCTCACACCCAACGCATAGCCACTATGGCAATAAGCTCAATGTGGGAGAGGGCTTGCCCTCGATAGCGGTGTAACTGTCGAGGCATCTATTGACTGAAACACTGCTATCGGGGGCAAGCCCCCTCCCACACCGGTCTCACAGCCATCGCATAGCCACTATGGCAACAAGCCCCCTCCCACACCGGTCTCACACCCAACGCATACCCATTATGGCAATAAGCTCAATGTGGGAGAGGGCTTGCCCTCGATGGCGGTGTAACAGTCAAAGCATAAATTGACTGAAACACTGCTACCGGGGGCAAGCCCCCTCCCACACCGGCCTCACAGCCATCGCATAGCCACTATGGCAACAAGCTCAATGTGGGAGAGGGCTTGCCCTCGATGGCGGTGCAACAGTCCAGGCATCTATTGACTGAAACACTGCTATCGGGGGCAAGCCCCCACACCGGTCTCACAGCCATCGCATAGCCACTATGGCAATAAGCTCAATGTGGGAGAGAGCTTGCCCTCGATGGCGGTGTAACAGTCGAAGCACAAATTGACTGAAACACTGCTATCGGGGGCAAGCCCCCTCCCACACCGGTCTCGCAGCCACCGCATAGCCACTATGGCAATAAGCTCAATGTGGGAGAGGGCTTGCCCTCGATAGCGGTGTAACAGTCGAAGCATATATTGACTGAAATACTGCTATCGGGGGCAACCCTCCTCCCACGTTTCAAAGCACCTTATCCAGGGTGATCGGGAAGTCCCGCACTCGCTTGCCGGTGGCGTGGTACACCGCATTGGCCACTGCCGCCGCGACGCCGACGATGCCGATTTCACCGACGCCTTTGGACCCCAGCGCATTGACGATCTCGTCGTGTTCTTCGACGAATACCACGTCAACATCGCCGATATCGGCATTCACCGGGATGTGGTATTCGGCCAGGCTGTGGTTCATGTAGCGGCCCAGTTGATGGTCGATCTGGGTCTCTTCGTGCAGGGCCATGCCGATGCCCCACACCACGCCGCCGAGGATCTGGCTGCGGGCCATCTTCGGGTTGACCACGCGCCCGGCCGCAATTGCGCTGACCACGCGGCTGACCTTGATAGTGCCGAGGTCTTCATCCACGCGCACTTCGACGAATACCGCCGAATGGGTGGCGGTAGCATAGCCTTCGCGTTTTTTGTCCGGCTCGCTGTCGACCTGCACCTCCAGGGCGTCCTCACCGCTGTCCTTGACCAACTGCGCCAACGACACGCTCACGTCACGCGCGTGCAGTTGCCCATCCTCAAAGCGCACTGTCTCAGCGTCCTTGAACACCGGATAGGTCTGCCGCGCCACGCTCAACAGTTTGGCGGCCAAGGCTTCGCAGGCTTGTTGCACAGCGGTGCCCACCGAGGAAACAGTGAACGAACCGCCCTGCAACGGCGCGGTGGGCAGCGACGAGTCGCCGAGCACGAAACGCACGTCGTCCACGGCTACACCGCTGGCCTGGGCGGCGATCTGGGTCATCACCGTGTAGGTGCCGGTGCCGATATCGGTGGTAGCGCTGCTCACCACGAGCTTGCCCTCGGCATCGATTCGCGCCTTGGCGCTCGCCTTCATTTGCATGGCCTCCCACACCCCGCCAGCCATACCCCAGCCCACCAATTGGCGGCCGTCGCGCATGCTGCGCGGTTCCGGGTTGCGCTGGCTCCAGCCGAAGCGCTCGGCGCCTTCGGTGTAACACTCGCGCAGGGCTTTGCTCGACCAGGGTTTGTCTTCGTTCTGGTTGCGCTCGGCGTAGTTGATCAGGCGCAGTTGCACCGGGTCGATGGCCAGGGCGCAGGCCAGTTCGTCCATGGCGCATTCCAGGCCGATCACCCCGAGGGCGGCACCGGGCGCGCGCATGTCCAACGGCGTGAACACATCCAGCGGCACCAACTTATAGGTCAACTGCACGTTGTCGCAGTGATAGAGCATGCCGCTCCACTCCACCACGTGTTCACTGAAGTCCTCGAAACGCGAGGTCTGGCCAATCGCCGTGTGCCCCAGCGCCAGCAGGCGGCCGTTGGCGGCGGCGCCCATTTGCAAGCGCTGCAGGGTGCGTGGGCGATAGCCGAAGGTGAACATCTGTTGACGGGTCAGGGTCACGCGAACCGAACGCTTGAGCGCCAGCGACGCCATCACCGCCAGGGGTAATTGGTACTGCGGGCGCAGGCCGGAACCAAAAGCGCCGCCGACAAACGCGGCGAACACCCGCACCTGGCTTTTATCCAGGCCGAACACTTTCTGCACATAGGCTTGGCAGTTCTGCGGGCCCTGGGTTTTGTCATGGATATGCAGGGTGCCGTCCGCCTGGTACAGCACGGTGCTGGCGTGGGGTTCCATGGGGTTGTGATGTTCGATGGGGGTGCTGTAGTGCACGTCCAGGCTGACGGCGGCAGCGGTCCACTCGGCCTGGAAATTCCCGCGCGGCGCGGGCGGTGTCTGTGGCGAGGGATGGGCCTCGGCCTGCTGGGCGACGAGGTCGGTCTCGAATTCATCGCGCTCGTACTCGATGCGCACCAGGGAACCGGCATGTCGCGCCAGCTCCAGGTTGTCGGCAATCACCACGGCCAGGGGCTGGCCGCTGTACAGCACGCGGTCGTTGTACAGCGGGCGAAACGGCGAACCATCGGCGGCATCGGCATCGGCGAACGCGTCGTCATAGCTGGCCAGCCGCGGCCGGTTGCTGTGATCGAGCACCATGACCACACCCGGCAGAGCCAGAGCCTTGGACGCATCGATACGAACCACGCGGCCCTTGGCGATGGTGCTGGAGACCACGCTGCCATGCAGCAGGCCCTGCTGCGCAAATTCGCCGGCATAGCGCGCCTGGCCGGTGACTTTAAGCAGACCGTCGACACGGTCCAGGGGTTTTCCGACGGCACTCATGGGCGTTCTCCTGCGACAGCGGCATCGCTCAAGGCGCGGATGATTGCGCGCCGTGCCAGCTTGACCTTGAAAGCGTTGTGTTCCAGCGGCTCGGCGTCCTGCAACATCGCATCGGCGGCGAGGCTGAAGGTTTCGCGGCTGACGGCCTGCCCGATCAATCCCGCCTCCACCGCGCGGTCGCGCCAGGGTTTATGGGCCACGCCGCCCAGGGCTAGGCGCGCGTCGACGATCACATCGCCGTCCAACTCCAGAGCGGCAGCCACCGACACCAACGCGAAGGCGTAGGACGCCCGGTCACGGATCTTCAGATAATGGCTGTGCCGCGCCAGGTGGTCGGCAGGCAATTCAATGGCAGTGATCAGTTCATCGTCGGCCAGCTGGTTGTCCCGTTGCGGCGCATCGCCGGGCAAACGGTGGAAGTCGGCGAACTCGATGACCCGCGCACCGCCGCGCCCTTGCACATGCACCCGCGCCTCCAGCGCCGCCAGGGCCACGCACATGTCGGACGGATGAGTCGCCACGCACTGCGCGCTGGCGCCGAGGATCGCATGGATGCGATTCAACCCGGTGCGCGCCGGGCAACCGCTGCCGGGTTCGCGTTTATTGCAAGGCACGCTGGCGTCGTAGAAGTAATAGCAACGGGTGCGCTGCAACAGGTTGCCGCCGGTGCTGGCCATATTGCGCAGTTGCGGCGAGGCACCGGCGAGGATGGCCTGGGACAGCAACGGATAACGCTGTTCGATCAAGGGGTGCCAGGCCAGATCAGCGTTGCTGACCAGCGCGCCAATGCGCACGCCACCCTCGGCGGTGGGCTCGACGCCATGCAGCGGCAGGCCGGTGATGTCGATCAGGTGCTCGGGGCGGCTGATGTTTTCTTTCATCAGGTCCAGCAGGTTGGTACCGCCGGCAATAAAACGCGACGCGGCACTGCTCAAGTGCACGGCCTCGTGCACGTCGGACGGTTTGCTGTACTGGAACGGGTTCATTGCTCGCCTCCCGCCGGACGGCAGGCCGGCAGGGCCTCTTCAATCGCATCGCGAATATTGCTGTAGGCGCCGCAGCGGCACAGGTTACCGCTCATCAGTTCCTGGATTTGCGCGCTGTCGTGGGCACGGCCTTCGTTGGCCAGGCCGACGGCGGAGCAGATCTGGCCAGGGGTGCAATAACCGCACTGGAACGCATCGTGCTTGATGAAGGCTTGTTGCATGGGGTGTAACTGGTCGCCGCTGGCCAGCCCTTCAACGGTGGTCAACTCGGCACCGTCGCACATCACCGCCAGGGTCAGGCACGCGTTCACGCGCTTGCCGTCGCGCAATACGGTGCAGGCACCGCATTGGCCGTGGTCGCAGCCTTTCTTGCTGCCGACCAGATCCAGTTGTTCGCGCAGCAGGTCCAGCAGCGTGGTCCAGGGCAACACGTCCAGTTGGCGGGCCTGCCCATTGAGGGTCAGGCGTATCGAGTGGCGGGCAAACGGCTGGGCCGCCGCGCCTTGGGGGGTTGCGCTCATAAACACCTCACGGGTTGGTCTGCATCCGCGGCGTTCAGGAAAATCGCCGTCTCAGGGGTACGACTTCCCGGGGTTTTGAGCGTTCAAGATGATTGATCAGCGGATATTGAGCTGGGTCTTCAAGGTGTTTCGCGGGGGGTTGATCGAGGAATTGCTGTATTCGAACCAGCCTGGGGCCTGCACATCCATTTCGAATACATAGATGTAGCCCATCAGCGTCCCCGCGCCGTTGCACGCCTGGCTGATGCTGCCAACCTGGCACACCGGGGTGCGCTGGCCGTTCAGTACGGCGCCATTGAACAGCCCCACCGGGTTGTTGCCCAGCCCCACTTCCATCACCGACACCTGGGTGGGCCCACGGTGCGTGCACATCTGCGTCGAGGTGATGCGTTCGGGGATGCTTTCCTTGCAGCGCGCCGACTCGACCTGAAACACGCGCACCTCGCTCAAGGCCGGTGCAGTCGCGCCCCACACCGGTGCCGCGCCGAGCCACAGGCTGATAGCGGTGATCGGAGCTAGACTCCACGCGTTGGCTTTTTTCATGCTGTCGATGACCGTGAATTGAACGTCGGCGCAGTATGCCTCAAGCCCATGCGCCACACAGCCTCGGCTGCTGGTATGATGCGCCGCTTTTTCCGATCCTCTCTGAAACCACAGGCGCTTGGCGCAGTTTGTGCTTTGACTTAGAGGTCAACAAATCACGACGCAAAATAGCGTCACAGGGAGCCGGCATGCTGGAAAAGCTGTTTCAACTCAAAGCACACAACACCAACGTGCGCACCGAGATTCTCGCGGGTATCACGACATTCCTGGCGATGGCCTACATCCTGTTCGTGAACCCGAGCATCCTCGGTGAAACCGGCATGGACAAAGGCGCAGTGTTCGTCGCGACCTGCCTGGCGGCCGCCATCGGTTCGACCGTGATGGGCCTGATCGCCAACTACCCGATCGCGCTGGCACCAGGCATGGGCCTCAATGCCTTCTTTACCTACACCGTGGTCCTGCACATGGGCCATACCTGGCAAGTGGCGCTGGGGGCGGTGTTCATTTCGGCGGTGCTGTTCTTTCTGCTGTCGATCTTTCGCATCCGTGAGTGGATCATCAACAGCATCCCTTTGCCGTTGCGTTCGGCGATTGCTGCCGGCATCGGCCTGTTCCTGGCGCTGATCGCCCTGCACAACGCCGGTATCGTAGTCAGCAACCCGGCCACCATGGTCGGCCTGGGCGACTTGAAACAACCGGCACCGATCCTCGCCACACTGGGCTTTGCGCTGATCGTCGCGCTGGAAGCCCTGGCCGTGCGCGGTGCGGTGCTGATCGGCATCCTGGCGGTGACCATCGTGTCGATTGTGATGGGCTTCACCCCATTCGGCGGCGTGACCTCGATGCCACCGTCCCTGGCCCCGACCTTCCTGCAGTTGGACATCAAGGGCGCGCTGGATATCGGCCTGGTCAGCGTGATCTTCGCCTTCCTGTTCGTCGACCTGTTCGACAACTCCGGCACCCTGATCGGCGTAGCCAAGCGCGCCGGCCTGATGGGCAAGGACGGCCACATGCCAAAAATGGGCCGTGCACTGATCGCCGACAGCACCGCAGCCATGGCCGGTTCGCTGCTGGGCACCTCGACCACCACCAGCTACATCGAATCCGCCGCGGGCGTGAGCGCCGGTGGCCGTACCGGTTTGACTGCCATCGTAGTGGCGATCCTGTTCCTGCTCGCACTGTTCTTCTCGCCGTTGGCCGCCAGCGTTCCGGCTTTCGCCACCGCGCCGGCGCTGCTGTTCGTCGCCGTACTGATGACCTCCGGCCTGGCTGAAATCGACTGGGACGACATCACTGTGGCAGCGCCGGTGGTGATCACCGCCCTGGCGATGCCCTTTACTTACTCCATCGCCAACGGCATCGCCTTCGGTTTCATCGCTTGGACCGCCATCAAGCTGCTTTCGGGCCGCTACCGTGAGCTGAACCCGGCGCTGGTGATTCTGTCGATTCTGTTCGTGATCAAGCTGGGCTGGTTCAACGCATGACTTTTGACGCCGCACGCTACACCGCTCAACTGCAAGACAAGGTCACGCGCCTGCGTGACCTGCTCGCCCCGTTCGATGCGCCCGAGCCGCAGGTGTTCGACTCGCCGCTGCAGCACTTCCGCTTGCGCGCGGAATTCCGCCTGTGGCGCGAAGGCGGTGAGCGCCACTACGCGATGTTTTCCCAGGACGATAAGCGCACGCCGATCCTGATCGAAGACTTCCCTATCGCCAGCGCTCGCATCAACCAGCTGATGCCCCAACTCAAGTCCGCCTGGCAAGCCAGCGCCGCTCTGAGCCACAAGCTGTTCCAGGTAGAGTTCCTCACCACCCTGGCCGGCGATGCAATGATCACCCTGTGCTATCACCGCCCGCTGGACGAGCACTGGCACGCGGCGGCCAACCAGCTCGCCGCTGACCTGAACGTGAGCATCATCGGCCGCTCCAAGGGCAAACGCGATGTGATCGGCCACGATTACGTGGTAGAGAAACTCGAAGTCGGCGGTCGCACCTTCAGCTATCGCCAACCCGAAGGCGCGTTCACCCAGCCCAACGGCACGGTGAACCAGAAGATGCTCAACTGGGCCTACGAGGCTTTGGGCGATCGCCCGGACGATCTGCTGGAGCTGTATTGCGGCAACGGTAATTTCACCCTGCCCCTGGCCACCCGCGTGCGCAAAGTGCTGGCCACCGAGATCAGCAAGACCTCGGTAAACGCGGCACTGAGCAATCTCGATGAAAACGCGGTGGAGAACGTCACTCTGGTGCGCCTGTCCGCCGAAGAACTCACCGAAGCCCTCAACGAAGTGCGCCCGTTCCGCCGCCTGCACGGTATCGATCTGAAAAGCTACGAGTTCGGCAGCGTGTTTGTGGACCCACCGCGTGCCGGCATGGACCCGGACACCTGCGAGCTCACCCGGCGTTTCGACAACATCCTGTACATCTCCTGCAACCCGGAGACCCTGGCGGCCAACATCGCCCAACTGCATGACACCCACCGCATTACCCGGTGTGCGATGTTTGATCAGTTTCCGTGGACGCACCATATGGAATCGGGTGTGTTGCTGACCCGACGCTAAACGTTCCATTGCTCCATGCGCGGCCGCCCGAGCCATTGGCTAAGCGGCCGCGCAGTGGGCTACACCTGCCCTTCCTTGATTAACGGTTCGATAATCGAACACATGCCGCGCTGGCAATTGACCAAATTAACCATCCGGTACATTTTATCTCCACAACCAACAAGAACTGTGGAGATACCCCTCATGCCGCCCATCGTGCTGGTGCTCAATGGCCCCAATCTCAACCTGCTCGGCACCCGCGAACCCGCCACCTACGGGCATGAAACCCTAGCCGACGTGGCGGCCCTCTGCGGCCGCAGCGCCGAGCAACTGGGGCTGAAAATCGAATTCCGCCAAACCAACCACGAAGGCGAGCTGCTCGACTGGATCCACGGCGCCCGCGCGCGCTGCGCCGGTATCGTGATCAACCCTGCCGCCTGGACCCACACGTCGGTGGCGATCCGCGATGCGTTGGTAGCCAGCGAAGTGCCGGTGATCGAAGTGCATTTATCCAATGTGCATACCCGTGAGGCGTTTCGGCATCATTCGTTTGTGTCGCCCATCGCCAAAGCGGTATTGGCCGGCTTTGGCAGCCACGGCTACCACCTGGCCCTGGAACATTTCAGCCATCTGTTCAAAGGACGTGCCTGATGAAACCGCGCATTCTTGCCGGCCTGATTGGCGCTGGCATCCAGGCCTCCCGCACACCCGCTTTGCACGAACAGGAAGGCGACGCCCAGGGCCTACGCTACCTGTACCAACTGATCGACCTTGATCCCTTGGGCCTGGATATCAAGGCCCTGCCCGACCTCCTACGCGCCGCCGAGCTGATGCACTTTACCGGGCTGAACGTTACCTACCCGTGCAAGCAGGCGATTCTGCCGCTGCTGGATGAATTGTCCGACGAAGCCCGAGGCATCGGCGCGGTGAATACCGTGGTGCTCAAGGACGGCAAACGCATTGGCCACAACACCGATTGCTTGGGGTTTGCCGAAGGTTTCCGGCGCAACCTCAATGACGTGCCGCGCCAGCGTGTGGTGCAGATGGGCGCCGGCGGTGCAGGCGCGGCAGTCGCGCATGCACTGCTGGCTGAAGGGGTGGAGCAGTTGAGTGTTTTCGATGTGGACGCCAGCCGCGCCCGCGACCTTGTGGATAACCTCGCACAGCGTTTCGGCAGCGGCCGCGCTCAAGTCGGCGGCGGCCTGGAGAACGCCATGGCCGAAGCCGATGGCCTGGTCAACACCACGCCGATGGGCATGGCCAAGCTTCCCGGTACACCGGTGCCGGCGGCGCTGTTGCGCGCTCAACTGTGGATAGCGGAAATCGTCTACTTCCCGCTGGAAACCCAACTGCTACTGGATGCTCGCGCCCTGGGTTGCCGCACTCTGGACGGCGGCAATATGGCGGTGTTCCAGGCGGTGAAAGCATTTGAATTGTTCAGCGGTAAAGTGGCGGATGCGCAACGCATGCTGACGCACTTCAAAAGCATGAATACGTGACTGCCGAAACCAGATCACCATGTGGGAGGGGCTTGCCCTCGATAGCAGTGGTTCAGTCAGCCCAACTGTCACTGACGCATCGCTATCGGGGGCAAGCCCCCTCCCACCTTTGATAGTCAATGCCACTGAGTCCTTAACTGACTGGCATTAGGGCAAGCCCCCTCCCACTTGGTATGCATTCCAACCTGAGGCCTCAGGCTTGCAGGTAGCGCATCACCGAGTCGCAGAGCATCTCGCGGTGGCGCCGTTTAACCGCTTCATCCGACAGTTCGATCTGAAAGATCTCACTGAACGTATGGCGGTTGGACACTCGGTAAAAACTGAATGAGTTGATCAGCAGGTGCACATCCAACGGCTCCAGGCCTTCGCGGAACAGGCCCATTTCGGCGCCGCGGCGCAAGGTGGCGCCCAGGGCTTCGAGGATGTTGCTGTTCATGGCCTTGATCGAGTCCGAACGCTTCACATATTCAGCGTTGTGGATATTTTCGATGCTGACGATGCGCACAAAATCCACGTTCTGATCGTGGTGATCAAAGGTGAATTCCACCAGCCGACGGATCGCTTCACGGGGCTCCAGCGCCGTGAGGTTCATGCGGGTTTCGGTATTGCGGATATCGCCGTAGAGCTTTTCCAGTACCTCGACGTACAACTGCTCCTTGCTGCCGAAGTAGTAATAGATCATGCGCTTGGAGGTGTGGATGCGCTCGGCAATGGCGTCTACGCGCGCGCCGGCCAAGCCCTGCTGAACAAACTCGACAATGGCTTCTTGCAGTATGTTTTCGCGGGTCTTTTCTGGATTGTTCTTACGACTCTTGCGCGGTGCGTCTGACACTGCGGGGAGTTCGGGACTCGACGTCATGGTGCTCACGGCCATTGTTGTTAAGCAGGCCGCGATTATGGGCCGGGCCGCTCCCCGAAGGAAGCACCCGGCCAGGGTTCACAGCCGCGCCTGGCGCACCGCGCCACTGCGCGACTTGGCCATCGCCGCCAGGCGTACCGCCACGTTGGCCGCGCCGTAGCCCGCGTAGCCGTTTTTGCGCTGGATGATCTCGAAGAAAAACCGTCCTTCGAAGGGCTCGGTATAGACGTGAAATAACTCACCGCCCTGAGCGTCGCGGTCGTACAACACGTTGTAGTACGCCAGCTCGCTGAGGAACTCGTCATCGAAATCAAAGCGCGCCGCCAGGTCGTCGTAATAGTTGAGCGGGATATCAAGCAGCGGCACGCCAGCCTCTTTGGCTCTGCGCACCTCGGCGAAAATATCCGCACAGTCGAAGGCAATGTGATGCACCCCCGAGCCCCGATAGCTCGATAGCGCGTGGGAAATCGCGGTATTGCGGTTTTCGGAGATATTCAGCGGCAAGCGAATCGAACTGCAGCGGCTACGCAAGGCGCGGCTTTTCACCAGGCCGTAGGGGTCGGGTAGCACCACTTCGTCGTCGGCTTCGAAATCCAGCAGGCTCTTGTAGAACAGCACCCAACTGTCGAGGCTGTCGGCCGGCAGCGCCATGGCCATATGGTCGATGCGCAGCAGGCCGCCGCCGCAAGCCGTGGTCGGTTGCAGGTTGAAGTCGGTGTCGTAGAGCCCGCCTTCGCTGGGGTCCACCAAGTAAATCAGGCTGCCGTCCGGCGCACGCACCGCCGCCAGCTCCAGCTCGTTCGGCCCGACCAGGCCGCGATAAGGCTGGCCTTTATAAGCCACCGCGCGTTCCAGGGCCTTGGCGCTGTCCTTGACCCGCAGCGCCGTGGCGCACAGCGATGGCCCATGGGCTTCGAAAAAATTGTGGGCGAAGGAATACGGCTCGCAATTGAGGATCAGGTTGATATCGCCCTGGCGCAGCAGGCTGACGGCTTTGGAACGATGCTGCCCAGCCTTGACGAAGCCCAGACGCTCCAACCAGTGGGAGAGCTTGGCGCCGAGGCTTTCATCCACGGCAAATTCGAGGAACTCGATGCCGTCGTACTCGCTGGCGGGCGGCGTTTCGAACAGGATATCCAGCGGTGCGGCCGGCTGTTCCTCGGCCAGGCGCTGACGGGTTTTCTCCTCCAGGTACAACAACGAGCGCAGCCCGTCGGCGGCATTGGCGCGGGTCGGCGCGGCACGGAAACCATCGTTGAAGATTTCCAGGGACAGCGGCCCGGTGTACCCACTTTTGATAATCGGCGCCAGAAACCCGGCCAAGTCGAACTCGCCCTGCCCTGGGAAACAACGGAAATGGCGGCTCCACTCCAGCACATCCATGGCCAGGATCGGCGCATCGGCCATTTGCACGAAGAAGATCTTGTCGCCAGGGATCTGCGCGATGGCGCTCGGGTCGCCCTTGAGTGACAAGGTGTGGAAACTGTCGAGCAACACGCCCAGGCTCGGATGATCCACCTGACGCACCAGGTTCCATACCTGCTGCCAGGTGTTCACATGCTTGCCCCAGGCCAGGGCTTCATAGCCAATGCGCAAGCCTCGTTTGCCGGCGTGTTCGGCCAGCAGGCTCAAGTCATCCCGCAGAATGGATTCGTCGCCCACGCAATCGGCCGAGGCATTGCTGCACACCAGCACCAGGTCGGTGCCCAGCTCCTGCATCAGATCGAATTTGCGCTCGGCCCGCTCCAGATTGCGCGCCAGGCGGTCGCGGCGGCAGCCTTCAAAGTCGCGAAACGGCTGGAACAAGGTGATAGCGATGCCCAGGTCGGCGCACATCTGCCGCACTTCCCGCGGGCTGCCGTCGTAATACAACAGGTCATTCTCGAAGATTTCCACCCCATCGAACCCGGCGGCGGCAATGGCTTCGAGCTTTTCCGGCAGGGTGCCGCTCAAGGAAACGGTGGCGATGGAACGTTGCATGGAAAACTCCCGGCAATGGTTGTTTGTGGCAAATTATTCGCCCCCAGCCTAACGGCAGCAATTAAAATGTACGAACCGGTTAGTTTTTCGGGCGATTATCGAACACTATGCCCTTCTGGCGAATTGACGATTTTTTAACCGCTGCGCACCATCGATCAGGCAACAAACGTTCACAAAAGACCCAGATCACACCATAAAAATTTCAAAAAACGGGTACGACCTCATGCCTCTGCAAAACTCCGTCCTGGCCGAGCGCCCAGGCATGCCGCATGCCGGCATCGGCAGCAAGATCCGCGGCGCCCTGGCCGTGGGTAAAACCCGCTGGGGCATGCTGGCCCTGGTGTTCTTTGCCACCACGCTGAACTACATCGACCGCGCCGCCCTGGGCGTGATGCAGCCGATCCTGGCCAAGGAAATGAGCTGGACGGCGATGGACTACGCCAACATCAACTTCTGGTTCCAAGTCGGCTACGCCATCGGGTTTGTGCTGCAGGGTCGCTTGATCGACCGAGTTGGCGTCAAGCGCGTGTTCTTCTTCGCGGTATTGCTGTGGAGCCTGGCCACCGGCGCCCACGGCCTGGCCACCTCCGCCGTAGGCTTTATGGTCTGCCGCTTTATCCTCGGCCTGACCGAAGCCGCCAACTACCCGGCCTGCGTCAAGACCACCCGCCTGTGGTTCCCCGCTGGCGAGCGGGCCGTGGCGACCGGCATCTTCAACGCCGGCACCAACGTCGGCGCGATGATGACGCCGATGTTGCTGCCGCTGATCTTGCACGTATGGGGCTGGCAGGCGGCGTTCCTGTGCATGTCGGCACTGGGCGGCATCTGGCTGATGTGCTGGGGCCTGAAGTACTACAACCCAGAAGATCATCCAACGGTTAAACAATCCGAATTGGACTACGTGCAACAAGAACCCGAACCGGAACAACCGCGCGTGCCCTTCAGCCGTATCCTGCGCATGCGTGGCACCTGGGCCTTTGCCCTGGCCTATTCGCTGACCGCGCCGGTGTTCTGGTTCTACCTGTACTGGCTGCCACCTTTCCTGAACCAGCAATACAACCTGGGCATCAACGTGACGCAGATGGGCATCCCGCTGATCATCATTTATCTGACAGCCGACTTCGGCAGTGTGGGTGGGGGGATTCTTTCCTCGTTCTTGATCGGCCGGGGGATGAACTCGATCAAGGCACGGTTGCTGTCGATGCTGCTGTTTGCCTGCTGCATCGTCGGCGTGATCATGGCGGCCGGCTCCAGCCAGCTGTGGGTGGCGGTGTTTGCCATCTCCCTGGCCATCGGCGCGCATCAGGCCTGGACCGCGAATATCTGGAGCCTGGTGATGGACTACACGCCCAAGCACATGATGAGCACGGTGTTCGGCTTTGGCGGCATGTGCGCGGCCATCGGCGGCATGTTCATGACCCAGATCGTCGGCCATATCCTGACCGTGACTAACAACAACTACACCGTGTTGTTCACCCTGATCCCGGCGATGTACTTCATCGCGCTGACCTGGATGTACTTCATGGCGCCGCGCAAGATTCCCAAAGTCGACGTTTGACTCACCGCCGCCGCTGCTGCCAGGCAGCGGCCAACCCGCTCATGCAGATCACCCCGATGCCGACCACCGTGGTCATATCGGGGGTATGGGCAAACACCAGCCAGCCCAGTAAACCCGCGAAGACGATCTGGCAATAGCCGAACGGCGCCAGCAAGGCCGGCGCCGCAAAGCGGAACGCCTGTGTCAGCATCAAGTGCGCAGTCATGCCACAGGTGCCCAAGGCCAGCATCATCACGCCGTGCCACAGGGTCGGCACCTGCCAGAAGAACGGCACCAGCGCACTCATCACCAAGGTATTGCACAGCCCGGCGAAAAAGTTGCTGGTGGTGGGGGTGTCGTATTGGCTGAGGATGCGCGTCAGCAACTGGTAAAAGCAGAAGAACATCGCCGAACACAACGGCAGCAGCACCGCCGGCGTGAAAAGTTCGCCACCGGGGTGGATGATCACCAACACGCCGATAAACCCGCAGATCACCGCCAGCCATTGGCCGCGTGTCACATGCTCACCCAGCAGCGGCACCGAGAGCGCCGTCACCAGAATCGGCGCGAGGAAGTTCACCGCAGTGGCTTCGGCCAGCGGGATGTAATGCAGCGCCGTGGTAAAGAACAGGCTGGTACCCAACAGACACAACGCGCGTACCACCTGCATCCCCGGCCGTTTGCTGCGCAGCACGCGCAACCCCGATTGCGGCAGGAAGATCCCGGCCATCAGCACCGTGTGCACCACATAGCGTGCCCACACCACCATCACAATCGGGTAGAACCCGGCGAGGTATTTGGACAGCGCGTCATGGCTGGAAAACAGAAAGGTCGCCACCACAATCAGCAGGATGCCTTTGAAAGGATGGTTGACGCCGGACAGCGGGGTACTGACAGTCATGGAATTCTCTTGCGTGGCGGGCTTAACGCTGAGCACTGAACGAGGCCGCGCTCAACCCGGTAATCTAGCAGGCGGGCCGCAGCCTGCCCCGAGAGCATAACCAAACACCGGGCGAACAGCGCACTAAATCATGGGAATCGAGTCCAACCCTGCACGTCGCCTTCCCGTTGCACATTTTTTAATCAAGGCTTTGCCGCTATGAAAAAAACTCTCTTTGTTCTCTCCACCCTCGCCTTGCTCGCCGCCTGCAACCAGGAGGCCAAGCAAGCGCCGAAACCCGCGCCCGCGTCGGTGCAAGCGACCCTGGTTCCGCCAACCCCACCAACCGATCAGTGGGTGGGCAAATGGGTCGGCGTCGAAGGCCTGCACCTGACCATCGCCAAGGACGACAACATCGGCCGCGGTCATTACATCCTCACCATGCAATACGGCCTCGACGCCGATGACAGCGGCACCTTCAAGGGTGAAGCGGCCGAAGATGGGATCGCCTTCAACCGTCCGGACGGCCCGCAACTGCTGCGCGCCGGTGATGGCGCGGCGACCGGCCTCAAATGGCTGGCGGACAAGAAAGACTGCCTGGTTGTGGTGACCGGCGAAGGGTATTGCCGCGATTAACGGCCATACTCATCTCAATATTTTGTAGGACCGTTCATCAAGAGGATTGCCCCATGCTATGGAAAAAAGGCCGACGCAGCGACAACGTGGTGGATGCCCGCAATGACAGTGGCGGTGGCGGCGGGATGCGCTTCGGCGGCGGCAAGGGCCTGAGCCTCACGGCCATTGTGCTGATTGTCGGTATCGGCTGGTTGACCGGCCAGGACCCGATGCAGATCCTCGGCCAGTTGACCGGTCAGATGGAGCAGGCGCCGTCGGTCAGCACCCAGACGCGCCAGGCGCCGCCGGCCAACGATGAGCAGGCCGATTTCGTCCGCGCGGTGCTGGGCGACACCGAGGACACCTGGGGCCAGGTGTTCAAGGAAAACGGCAAGACCTACCAGAACCCCAAGCTGATTCTGTTCCGTGGCCGGGTCAATTCCGCCTGCGGTGGCGCCACTTCGGCGAGCGGCCCGTTTTATTGCCCGGCTGACCAGCAGGTGTACCTGGACCTGGACTTCTTCCGAGAAATGTCCCAACGCTTCCAGGCCGCTGGCGACTTCGCTCAGGCCTATGTGATCGCCCACGAAGTCGGGCACCACGTGCAGACCTTGCTCGGCATCTCGGCGAAGATCCAGGCCGCGCGCCAGCAAGGCCTGCAAATGCAGGGCGACGGTGGGCTGTTGGTGCGTCAGGAACTGCAAGCCGACTGCTTTGCCGGCGTGTGGGCCAACCGCGCACAAAAACGCCTGAACTGGCTGGAACCGGGGGACATCGAAGAAGCCCTGAACGCAGCCAACGCCATCGGCGATGACCGTTTGCAGCAGCAAGGCCAGGGTCGTGTGGTGCCGGATTCGTTCACCCATGGCACCTCCGCACAGCGGGTGCGCTGGTTCAAGGCCGGCTTCGCCCAAGGCCAGATCAGCCAGTGCGACACCTTTAACGCCAAGAGCCTGTAAATGCATAAACGCTCGGGATTGCTGCTGAGTATGTGCCTGGCCTGCTCTACCGCCGGGGCCGTCGAGCATGGGGTCAAGGTAGTCAGCCCTGAGCGTTTCCAGCTGGAGGCCGGCGCCTTAAGCCTGGGTGTAAGCCAGGACTGGCGCCAGCCGCTGCCCCATGTCACCCGCGTGCTGATCGTCGTGCACGGTCGCCTGCGCAATGCGCAGACCTACCTGCACAGTGCCGAAGCCGCCGCCGAACAGGCGGGCCAGGCCGATACGACGCTGGTGATCGCCCCGCAGTTTCTCAACGAGGCCGATGCGCAGCACAATCACTTGGACAACAGGGTGCTGCGCTGGAAAGGCAATGAGTGGATGGCCGGCGAACCGTCCACGGGCGCAGATCGCGTCAGTTCCTACGGCGCGCTGGACCAACTGATCGAGCATCTGGGGGATCGCCGGTTGTTTCCGGCACTCAGGGAAATCGTGATCGCCGGTCATTCCGGCGGCGGCCAAGTGGTGCAGCGCTTTGCCCTCCTCGGCCACGATCATCCGGCCTTGCATCACGAAGGCATCCGCCTGCGTTATGTGGTGGCCAATCCATCGTCCTACGCCTACTTCAGCCCGCAACGGCCCGTGCCGTTCGACGCGGCGACCTGCCCCGGTTTCGACGACTGGAAATACGGCCTGCAAAAACTGCCGACCTACGCCAACGGCCAAAGCGCCGCGCAACTTGAGCCAACCTATGTGTCACGCACCATCACGTATCTGCTCGGCCAACAAGACACCAACCCCAACCACCCCGCGCTGGACAAAGGCTGCGAGGCCGAGGCCCAGGGCGCCTATCGGCTGATTCGCGGGCACAACTATTTTGACTACCTCAAGCAACGCCATCCGCAGCTGCGCCAAAAACTGGTGGAAGTGCCAGGGGTGGGGCATAACGGCGATGGCATGCTCAGATCACCCGAAGGCCAGAAAGTATTGTTTCCCAGCTTTAACTGAACAAACCGGCCCAACCTGTGGGAAGGGGCTAGCACCCGATAGCCATAGGTATCCACACAACCCTCAAAGGCTGAAATAACTCTGTGGTGAACTCGGCTGTTTGTAGTGAGCTGGGCTTGTTGTGGTGACCTTGGCTTGCTGTGGTGAGCGGGCCTTGTTGTGGTGACCTGGCCTTGATGTGGTGAGCGGGCCTTGTTGTGGTGAGCGGGCTTGCCCCGCGCTGGGTTGCGAAGCAGCCCCATTCCAGGCGATGTGGTTTCAACTGACACTCCGAGGTGCCTGAGTTTGGGGCCGCTTCGCAGCCCAGCGCGGGGCAAGCCCGCTCACCACTAGAGCCTCGTCTACTGAAGTGATGTTTCACTGAAGATAGGTAGAGACCCATGCCCCAATAGCGCTGGGTCAATCAACCCAGCTGTTACTGACTCACCGTTGTGGTGACCTGGCCTTGATGTGGTGAGCGGGCTTGCCCCGCGCTGGGTTGCGAAGCAGCCCCATTCCAGGCGATGCGGTTTCAACTGACACTCCGAGGTGCCTGAGTTTAGGGCCGCTTCGCAGCCCAGCGCGGGGCAAGCCCGCTCACCACAAGAGCCTCATCTACTGAGGTGATGGCTCACTGAAGGTGGATAGGGAGCCATGCCCCGATAGCGCTGGGTCAGTCAGCCCAGCTGTTGCTGACGTACCGTCATCGGGGCAAGTCGAATCGGCACACCGCCCCTCCCACCGTTGATAGTCATTGCCTGGGCTGGATCATCCGCTGCAGTGCCGCGCAGTCTGCGGCATGCCAGTCCGTCAACTCGGGCCACGGGTTCTCCGGCAGGTTTACCAGCACGGTCCGCGTTCCCGCCGCACGGCCGCAATCGAGGTCGAAGCGGTAGTCCCCAACCATCACCATCTCTTCCGGCGCTACCTGCCATGCCGCTGCCAGCTTCAGCAGGCCCCCCGGTTCCGGTTTGGGCGGTGCGTCTTCACGGCCCAGCACATCTTCGGCGGCGAAGCAGTCGGCCAGGCCGATGGCCTGCAACGTAACGTGGGCCAGTTCCCGTGCGTTGCGGGTCAGGATGCCCAGGCGATAACCGCGCGCAGCCAAATCGCGCACCAGTTCCACCGCACCGTCCGCTGCCACCGAGCCCAGCGCCAGTTCACGCTCATGCTCCAGTAACCAGGCATGTTTGGTCGCCGCCACCTCGGCGGGCAATGCCGCCAGGTGGGTGAGGATGTCGTCCTCGGGTGGAATCTCCAGGGCTACGCGGATGGCCGCGAAATCATGCACAGCCACCGTGAGGGTGCCGTCCATATCGAAGACCCAGTGCTTAACGTCCGTCAGGCTCATGCCCAATCCTTGCGATGGCGGATCAGCCCTTCCTGGGTCACCGACGCCACCAACTGCCCGGCGCGGTTGAACACGCTGCCACGGGAGAAGCCTCGGGAGTTGCCGGCCCACGGGCTATCCATGGCGTAGAGCAGCCAGTCGTCGGCGCGCAGATCGGCGTGGAACCACAGCGCATGATCGAGGCTGGCGACCTGCATGTCTTTCTGCCACACGGTCTTGCCGTGGGGCAGCAACGAGGTGGTCAACAGGCCGAAGTCCGACGCGTAGGCCAGCAGGTATTTATGCAGCGCCGGCGCATCGGCCAGGGCGCCGTCGGCACGAAACCACACGTACTTGACCGGGTCGGACGGCTGCGGGTTGTAGGGATCTTTTTCAGTGACGGGGCGCACCTCGATCGGCTTGGCGCACAGCAGTTTGTCGCGCATGGGCTCGGGGATCAGGTGCGCACGCTGGCGTGTCAGCTCCAGCTCCGATGGCAGGTTTTCCGGGCCCACCACTACGGGCATGGTGCTCTGGTGCTCGAAGCCTGCTTCGTCGTACTGGAACGAGGCGCTGCATGTAAAAATCGGCTGCCCCTTCTGGATTGCCGTGACCCGGCGCGTACTGAAGCTGCCGCCGTCGCGCACGCGGTCCACCGAGTACACCACCGGCAACCCCGCATCGCCGGGGCGCAGGAAGTAACCGTGCAGGGAGTGCACATGCCGCGCTTCTTCGACGGTCTGGCTGGCCGCCGACAATGACTGGCCGAGCACCTGGCCACCGAACAACTGGCGAAAACCCAGGTCCTGGCTGCGGCCGCGAAAGAGGTTTTCCTCAATCGGCTCCAGCGTCAGCAGGTCCACCAGATCTTCCAATACTTGGCTCATTGAGCAACTCCTAAAAACGATAGGGCATTCCGGGCTGCTTATCCGTGCAGCGTGTCCAACCATTGGGCGCGGGTGATGCGGTACAAAACATGATGACGCAGCGGGTTGTCGGCCGCGACTTTGGGGTGCTCGAAATCGGCTTGCGGATCGTAATGCATACCGATGGCCTGCATGACTTTTTGTGAAGGCAGATTGGCCTCGGTGGTGAAGGCGACGATTTCATCCAACTGCAATCGATCGAAGCCACACCGCAGCGCAGTCCAGGCCGCTTCACTGGCGTAGCCCAGGCCCCAGTGCTCGCGCGCCAGACGCCAGCCAATCTCCACCGCCGGGGTGAAGCCGGTTTCAAAGCTGACGTTCTGCAACCCGGTGAGGCCGATAAACTCGCCAGTGTCCTTGCGCTGCAAGGCCCAGAAACCAAAACCATATTCGGCGAAATGCCCACGGATGCGCCCGATCAACGCGGCGCTTTCCAGATGGCTCAGCCGGGCCGGAAAATAGCGCATCACCTGAGGGTCGTCGCACATACTCGCAAACGCCTTGAGGTCTTTGTCGCGCCACTGGCGCAGCACCAGCCGCGCGCTTTCCAATTCCAGTATCGGCTCCATGGGGCCCCCTCCCTTGCCATGTGCGTGAGTGTACAGCGCTGTTAAGATCCGTCGCAGGTTCCCGTCAGAAAATTCCATGCCATTGCCACTGATTTACCACGATGACTACAGCCCCGAGTTCCCGGCAGACCACCGGTTCCCGATGGATAAATTCCGCCTGCTGCGTGACCACCTGGTGGCCAGCGGCCTGACCGAGGACAGCCAACTGCTGCGCCCGTCATTGTGCCCGCCGCAGATTCTGGCCCTGGCCCATGAACCTGGGTATATCGAACGCTACATGAGCGGCGAGTTGTCCCGCGAAGACCAACGGCGCCTCGGCCTGCCCTGGAGCGAAGCCCTGGCCCGGCGCACGGTGCGCGCGGTCGGCGGCTCGATTCTGACCGCCGAAAAAGCCCTGGAACACGGCCTGGCCTGCCACTTGGCGGGCGGCACCCACCATGCCCATTACGATTACCCGGCTGGCTTTTGCATTTTCAATGACCTTGCGGTGATCAGCCGTTACCTGCTGGAAAGCGGCCGGGTCAACCGCGTGCTGATCTTCGACTGCGACGTGCACCAGGGCGACGGCACTGCACGCATCCTGCACGACACACCGGAAGCGATCACCGTGTCGCTGCACTGCGAAAAAAACTTCCCGGCACGCAAGGCCCATAGCGACTGGGACATCCCGTTGCCCATGGGCATGGGCGATGCCGACTACCTCAAGGTGGTCGATGACGCCCTCAACTACCTGCTGCCGCTGTATCAGCCCGACCTGGTGCTATACGACGCCGGCGTGGATGTGCATAAGGACGACGCCCTCGGTTACCTCAAGCTGACAGACCTGGGCCTGGCCGACCGTGATGAACTAGTGATGCGGCACTGCCTGGGCCGTGACATTCCGGTGATGGGCGTGATCGGCGGCGGCTACAGCAAAGACCGCGCCGCCCTGGCCCGCCGCCACGGCATCCTGCACCACAGTGCGCAGCGGGTATGGGCGTCATCAGGCTGTCATTGAACCGTGGGCCGTTACCCACAATGCCTGTGGAACGGCCTGTGGATAACTTGAGCGTAAGCGTCTACGAGCCAGTAGCTGTATAGCGTGTAGGAAGCTGTACATTTTTTGATCAGGCAAGGCTGCGGCGCTCGGGTAGAATGCTCGGCTTATTTCCGCGACCGTAGCCTCTGCCCATGTCCGACCTTTCTGCTCATCACGTCACCATTATCGGCGGCGGCCCTGCCGGCTTGATGGCCGCCGAAGTCCTGAGCCTGGCGGGCGTGCGGGTCGATCTGTACGACGGCATGCCATCGGTGGGGCGCAAATTCCTGCTGGCCGGCGTGGGCGGCATGAACATCACCCATTCCGAAGCGTATCCGGCATTTATCGCCCGCTACGCCGAGCGCGCGCCGCAGATGGCGCCGTTACTGCGAGGGTTTGGCGCTGACGACTTGTGCAACTGGATACACGGCCTGGGCATCCAGACGTTTGTCGGTACCTCCGGCCGCGTGTTTCCCACCGACATGAAAGCCGCCCCGCTGCTACGCGCCTGGCTCAAGCGTCTGCGCGAACAAGGCGTGGTTATCCACACCCGGCATCGCTGGACCGGCTGGACTGCCGAGGGTGATTTACTTATCCACAGCCCGGACGGCGATAAAACCCTGCGCAGCGACGCGGTGTTGCTGGCCCTGGGCGGCGGCAGTTGGTCGCGCCTGGGCTCTGACGGCGCATGGCTCAAGCTGCTGGAAGATCGGGGTGTACCCTACGTGCCGCTGCAACCGAGCAACTGTGGCTTTGAAGTGTCGGCCTGGAGCAATTTGATGGTCAGCAAATTCGCCGGCGCGCCGTTGAAAAACGTCGCCATCGGCTTGGCGGGCGAAAAACCGCGGCTGGGCGAATGCGTGATCACCGCCACCGGCATCGAAGGCAGCCTGATCTACGCACTGTCGGCGCCGATTCGGGAAGCGATCAACCGCGACGGCGCGGCCACTGTCCATATCGATTTGCTGCCAAGCAAACCGCTGGATAAGGTCCAGGCCGCCCTGGCCAAGCCGCGCGGTTCACGCTCGATAAGCAAGCATTTGCACAGTCAGCTGGGGCTGGATGGCGTGAAAGCCGCGCTGCTGCGCGAGTTGACGCCAGCCGAGCATTTCCAGGATCCCGCGCAATTGGCGGTGGATATCAAGGCGTTGCCGCTGACGCTGGTGAAAACCCGGCCCATGGATGAAGCGATCAGCACAGCCGGCGGCGTGCCGTTCGAAGCACTGGACGAACGCTTGATGCTCAAGCAATTGCCGGGGGTGTTTTGTGCCGGTGAGATGCTCGATTGGGAGGCACCGACGGGCGGGTATTTGCTGACGGGGTGCTTTGCCAGTGGTCGGGCGGCTGGGCGGGGCGTGCTGGAATGGCTTAATCGTTGAGATGTGTGGTGGGTTTGAGACCACCATCGGGGGCAAGCCCCCTCCCACAGTTTGATTTGTGAATACAGTCAAAATGTGGGAGGGGGCTTGCCCCCGATAAGGCCATCAACCACACCGCAAAGTCACTTCTTCTTACGCGGCCCGGTATTGAACACCGGCACCTTACGCACCGGCTTGATCGAAGGCTCCGACGGTGCGGCATCGCCACTGTCCACCCACTTGCCCAAATTGCGCTTGCCGCCCCCCCCGGACGCCTTGGGCTTCTTCGGTTTTTTCGGCTTCTTCACCACCTGACCGCTGGCGTCGGTTTCGGGCACGCGGTGCTCGGGCTCAAAGTCCGGCTCGGTTTTGCGCGTGAGGGTCTGACGGGTCAGCATCTCGATGGCCGACAGCATGTTCACTTCATCGGCGCACACCAGGGAAATCGCCTCGCCGGTGTTGCCCGCGCGACCGGTGCGGCCGATGCGGTGGATGTAGTCCTCGGCCACGATCGGCAAGTCGAAGTTGACCACCAGCGGCAGGTCTTCGATGTCCAGGCCACGGGCCGCCACATCGGTGGCCACCAGGATCTGCACATCGCTGGACTTGAAGCGGTCCAGCGCGCGTTGGCGCGTAGCCTGGGGTTTGTCGCCATGGATGCCATCGGCGTTCACGCCCAGGCCCTGCAACTTGTCCACCAGTGCGTCCACGCCGTTGCGGGTCTTGGCAAACACCAGCACCTGCTTCCAGCGGCCTTTGCGCATCAGGTGCACAAACAGCTCCGGCTTGCGCTTCTTGTCCACCGGCACCACCCACTGCTTGACGGTGTTGGCTGCCACGTTGCGCGGGCTGACTTCGATGCTCAGCGGGTCGTTAAGCATTTGCCCGGCCAGCAGACGGATGTCATCGGAGAAAGTCGCCGAGAACAGCAGGGTCTGGCGCTTTTTTGGCAGCATGCGGTAGATGTTCGCCAGTTCTTCGGAGAAGCCCAGGTCGAGCATGCGGTCGGCCTCATCCAGCACCAAGGTTTGCAACTGGTTGAGTTTCAGCGCGTTCTGGCGGAACAGGTCGATCAGGCGGCCCGGTGTGGCGACCAGGATGTCGACGCCCTTGCGCAGCTTCATCATTTGCGGGTTGATGCTCACGCCGCCGTACACCGCGTAGGTGGTCAGCGGCAGGTGTTGCGCATATTCGGCAACGCTGGCGTGAACCTGTTCGGCCAGCTCGCGGGTCGGGCACAGGATCAGCGCGCGCGCCGAGTTGGCGGCGACTTTCGGCCCTTCCATGGTCAGCAATTGCAGCAACGGCACGGCGAAACCAGCGGTCTTGCCGGTGCCGGTCTGGGCGGCGGCCATCAAGTCGCGACCGGCCAGCACCGCCGGAATGGCTTGCGCCTGCACCGGCGTCGGGGTGTGGTAGCCGAGCGTCTCAAGGGCGCGCAGCAAGGGTTCGATCAGGCCAAGGGAGGCGAAAGTCATGTAGTTACCGTAGGAAAAATCAACGCAAGGTCGCAATGCGCGGCAGTTTACCTTATTTCCGGCTTGGGCTTGCGCCACTGGGGCAGGCTGATCAACAGCACCGCGCTGATAATCACCAGCATCGCCAAGGCTTCTTCCAGGCCGATGCTCTCACCGACGAACACAATCCCCAGCAACACCGCCACCGCCGGGTTGACGTAGGCGTAACTGGTCGCCGCCGCCGGGCGTACGTGCTTGAGCAGGTACATGTAGGCGTTGAACGCGATGATCGAGCCGAACACGGTCAGGTAGGCCAGGGCCAGCCAGCCTTCCAGCGGCGGCAGGGCTTGCAGGTGTTCGCCGGACAGCGCACTGCCGAGCAGCAGCGCTACACCGGCCACCAGCATTTCCGCGGCACTGGCCATGGCGCCCTGGGGCAATGGCAACTGCCGGCTCCACACCGAACCGAACGCCCACGAAGCCGCCGCAAACAGCAACAACGCGGCCCCTATCGGACTCGATTGCAGGGTGCTGCCCATGTTGAGCATGGCGATGCCGACGATCCCCAGGATCACCCCGGCCCATTCCAGCCGCGTATTGCGCGCGCCCCAGAAGTACCCGCACAGCAGGGTGAACAGCGGCACCGTCGCCACCGCCAGCGCCGCCACCCCGGACGACACGCCGGTGTGCTCGGCCACGCTGACGCCGCCATTGCCGAAGGTGAGCAGCAAAATGCCGATCATCCCGGCGGCTTTCCATTGCTTCCAAGTCGGCGCCGGCACCCCACGCCATCTGAGGTAGCCATACATCAACGCCCCCGCCGTGCAAAACCGAATCCCCGCTAGCAACAGCGGCGGCCAATATTCGACGCCGATGCGGATCACCAGGTAGGTGGAACCCCAGATCACATATAAGGCAAAGAAGGCAGCGATCAACGGTAAGGGAAAGCGACGTGGGCCAGGCATGGGGCGGCTCTATGACGGAAACGGGAGGCTTATTCTAGAAAGGCGGACGGATAAAAATAAGTTACAAAACCTGTTTAAACGGCCCATACACTTTTCAAAATAGGGTTATGGGGGCTATAAGCTTTGTTTTCGAAAGCAACCGGTGATTGGAGCCTTTCTATGGACAAATACGACCGCATGCTCCTCAACGCCCTGCTTGAAGACGGCCGCGCGTCCTACGCACAACTGGCGCGCATCGTTAACCTCTCTGCCCCCGCCGTGGCCGAACGCGTGGCCAAGCTGGAGGCCAGCGGGGTAATCACCGGCTATCAAGCCAAGGTGGACCTGTCCAAAGTGGGCTTACCGATTCAATGCGTGATTGAACTGCGCCTGACCCACCACGGTAATCAAAAGGTCTACGACGCCCTCGCCGAAATCCCCGAACTGACCGAGTGCCACCGCGTCACCGGCGACCCCTGCGTGATCATGCAGGCGGCGGTGGGGTCGATGCAGGAGCTGGAAAACCTGATCAACCGGATTGCAAAGTTTGGGTTCAGCAAGACCTCGATCATCCTATCGAGCGCGATAGAACGGCGAGTGCCGTTGGGGCAATTGGAAGGCAATGGGAAAACGCTTGGCTGATAGATCGCCATCGGGGGCAAGCCCCCTCCCACAGTTTTGACCGCGTTGACTGCGCAATCCGAAGGTAAACACAGATCCAATGTGGGAGGGGGCTTGCCCCCGATGGCGTCAGTGCCCGCACTGCAAATTCGCGCGCTCAACGATCAAGTCGACTATCTGCTTGATGGTAGTGATGTGATCCCAATCCTCCTGCGTCGCCTGCAAGTTGAATTGCCACTTGATCTGCATGACAAAGCAGGTCAAATCATCATCAATAATCTTGAAGTCATGGATGAAGTCCGTTTGCTCCGTGACCTGGCTTCGGTCGACAAAGCCGATGATATCGACGAATAGCTGAATTACCTTTTCGCTGATCTCGGTTCTAGTCGGGCTACCTTCCATTTCTGGCCTCATAGGCGCACTTACCAATACTGATTAGATCAAAAATAGCTAACCCCGCAGCTACGAACGGAATGCCCCGTCCAATAATGCCAAATACCCGGACGGTGCCAAACGTTGCTTTCGCCATTCTGGCCACCGTGGGTTGCCTGATCAATGTACGGGGGAAAAAGCGCATGCCAATAAGACTCGCCAAGTTCGTCGTTTTGCTGGAGCCAACATGAACCCAAGTGCCCACGGCTATTTTGCTTATAGGTATGCCCGCGGCACCAGTGAGAACCGTTGCGGCCGTCAAGCCGTAGTGTTGCTGTGTGCATTTCCAGAGTTCGTCAAACGTGGTGCTCGGCACCGAGGAGTCAGCATGAACGGGCTTTAGGAACTGGTAACTGGCGCCATGGGTCCAGCTTGGCGAACCAGGTAAAACCATGACTGCCGGGCAGCTTGTCATCGCGTTTCCCAAATGAAACGCCACGTTTGAAGTTGAGCCGAAATCGATGCCGTTACACTGGAGTTCAAACTGGCTTCGCATGATTGCTGTGTGAAGATCGCTTTCGTGCATGACGTAGTCCCTGTACGTAAATGACAGCCGAGATCTTAGGTCGCAGCGAAGGGCTATAGACGGGAGAAGGGAGAATCCAGAAACGTCTGACAGCACATCAAGGCTAAGCTTACTGACTATTCAGAAAGCAAATATACGCCCCCCCAAAAAGAGCTGTTGTTTCAAAGGCCAGCAAGACTGATCCCTTTCATTTGCGGGACGTTTCCGAGAGAATCCAACCGTCTTGTTTCCGTCGGATCAGGTAGCTAGTCTCGCCCAGTCATCAAGTTTTCGGTGACCGGACGTGCAAGTCCGATGGCAAGCGAGATCACAAATCAACCTACAGCTTTACGCCTAGCCTCAGGCTTTCAATATGCCCGTTATGGCGGCTGTGCGTGGGAGACCTTCGGGTCTGCTGGGTTTACTTCTTGCCCCGGTCTTGCACACCTACGTACAGTTGCCACCCTATTCGCGTGCAAGCGAACGGTGTCGACTTCTTCCAGCAAGGAGTTCAACCATGGTCAAAGTCACGCCCGATCCACCCCACTTCCCCAGCGAAGACGCCCTGCTCCACCGCCGCGCCATCGATTACTACCTCAAAGCCTGCGCCCCGGATGCGCCCACTTTCACCCTGAACGACAACCTGAGCCTCGAAGAGGCCCTCGCCCACGCGGTGGATCTGTTGCACTGCGCAGTGGGCACTGCACATTCGTCGGGGGGAGCGATGGATGTGCAGCAACGCGCGGTGATGCATTTGGTGGAGATGGCAAAGGGCGTGGTGGATCAGGCCCTGGAGTGTGTGCAGCCTCGATGAACGACACATAACTAGTGTGGGAGGGGGCTTGCCCCCGATAGCGGTAGACCGGTCAGCTAATCCGTGACTGACACACCACAATCGGGGCAAGCCCTCTCCCACACTTCGAGCGGCGTTGTTCTGTCAGAACCCGCGATGTTTCTTCAGGTGCTCATTGATCTTCGCCGCCGGCACTTTCTGCAAGGTGCATAGCAGGTCGTGGGACAGTTCGCGCAAGCCGTGAGTCCCGCGCAACTCCTTGGCCAAATGCGCCGTCAGGTTGGCGGCCATTTCCGCGTCCGCCAATGCCCGGTGAGCCTTGCCGGTGTGAGGCAGTTGAGCGAAAGCATTCAAGGTGCCGAGCTTGTGGTTGGGGGCCGAGGGCATCAGGCGACGGGCCAGTAGCAGGGAGCAGGCGAATTTCTGCAGGCGGGTGCGGCGGATCAGGCCCAGTTCGAAGTCCCAGAACTTCTGGTCGAACGCGGCGTTGTGCGCCAGCAGCGGCGTGGTGCCGACGAACTCGTTGACTTCGTTCATCACCCGCTCGGCCGGTGGCGCGCTGCGCAACATAGCGTTGCTGATGCCGGTCAGTTGTTCGATAAAGCCCGGCACGCGCACGCCAGCATTCATCAGGCTCTGGTAGCGGTCGACGATCTGCCCACGCTCAAGGATGACCACGGCAATTTCCGTGGCCCGGCATTGGCTGCTCGGGGTGATGCCGGTGGTTTCAAAGTCGATGACCGCTATACGTTCCAAACCTGTTCCTACTCCGTCAAAACAACTATCTGAGCAGCAACGCGCCTTCGATCGGCACGTAGCGGCTGGCGGCGCGTATCAATGAATTGGCCGTGAGCCCCGGTACGCCATAAGCCACGGCTTCAACGCCATGTTTGTGGATGATGCGTTCGAGCAGCATGTCGAAATCGCCGTCGCCGGAGGCCAGCACCACTTCGTCGACGTGGTCGGCGGCGTCCATGATGTCGAGGGTGATGCCCACGTCCCAGTCGCCCTTGGCCGAGCCGTCGCTGCGCTGGATATACGGCTTGAGTTTTACCGTGAACCCCAGGTTGCGCAGGATCTGCTGGAACTGCTGCTGCTTGCTGTCGCCCCGGTCGATGGCATAGGCGTACGCCTCGACGATCTGCCCGCGCGAGCTGATATCAGCCCACAGGGCGGCGTAATTGAAGTGGCAGCCATAAGCCTGGCGCACGGTGTAATAGAGGTTTTGTACATCGGCGAACACTGCAATTTTCTTCACCGCACTTCCCCATGACAGCCATTTGGACCCGGCATACGGGGGTCCGCAAAGGCGCCAGTATGCCAGCCAGCGGGAAGTTTCCGGAAAAAAATCAGACCGGGGCGCTATGCCGCCCCGGTCTGGCTATGTTCAGACGAAGGAATCGTCGTCGCCGAAGGAGGAAGAATCGTCGGAATAATCGCTGTCGGCAAAGCTGTCGGCATTGTTGCTGCCCCAACTGTCATCGCCGGCGTATTTCTGGTCATCGTTGCCCCAACCGCCTTGATCGCTGGCCGGCGCCGGTTGTTCGATGATTTCCTCCACCACCTGCGGTTGCGAGTTGTGGTGGAACAGGCTGCTGATGCCCTCGGCCAGTAACACACCACCGGCCACGCCGGCGGCGGTTTTCATGGCGCCGCCAAGGAAGCCGCTGCCCATGGGCGCGGCAGGCGCTTGGGGTGGTTGCTGATAGTTCTGTTGTGGCGCGGGCTGGCTAAAGGAAGGCCGCGCCGGTTCGCGCCAACCGCCGCCCGTAGAGGCCGGAGCGCTCTGGGTCGGTTGTGCGTCGCGGGAGCCGCCGCCAAAGATGCTCGACAGGAAACCGCCACCGCTGGAGGCCGCAGGTTGCGCGGATTTGGCACGCTGCAACTCTTCCTGCAACTGCTGGATCTGCTGCGCCTGTTGCTTGTTCTGCGCGTCGAGGCTCTGCAGTGCGTGTTCCTGCACCAGAATCGACTGGGTCATGTAGTACCCGGCGGCCGGTTGGCGAGTCATGTGCTCCTTGATCCGCGCTTCGGCCTGGGCGTCGCGGGGGGCTGAATCCGTTTCGGCTTGCTGCAACCGTGAAAACAGTCCATCGATCAGGGTTTGCTCTTCGCTGTTCATGGCGACCTCGTTAGATTGCCGGTAGAAATCATGGTCCTGCCAGGGTTAAGGCAGGTGCGTGCTAGTTATGGGGCTGTTACCAATTGTTTCAATGGTCTTTACTCAAGGTTTACGTTTGCGCCCCTGCGATGCTGATCGGTTAAAGTGTCGCCCTTGTTTACAGGCCTGCGATGAACCTGATGAATCCGTTAGACGTACTGCGCGACTCCTTCCGTTTTACCCAGCGCAATCTGGGCGCCATCGTTCAGTTGTGCCTGCCCTTGGTGATTCTTGAAGCGGTGCTGCAACAGGTGCTCGACCATACGCTGGGGGCGGATGCCTTCCCCGGTTACAGCGTGGTGGTGGGGCTGCTGGTGTACCCGTTGTACACCGGCGCCCTGATCCTGTTCCTCGATGCCCGCACCCGTGGCGAGGCGCCGCGTACCCGCGATGTGTGGGCGATGGCGCTGACCCTGTGGCCGCGTTTCGCGCTGCTGACGGCGATGAGTACGCTGCTGATTCTGCTGGGGCTGTCACTGTATTTTCTGCCAGGGCTGTGGCTGATGGTGGTGCTGGCGTTCGCCGAATACCTGTTGGTGCTGCGCGACATGCCGGCACTGGAGGCGATGAAAGAAAGTTTTCGTCTGACGCGCGGCCACTTCTGGCGCATCCTGGTGTGCCTGCTGTGTGTGATGACGCCGCTGTGGCTGCTCAAGGGCGCAAGCGTCGCGGCGTATCCCGAACCCGCGCCATTGCTGGGGGTGTTGATCGACAGCGCCCACAGCTTCCTGCAATTGTTCACCAGTGTGGTGCTGTTCCGTTTATTCATGCTGATCGGTGGCGACGCCGACGCACGGTGATATGCTCCCCGCCATTCCTGACACGCCATAAGCCGAGCCGATGACCCGTTTATTGCGCATCACCTTGCTGGGCCTGTTGTTGATCGCGGGCCTGTTGACCGCGTTGATCTACAGCCTGACCTGGCGCCCCGAGCCCAAGCAGACCCTGCCCGTCAGCTGCGTGGCGCCACGTGCGCCGACCCTGTTGCCCGGGCAGGCGCTCAAAGTGATGACGTGGAACGTGCAATACCTGGCCGGCAAGAACTACGTGTTCTGGTATGACACCCCCGACGGCAGCGGCCCGGACGAGCGCCCCACCGTAGAAGACATGGCCGCCAGCCTCGACGAAGTGGCGCGGGTGATCCGCGACGAACAACCCGACATCCTGCTGTTGCAGGAACTCGACGAAAACGCCAAGCCCTCCCATTACCAGGATCAACTCGCGTTGCTGCAAGAGCGCTTGGTGGACCTCTACCCGTGCAGCGCCCAGACGTTCGACTGGAAGGCCGATTTCGTGCCCGACCGGCATATCTTCGGCAGCGTCGGCCGCAAGCTCGCCACCCTCAGCCGCTACCAGATCGAACACGCCGAGCGCCTGCAACTGCCGGCGCCCGATGCCGGCTTGATCAGCCGCCAGTTCCAACCCAAGCCGGCTCTGCTGCTGACGTATTTACCCCTGAGCGACGGCGGCCAACTGGCGGTACTGAACACGCGCCTTAGCGCCGACATGCCGGGACGCAGCGTCGCACAGGAACAGGTGCAAGCCACGGTCAAGCTGCTGGATAAATTCGAGGGGCGTGGCACGCCGTGGTTGATCGGCGGCGATTTCAATCTGCTGCCGCTGGGGCAATTCCTGCGCCTGGACGCCAGCAAACGCGGGCAATATTCGCCGGACAGCGAACTGCATCTGCTGTGGGATAAATACCCGATGATCCCCAGCAACAGCCAGTCCAGCGGCATCGACCGCGAGAAGTGGCTGACCTACTTCCCCAATGACCCAAGCATCGATGGCCCGGATCGCACCGTCGATTACCTGTTCTACAGCCCGCGTATCAAGCGGGTGGAGGCCAAGGTGCGGCAGGAGGATACGTTGCGCATTTCCAACCATTTGCCGGTGATTGCCCGCTTCCTGCTGCCCGCCGCGCAATAACTGTGGGAGGGGGCTTGCCCCCTCCTACATTTGGAGGCTTAGGGTTACGACTTTCGGGGTTTGATCCGCGCGGTCGGCTCGGCTATCAGCGGATCATCCGGCCAGTAATGCTTGGGATAACGCCCCTTCAGATCCTTCTTCACCTCGGCATAGGTACTGCGCCAGAAGTTCGCCAGGTCCTGAGTCACTTGCACCGGGCGTCTTGCCGGGGACAACAGGTGCAGCTTCACCACTTGGCGCCCGCCGGCGATGCGCGGGGTGTCGGCCAGGCCGAATAATTCCTGCAAACGCACCGCCAGAATCGGCGGCTGCTCGCTGTAGTCCAAGCGCACCGATGAGCCCGAGGGGACTTTGATGTGCTGCGGCGCCAGTTCGTCGAGGCGCTGGGGCAGCGGCCAGGGCAGCAGGTTGTGCAGGTAGCTGGAGATATCCAGGTTGGCGAAGTGGCTCAGGCGCGAGACTTTACCCAGGTAGGGCATCAGCCAGTGCTCCAGGCCGGCCAGCAACGCGCTGTCACTGAGGTCGGGCCATTCGCTGGTTTTGCCGGCGTCCAACTGGCGCAGCAGCATCACGCGGGATTGCCATTGGCGCAGTTCCGGGGTCCAGGGTAATAGCTCCAGACCTTTGCGCCGCACCAGGTTGACCAAGGCCTGGCTGCGCGCGGCTTCGTCAAGGCCGGCCAGCGGTTCGCGGCTGAGTACCAACTCACCGACTTTGCGCTGACGCTCGGCGCGCAATACGCCTTCGCGTTCGTCCCAATCCAGTTGATCGACGTTGCGGACTTGTTCGGCGAGCACCGTGTCGAACAACGTCGGATCGAAATCCGCCGCCAGGTAGATGCGTTCTTCGCGCTGGCCCTGACGGCTACCCAGGTCGGCGATTACCAACCACGGCTGTTTCATCAGGCTATCAGCCTCCGCAAACAGCGCCGCGCGACCGTTGGCCAAGCGGTATTCGGCTCCGCCTGGGCGGCGTTGCTGAGCCACGCGATCCGGGTAAGCCAGCGCCAGCAAGGCGCCGAGCCAGCGCGGGTGATCGGGATCGGCCACCGCTTGGGTCGGCTTACCGCGCAGATACCCACGATATTGCCGCGCCAGTTGCTTGGCCCGCTGCACGCCACCTTGGCTGCCGCGCACGCGCTCTTCGCCGGACAACAACGCCAGACGGCTATGCAGGTCCGCACCGCCACCGCGCAAGATATCGCGCTCGCCCAACAGCGCAGCGACGTCACAGGCGGTCGCCGCCAGCCCCAGGTCCTGCCCGCGCAGCAGCAAATGGGCGATGCGCGGGTGGGCCGGCAATTCGGCCATTTTCTGGCCGTGGGCGGTAAGCGTGTCGTCATTCAATGCCCCCAGACGCACCAGCAAGTCCTGGGCCTGGGCATAGGCCGCGCTCGTCGGCGCATCCAGCCACACCAGTTGGTTCGGCGTCACGCCCCAGCGCGCCAACTGCAGGGCCAGACCGGCGAGGTCGGCGGCGAGAATTTCTGCGCTGCCATACGCGGCCAGGCCTTCATGCTGGTCTTCGGACCACAACCGATAACACACCCCCGGTTCCAGGCGCCCGGCCCGGCCGGCGCGCTGGGTCGCACTGGCGCGGGAGATGCGTTGGGTGTCGAGGCGGGTCATGCCGCTGCCGGGGTCGAAACGCGGCACTCGCGCCAACCCGGCGTCAATCACTACACGCACGCCATTGATGGTCAGGCTGGTCTCGGCGATGTTGGTGGCCAGGACCACCTTGCGTTTGCCGGGCGGCGCGGGGTCGATAGCGGCGCGCTGGGCGTTGAGGTCCAGCTCGCCGTGCAGCGGGCACAGCAACACGTCGGGGCGATCACCCAGGGCGTCGGCGAGTTGCTGGTTGACCCGACGAATCTCCGCCTGGCCCGGCAAGAACACCAACACGCTGCCGGTTTCGTCATGCAGGGCTTCGAGGATGGTTTGCACCACGCGCGGTTCGATAAATTCACCGGGCTGGTACGGCCGCCCCCAGCGCATCTGCACCGGGAACATGCGCCCTTCGCTGCGCAGGATCGGAGCGTCGTCCAGCAAACCGGCCAGGCGCTCGCCTTCGAGGGTGGCGGACATCAACAGGATTTTCAGCGGCTGCTCATCGCGAAACAGCTCACGACCGTTCAGGCTCAGAGCCAAGGCCAGGTCGGCGTCGAGACTGCGCTCGTGGAATTCATCGAAGATCAGCAGGCCCACACCGTCCAGCGCCGGGTCGTCCTGCAAGCGCCGCGTGAGAATACCTTCGGTGACCACTTCGATACGCGTGTTGGGGCCGACCTTGCTGTCGAGGCGGATGCGATAGCCGACGGTGTCGCCAACCTTTTCCCCCAGTTCGCTGGCCAGGCGTTCGGCGGCGGCGCGGGCGGCCAGGCGCCGCGGTTCGAGCATCAGGATGGTCTGCCCGGCCAGCCACGTTTCATTCAACAGGGCCAAGGGCACGCGGGTGGTTTTGCCGGCGCCGGGCGGTGCTTCGAGCACGGCTTCATGGCGATTGGCCAAAGCGTCACGCAGGGCGGGTAAAACATCATCGATGGGCAACGAATTCATACTGGCTCCAAAGCAGAGCGGCGAGTATAACGGCGAACTGCCGGATGCCGACGCTGGTCTCAAGGCCGGTGTTATATAGTCGCGTATCAACCCTGTTGAGGAGATTGTCCATGCGTATCGCTTCCCGTGTCATCGGCGGTGTTTTAGCCGTCACCCTGCTCAGCCAATTGACCGCCTGCGGTTCGATCTTCTACCCCGACCGCCGTGGTCAGATCGACGGCAAGATCGACCCGACCATTGCCGTGCTCGACGCCGTGGGCCTGCTGTTTTATGTGATCCCCGGCCTGATCGCCTTCGGCGTCGACTTCGCCACGGGCGCGATCTATTTCGAGCCGGGCAAGACTGCCCAGGTCGCCCCGGAAAAACTCCACGAAGCCATCGGCGCCGACGGCCAGGTCGACAACGCCAAGCTGCAAAGCATCATCCAGAAAGAAACCGGCCACAGCCTGCCGCTGGACGACCCGCGCCTGATCCAGTTCAAGGGCAGCGTGCAGCAACTTGCCGCCCTCGGCCTGCAACCCGCCGCATAAGGACTGCCCATGATCAGCAGTCCCGAACACGCCCGCCTGTTGCGCCTGGCGACCCGTGCGTCAGTGGCGGTCGCCTGTGTATTGATTGTTACCAAGGCCATCGCCTGGTGGTTCAGCGGCTCGGTGAGCATGCTCGCGGGCTTGACCGACTCGTTGCTGGACGGCGTGACGTCGCTGCTGAACCTACTCGCAGTGCATTACGCGTTGCGGCCGGCCGACGACGATCACCGCTATGGGCATGGCAAGGCAGAGTCGCTGTCGGGTATGGCCCAGGCGCTGTTTATCAGTGGCAGTGCGGTGCTGATTGCATTGCAGGCTTATGAACGCTTGCAGCATCCGGAACCGGTAGGGGCGCCGTGGCTGAGCATCGGTGTGATCGTGTTCTCTCTGCTGCTGACCGTGGGGTTGCTGACGTTGCAACACCGGGTGGTCCGCGAAACCGGCTCCAACGCGGTGCGCGCCGACTCATTGCACTACCGCTCGGACTTGCTGCTCAACGGCAGCATCCTGCTGGCATTGGTGCTGGCGGCCATGGGCTGGCATCAGGTGGATGCCTGGTTCGGCTTGGGGATTGCGGCCTACATTTTGTGGAGCGCGATCCATATCGCCCGGGAAAGCTTTGCGGTGCTGATGGACGAGGAATTGCCGCCGGAGGTCAGCCAGCACATGCTGGAACTGGCCCGTGGCGTGCCCGGCGTGCTGGGCGCCCATGACCTGCGCACGCGGGTATCGGGCAACCATTGGTTTGTGCAGTTGCACCTGGAACTGCCGGGGAATCTGAGCCTGTCAGTAGCTCACGGCATCAGCGACCAGGCCGCCGACGCCATTCACGCCGCCTACCCGCGCGCCGAAGTGTTGGTACACGCCGACCCGCAGGAAGTGGTCACAGGCGCCAAGGATTAGTACTGCACCTGATAGCCGCGACTGCTCAGGCAGTTGCCTTGGGCCTGGCGGTAGGTCTGCACCACCGCCGGGTCGGGGGCGTAGGTGACGGCCTGGGGGTCGAAGCCGCTTTGCTGCACCGCCCAGCGATAACAGTCATAACCGTCCTGTTGCACCTGGGCTGGTGATTGGCCATTGGCGGGATAGGCCACCACGTCATAACCATTGCCTTGGGGCGCAGGCTGCGGCGCGGGAACCGCTGCCGGCGGCTGCACCACCACGTATTGCTGGGTGCTTTCTTCGTAGGCGTAATAAGCGCCGGCGGCGAGGAACAGCAGCGAACCGCCGACCCACACTTCCCGCGCATAGTCCGGCAGGTAATGCACGCGGATGCCATACGGCGGCGCAACCACCACATAGCGCGGGCCCTGGGGGCGATACCAGTAACCGCCGGAGAAGAAGTAGTCCTGGCCGCGATAGGGCACGCGGTAGTTGCGGTCGGGAAAGCGGTCCACCACATAACCCGGACGGTACTGCGGGCCGGGGCCCCAGCCATTACCGTGGCCATCGGGGCGGCCAGGCCAGCGATGGTCATCCGGATGCCCGTTGTAGCCGGGGCGCGAACCGGGGCCGCCGGCCTCCCAATGGCGGTTGTCGTCGCTGCGTCGAGGTATGTCACGGTAGTAACCCTGGCGCGGCTCCTGGGTCTGGCGCACGGTATCGGGGCGCCCCTGGATCGGCAGGTTATTCGACGGCTGCGGCGCCGGGCGCGCCTGCTCGTTGCCTTGTGGCCGCGCCTGCCATTGACCGCCGCCATTCGGGCCGCCGCGGTCAAAATGCTCGTTCTGCGGGCGTGGTTGAGGGTTCTCGGGACGCGGTGGACTGTTCTCCGCCCGCCGCCCGCCCTCAGGGCCTCGCTCATGCTGCCCACCGCCCTGCGGCCCTTGGCCTTCGCGAGGTACGTTATCGCGCTCGTCGGCCAATACCTGCGTGCCGACACCGACCACCAGCAAACCAACACCTGCCAAACGCCAGATGCGCTTCATGCTTTTCCTCACTGCGATTCAGGGCTTGAACATGAGACTGGGAAAGCCTCGCCCGGTTCTGAGACAGGTTATCAGTCACGAGAACAATTTTCTTAAGGCAAAAGAAAAGGGCGACCCGTCGGCCACCCCTTGAGAATTTCGTCCTGGCTCAACGCTTTTGACGTTGGCTCACCTCACGCCGTCTTGTGGACAGTGTGCAGCCTGGAGGCCGGCTCAACCCTGCTGGGGTGGCGGCCGCAGCGGGCCTGATTGGGCGAGCTGCAGTGGACTATTGTCCAGGCGGTGATTCTGTTGCTAACGATACGCGCCAGCGCCCGACAGATGATTGCGAAGATTGCGTCAATAAACAGTGCTTGCGCAATTTTTAACCCTTCATAGATAATTCGCCGCAATAGTTACGACAAAGGCCAACCCAATGAGCAAGCTTGACCGATATGACCTGAGTATTTTGGCTGAATTGCAGCGCGATGCGCGGATCTCCAACCAGGAGTTGGCCGAACGCATCGGCCTGTCGCCGTCGCCGTGCTCGCGCCGGGTCAAGCAGTTGGAAGACGACGGCTACATCGCGCGCCAGGTCGCCCTGCTTGACCGCAAGATGCTCGGCCTGAGCCTGACCGCGTACGTGCTGATCGGCATGGACCGCCACACCCCCGAACGTTTCGAAAACTTCGAAGCCGCCATCCGCACCCTGCCCCAGGTACTGGAATGCAGCCTGGTCACCGGCATGGATGCGGACTATCAGTTGAAGGTGGTGGTGCCGGACATGGATCACTATCAGAAATTGCTGCTAGGGCACTTAACCCGTATTGAAGGCGTAACCAGCGTACGTTCAAGCTTTGTACTCAACCAAGTGCTCAACAGCACAGAGCTGCCACTGACCCACCTACGCACCTAAGGTCAATGAAGATCAAATGTGGGAGGGGGCTTGCCCCCGATAGCAATACTTCAGTCAGCTTATCCATAGCTGACCCCCGCCCAAATTTTGATTGCACTTCGATCCAGGTCAATGTTGCGCTTGTGACACTGCCCTATACTCGCCGCCTGCCCCGTTGGAAGAGCCCATGAACAACATCGACCCCGCCCTGTTTGAAGAATGGATGATGACCGGCCTGGTCACGATTCTGATTATTTTCATGGGCTTTATCGTCTGGGACCTGGCGAAGAAATCCAAGGCCGGACGCTTCGGCTCGTTCATCCTGTTTTTCGTGCTAGGCCTGGGCGTAGCGGCGTTTATCATCAAGAGCGTGGTGATTGGCCTGATCGAATCCGGCGCTTTATAAACGCGCCGGGACTTCCTTCCATTGGCCTTGGTCCAGCCCGTCGATTGTCCAATCGCCAATGCGCACCCGCACCAGCCGCAGGGTCGGCAAGCCCACGGCGGCGGTCATGCGCCGCACTTGGCGGTTACGCCCTTCTCGAATCACCAGTTCAAGCCAGTACGTCGGGATGTTTTTGCGAAAGCGTACCGGTGGGTTGCGTGGCCATAATGCGGGCTCGTCCAAGCGCCGAGCCTCGGCGGGCAAGGTTTTGCCGTCGTTGAGTTCTACCCCATCGCGCAGGCGTTGCAGCAATTCTTCCTTGGGTTCGCCCTCCACCTGCACCCAGTAGGTTTTCGCCAGCTTGTGCTTAGGGTCGGCAATGCGCGCTTGCAACTGGCCATCGTTGGTCAGCAGCAGCAAGCCTTCGCTGTCACGGTCCAGACGGCCCGCCGGGTAGATGCCGGGAATGTCGATGAAGTCCTTGAGCGTCGCGCGCCCGCCTTCGTCGCTGAACTGGGTCAGTACGTCGAATGGTTTATTGAACAGGATCAACTTCGGCTCGGCCGGCGGCGCCTTGGCAACGCGACGCGCAGCGGAATACGGAGGTTTCACGCCAGGGCGGCGCGAATCGGGACGGGTGGGACGAGACATGGCAGAACAACATCTAACGGTCAGGACCGACAATGCTAGTGGCCTGACCGTTAAATGACCATCCCAACCGCTTAGCGGAACGGCGGCTCGTCGAAGCTGCGCAGTTTGCGCGAGTGCAGCGAGTTGAGTTCGTTGCGCAGCAGGTCCACGGCTTCGATGCCGATCTTCAAGTGCTGGCTCACCGCGCGTTCATAGAACGCGTTGGCCGAACCGGGCAATTTGATTTCACTGTGCAGCGGTTTATCCGATACGCACAGCAACGTGCCGTACGGCACCCGCAAGCGATAGCCCTGGGCGGCGATGGTGCCGCTTTCCATGTCCACGGCCACGGCGCGGGACAGGTTTATCAGCGGTCGCTCCTGGGCCCAGCGCAGCTCCCAGTTGCGATCGTCGTAAGTCAGCACGGTGCCGGTGCGCAGGCGTTTTTTCAGCTGTTCGCCTTTTTCACCGGTGACGTGGGCCGCCGCTTGCTGGAGCGCCAGTTGCACTTCGGCCAGGGCCGGGATCGGGATATTCGGCGGCACCACACGGTCGAGAATGCCATCGCGACGCATATAAGCGTGAGCCAGGACGTAGTCACCGATGGTCTGGGATTGGCGCAGGCCGCCGCAGTGGCCGATCATCAGCCAGCAATGCGGACGCAGTACGGCCAGGTGATCGGTGATGTTCTTGGCGTTGGACGGGCCCACGCCGATATTGACCAGGGTCACACCGTGGCCGTCGCTGGCCTGCAGGTGATACGCCGGCATCTGGTAGCGGTGCCAGACCACCCCGGCGGCAATGGCCGAGGCTTCGCCGTGATCCATGCTCTTGTCGATCACCACGTTGCCCGGCAGCACCATGCGGATAAAACGCGGGTCGCTGCGCAATTGTTCCAGGCCATGCAGGATGAACTGGTCGACATAGCGGTGATAGTTGGTCAGCAGAATCCAGGGTTGTACGTGGCGCCAGTCGCTGCCGGTGTAATGCACCAGGCGACGCAGGGAGAAGTCCACGCGGGCCGCATCGAACAGCGCCAGGGGCAGTGGGTTGGTGTTTTCCCAGTCATACAGGCCATCGGCGATGCCGTCGGTGGCGGCCGACAGGTCGGTGCTCGGGAATACGCGGGCCAGGGTGGCGGCAGTCACGCCGGAGCCGGCGAGTTCATCGCCCTGCTCGACCACATACGGGTAAGGAATATTCTGTTGGCTGACGCCCACTTCCACCGTCACGGTGAAGTCGTGCATCAACGGCACCAGTTGCTCCAGCAGGTACTTACGGAACGCCCCAGGATGGGTGACGGTCACGCTGTAGGTGCCCGGCAGTTGCACCTTGGCATAGGCGCGGGTGGTCTGTGGGACTTCGCCGTGGCAGTGGTAGGTCAGGCGCAGCTCGGGGTAGCGGAACAGCGCGCGTTGCTCGGCGTCGGGTTCGACGCGGTCCTTGAGGTATTGCTTGAGGGCCTGATTGAGCGCGCCGGTAGCTCGCTCATGCAGAGCCGCCAGCCGGTCCACGGCTTCTTCGGCGGTTTTAACGACAACAAAAGCTTCGGTCACGGTAAGCATCCTGTGTTCTGACATGCAGGCCTGTATCTTGCCTGCATCCCAGCCGCACCGAAACAGTGGCGTTGGAATGCACTCAATAATGTCGGAGAAGCTTGCCCCCTCCCACCTTTGGACCGGGCTTATTCAGAAACAGAAGGCGTTGAGCGGGCGACAATCGCCGCCACATCCACACCACGCGGCAAGGCGCCATAAGCGCGGCCGGAGGAATCGCTCAAGCGGCTGGCAATAAAGCCGTCGCTGACCGCAGCATTCCCCGCTTCCAACAACAGTTTGGCCTGCAAGGCCACGGCAATGTCCTCGGTTAACTGCCGCGCGCGGTATTGGATGTCCTGGGTATCCATAAAAGCTGACTTTAGCTGTTCGATATGCCGCGCCAAATGCCGGTCGCCGTGGCCATTGCCCAGTTCGATAAACAGCGCCTCCAATACGCCCGGTTCCTTGGACAGCGCACGCAGCACATCCAGGCATTGCACGTTGCCGGAGCCTTCCCACGTTGAATTCACCGGCGCCTCACGGTACAGGCGCGGCAGGATGCTGTCCTCCACATAACCGGCGCCGCCCATGCACTCGGCGGCCTCGTTGATCATGGCCGGCGCGCGTTTGCAGATCCAATACTTGCCCACCGCCGTCACCAGCCGTGCGAATTTACTCTCCTGCTCGTCATCCAAATGATCCAACGCCCTCCCCATGCGCAGACTCAAGGCCAGGGATGCTTCACTTTCCAGGGCAAGGTCGGCCAGCACGTTTTGCATCAGCGGTTGCTCGCTAAGCACGCGGCCGCTCACCGAGCGATGGGCGCAATGATGGCTGGCCTGGGTCAGGGCCTGGCGCATCAGGGCGCTGGAGCCGACCATGCAATCGAAGCGGGTCATGGCCACCATCTCGATGATGGTCGGCACACCACGGCCTTCTTCGCCGACCATCCAGGCCAGGGCGCCGCGAAACTCCACTTCGCTGGAGGCGTTGGAACAATTGCCGAGTTTGTTTTTCAGGCGCTGGATGTAGAACTCGTTGCGGGTGTCATCCGGGCGGTGCCTGGGCAGTAGGAAACAGCTCAGGCCCTTGTCAGTCTGGGCTAGCGTGAGGAACCCATCGCACATGGGCGCAGAACAGAACCACTTGTGGCCCACCAGCTCATACGCCTGCCCAGGGCCGCCAGCGCCCACCGGATAAGCCCGGGTGGTGTTGGCGCGCACGTCGGTGCCGCCTTGCTTCTCGGTCATGGCCATGCCAAGGGTGGCACCGGCCTTGTGGGCGATGCCGACGTTGCGCGGGTCGTATTGGGTGCTGAGGATTTTCGGCAGCCAAGTCTTGGCCAGGTCCGGCTGCAACCGCAACGCCGGTACGCAGGCAAAGGTCATGGTCAATGGGCAGCCGCTGCCGGCTTCGGCCTGGCTGTGCAGGTAGGTCATGGCGGCGCGGGCCACATGGGCGCCGGCCTGCGGATGAGCCCAGGGCAGCGAAGGTAGGCCATGTTCGACGGCGGTGCGCATCAGCTCGTGATAGGCGGGGTGAAACTCAACCAGATCAATGCGGTGACCGTAACGGTCGTGGCTGTTGAACACCGGTTTGTGTTGATTGGCCAGAAACCCAGCCGCCATCAACGGCCCGCCGGCCAATGCCCCATAGGTATCGATGCGCGAGTGCGCCCAACCGGCGCCGAAACGTCGCGACCACTCTTGCAGGGGCAGGTCGATGCGGTACAGGTTGACGCCGTCCAGGGACGGCGGTTGGTTGGTCACGTCGTGGGTTTCGGCAAATTGATGCAGGTTCATCACGGGCGTCCTGGAAAAAAGGCCACGCTCAGTTGAGGCCGGTTTTTTCAGTTAAGCATCGCTACCGCGCTTAAAAAAGTGACATACGCGCCGAATGCGCGGCGCTTTCACCCTCTAAAACCCCTAGCACGCAGCGCTCCATCACCGCTTGCAGCGCCTCGAAACGCACCGGTTTGGTCAAACGCTCAGTGACACCTACGCCCAGGCACCGCTCTCGCTCAGGCACATTCGACGATGTACCCAGGGCGATCACCGGCAATTCTCCCCCACCAGGCAGCGCGCGGATCTGACAGCACACAGAGAAGCTTCTTTCGGGAAGGTCCAACAGAACCGCGTCAAACGTCTGCGCTTGCAGCGCCTCCAGCGCCGCAGGGCCACTGTCCACGGTTTTGACCCGATAGCCGAGCTTGAGCAGCATGCCGCGCACGGCCAGTTGACCGACGCTGTTGTCATCCACCAACAACACCGCGCAATCCTGCGCCGCTCGTTGCCGGGCCGGCGCCGGCTTGGCTTCGGACGGCACCGATCGCACCTGCATTTCGAGCTGGAAGCGACTGCCCTTGCGGGGTTCGGAATGATGGGTGAGGCGCCCGCCGATCAGTTCGATCAATTGCCGGCAGATCGCCAGACCGATGCCCAACCCGCCGTATTCGCGGGTGGTCGAGCCATCCAGTTGGAAGAAGCGCTGATACAGCGTGGCCTCATCCAGAGAGGTGAAACCAATGCCGGTGTCAGTCACGATAAAACTCAGGTGCACGCCGCCGTCGCGGTGAGGCACTCCCACCACGCGCAGGCGTACCGAACCTTCGTGGGTGAATTTGAAGGCGTTGTCCAGCAGGCAATCCAGGCACTGAATAAGCTTGTCGACGTCCCCCTCCAGACGGTCCGGCAGCTCATCCGCCACGTCGATGGAAAACGCCAGGCCCTTGCCCTGGGCGCTGGTATTAAATTGCTGGCGCACGCTGTCGAGCACGCCACGCAGGCTGAACACGCGGTGTTGCGCACTCAGGCGACCGGCCTGCAATTCGGTGAGGGTGAGGATGCCATTGACCATGCGCATCATGTCCCGCGCGGAGCCGGCGGCGGTCTGATGGTATTGGGCCAGATCGTGACTCAGGGGCACCGTCTGCATGAGTTCCAGGGAACCGATCACGCCGTTCATCGGCGTGCGTAGTTCGTGGGTCAGGGTGGCGAGAAACTCATCCTTGAGTCGGTTGCTGCGGGCCAATTGGGAGTTAAGCACTTCGAGCTTTTGGCTGGCATCGAACAGAATCTGCGCCTGCTGCTCGCGCATGGCGTTGATGCGGTCGGCCAGGGCCAGGGACAGCAGTGCCACTTCAATCGCCGAACCGATCTGACTGGCGTACATGGTCAGGAACATATTGGGCAGATAGCCCAGCACCATCAGGGTGTTGACCACCCCGCCCAGCAGGAACGCCGACCAGGCGATGATGAAGTAACGCGCCACCCTCTGCCCGCAGTACCAGGCCTTGATGGCGGCGACGAAGATGGTCACGGTGAACACCAGCGCCAGGCCCGTGGCCAGTCGCAACGCCAGCGCGTAGCTGGTCATCAACGACAGCAGCATGACCACTGCCCCGCACGCCACCAGCGCCAGCAACACACGGTTGATCCAGCGACTGTGTTGAGCGGTGTGCAAAAAGCTGCGCGCGAACAGACTGCCGAACAGCGCCGACGCGCCGATCAGAAACGGTGTCGCGGCGTTCGCCCACCAAGGGTTGTTGGGCCAGAAATATTCCACCGCCGCGCCGTTGACCGACAACTGGTACAGACCGAACGAGGCGATATAGAAGATGTAATACAGGTAGCTGGTGTCGCGCACGCTGAGGTAGATGAACAGGTTATAAACCAGCATCCCCAGCAACACGCCATAGATCAGACCCAGCACATACAGGCGCAGCGGCTGCTGTTCCAGATACGCGGTGCTCGACCAGAGGGTCAGCGGCGCCTGGATCGAACCCTCGCTCTGCACTCGCAGATAAACGGTTTTATCCTCGCCCGGGGTGAAATCCAACTTGAACAGGTAGTTGTTCTGACGGATCTCGCGACTGGCGAACGGCAACGCATCTCCAGTGCGCCTGACCAAACGATAGGTGCCCGTGCTGTCGGGCAGGTACAGGTCCAGATGGTCCAGCGGCGGGTACGCCAGCTCCAGCAGCCAGGTGCGTCGGGCCTCGGCGTTGTGGGGCACATAGTGCAGATTGAGCTTGAGCCAGAACACCGAGCGCGAATAGCCGGCGTTGAGGGTGTCCTTATCGTGGAGCTTGAATTGCGCGAGCGCGGAAGGCGCGCTGACATCGGCAATGGTGAGGGCGGCGCTCGGGTCTTCGAGCACTTGCAGGGCTCGGCCCAGGGGCAGACTTCGGGTGTCCTGGTTGAACTCAATGGCGCTGGCGAGCATCGGCAGCCCGCACAACAATAGAATCAGCAAATAGCGCATAGAGCCCCAGCGTGGCCTGTCCGGTTATATCAAAAGCCCCCCATTCCTTTTGAGAAGACGTACACCGGCGGTACAGATAAGTTGTTTGAATCCACTCTAGCATAGCCGTTGCAGGCCATTGGACACCATTGAAATAAATTTTTGAAAGGCTCTAGATCAAGGCTTTCAGCACTGTTTTTCAGGGTTTCAGGCAGCAAAAGAAACTCGGCGGGTGCGACAACATTCAGCCACCGCCCGAAGGCCACGCAAAAAGCGTTTGGTGGTAAGCTCGCCCACCATGAATATCTACAGCTCTCGCCCTGTTGTCCTCTGTCTCTCCGGCCATGATCCCAGTGGTGGCGCCGGCTTGCAGGCAGATATCGAAGCCCTGCTCGCCCAGGGTTGCCATGCGGCTCCGGCCGTTACCGCGCTGACCGTGCAGAACACGGTGAACGTCAGCGACTTCCGCGTGCTCGACCGCGAGTGGGTGCTGGCCCAGGCCAACGCCGTGCTCAGCGACTCCGAGGTGGCGGCGGTCAAGCTGGGCATGCTCGGCTCCACCGCGATGGTCGACACCGTGGTCGAGCTGCTGCAGGCGCACCCGCACCTGCCGGTGGTCTGCGACCCGGTGCTGCGCGCCGGCGGCGGCGGTAGCCTGGGCAAGGACGAAGTGGGCTACGCGATGCGTGAGCGGTTGTTGCCGCTGTCGCTGATCGCCACGCCGAACCTGCCCGAGGCACGTATCCTCGCCGAACTGCCCGAAGGCACGGCGGACGAGTGCGCCGACAAGCTGCTGCCGTTTATTAAACACCTGTTGATCACCGGTGGTCATGGCGACGAGCATGAAGTGCACAACCGCCTGTATAGCCGCGACGGCACGCGCCAGACCTTCACCTGTCAGCGCCTGCCGGGCAGCTATCACGGTTCGGGCTGCACGCTGGCCAGCGCGTTGGCCGGGCGTCTCGCCCAGGGCGAGGGCCTGGTCAGCGCCGTGCAATCGGCCCTCAACTACACTTGGCGCACGCTGCGTGACGCCGAACAACTCGGCCAGGGCCAGTTCGTACCGCGCCGGCTGCCGCTGGATTTCTGCTCGTAGGCGCCTGCTCGCCACTTCAAGGGACATGCCCGATGAAATTACGTGGCCTTTACGCCATAACCGACGGCCAACTGTTGGCCGGCAAATTCCTCGCCTACGTCGAAGCGGCGTTGGACGGTGGCGTGACCCTGCTGCAGTACCGCGACAAAAGCAGCGATGACGCGCGCCGCCTGCGCGAAGCCGAAAAGCTGCGAGAACTGTGCTCGCGCTACAAGACCCAACTGATCATCAACGACGACGCCGAACTGGCCGCGCGCCTGGGCGTCGGCGTGCACCTGGGCCAGACCGACGGCCCGCTCACCCCGGCCCGTGCGTTGCTCGGCCCCAAAGCCATTATCGGCGCCACCTGCCACAGCCAGATCGAACTGGCCGAACAGGCCGCCAAAGAAGGCGCCAGTTACGTGGCGTTTGGCCGCTTCTTCAATTCCAACACCAAGCCCGGCGCCCCGGCCGCCACGTTGCAGATGCTGGCCGAAGCGCATCAGCGCCTGCATGTGCCCATCTGCGTGATCGGCGGCATCACCCTGGAGAACGCCGAACCGCTGGTGGCCCAGGGCGCCGACCTGCTCGCCGTGGTCCACGGCCTGTTCGGTGCCGACAGCACCCAGGAAGTGACGCGCCGCGCCCGCGCCTTCAACGACCTTCTTAAATCTTCAGTTTAGAGAGCCCGCTCATGTCCCGTTCCGAAACCCTGTTTGCCAATGCCCAGAAACACATCCCCGGTGGTGTGAACTCCCCCGTGCGAGCGTTCAAAAGCGTGGGAGGCACGCCGTTGTTCTTCAAACATGCCGAAGGCGCCTACGTCACCGACGAAGACGACAAGCGCTACGTGGACTACGTGGGCTCGTGGGGCCCGATGATCCTCGGCCACAGCCATCCGGACGTGCTGGACGCCGTGCGCAAGCAGTTGGAACACGGCCTGTCCTATGGCGCGCCGACCGCCATGGAAACCGAGATGGCTGACCTGGTGTGCTCCATCGTGCCGTCGATGGAGATGGTGCGCATGGTCAGTTCCGGCACCGAAGCCACCATGAGTGCGATCCGCCTGGCTCGCGGCTTTACCGGGCGCGACAGCATCATCAAGTTCGAAGGCTGCTACCACGGCCACTCCGACAGCCTGCTGGTCAAGGCCGGGTCCGGCGCGCTGACCCAAGGCGTACCGAGCTCGGCCGGTGTGCCGGCGGCGTTCGCCAAACACACCCTGACCCTGCCCTTCAACGACATCGCCGCCGTGGAGCACATGCTCAGTGAAGTCGGCCAGGACGTGGCGTGCATCATCGTCGAGCCGGTGGCGGGCAACATGAACTGCGTACCGCCGGCGCCGGGCTTCCTCGAAGGCCTGCGCGAGCAATGCGACAAACATGGCGTGGTGCTGATCTTCGACGAGGTGATGACCGGTTTCCGCGTCGCCTTGGGCGGCGCGCAGGCGTACTACGGCGTCACGCCGGACCTGAGTACCTTCGGCAAGATCATCGGCGGCGGTATGCCGGTGGGCTGCTTCGGCGGCAAGCGCGAAATCATGCAGCACATCGCCCCACTGGGCCCGGTGTACCAGGCCGGCACGCTGTCGGGTAACCCGCTGGCCATGGCCGCCGGCCTGACCACCCTGCGGTTGATCAGCCGTCCGGGCTTCCACGCCGAACTGACCGACTACACCACCCGCCTGCTCGACGGCCTGCAACAGCGCGCCGATGCGGCCGGTATCCCATTCGTCACCACCCAGGCCGGCGGTATGTTCGGCCTGTATTTCAGCGGCGCCGACGATATCGTCACCTTCGACGACGTGATGGGCAGCGATGCGGACCTGTTCAAGCGCTTCTTCCACCTGATGCTCGAGGGCGGCGTTTACCTGGCGCCAAGCGCGTTCGAAGCCGGTTTCACCTCCATCGCCCATGGCGACGCCGAGTTGAAACTGACCCTGGATGCCGCTGAACGCGCTTTCGCCGCTCTGAAATAAACATTTGAAACCGGTAGGCGCCACCCCAGTGGCGCCTGATGGACTACGTTGCCTACGGATATTTCCGAGTTTTTTCGAGAAATAACCTGCAATCCGGCAGATAACTTGCCCAACCAGCAGAAAAACGAGTAAAGACTTTGTAAGCAGGGGCCTGCTTATTTCATAATGCGCGCTTATTGGATCCCACGAGGGTCCGCGCGCCCCGTCAGA
>Ga0308172_1000486_pt1 | contig 49512 bp, 49 predicted proteins | sample PhyGR2_FD_202134 | JGI IMG/M metagenome (GOLD analysis project Ga0308172, IMG submission 202134) | Phyllosphere microbial communities from UC Gill Tract Community Farm, Albany, California, United States - DLSLSG.R2 | ecosystem: Host-associated > Plants > Phyllosphere > Unclassified | place: USA... | reverse complement strand
TGGCAGCAGGCGGGCGCGAAGCTGATTGGCGGCTGCTGTCGCACCTCACCCAACGACATCGCGGCTATCGCCCGCGCTTGTCAACCGCAATAAGCTGGCTGAATCGGGCGATGATAGCCCGATTGAGACAAAGAAGGCGGTCTACACTTTGAGCACTGATCACTCTGTGGACCCCTTCATGAAACAGCGAATTCTGGCTCTGGCCGCCGCGCTGCTGCTTAGCGGCTGTGCCACCATTGTCGGCACTGAAACCCAAATGGTGCGCATCGACTCTCTGCCGCAGGGCGCGCGCTTTACCGTGCAGGATGAGCGTGGCTACGCAGTTGCGCAGGGTTTCACGCCGCAGACCGTTGAGCTGGCAAAATCCACCGGCCGCTACTTCGGCAAAAAGCACTATCTGCTGATGCTGGAAAGCCCGGGCTACGTGCCGGTTACAGTGCCTATCGAGGCTCGCGCTAACCTCTGGTATCTGCTGGGCAATATCCCATTAGGTGGATTCCCCGGCTGGTTGCTGGTCGATCCTTTCTATGGCGGCATGTACGACCTCAAGCCGGAACATCCACGTCCCTTCATGAATCCGGTTGGCGCGCGCGGCTGATCACTGCGCGGTCGGCTTCACCATTCCGCCTGGCGTTTTATGGCGTTCCAGATACTGATGCTGGAAAATGCACATGCGGATGGTGTTGCGGTACTCCCCATTAATGAAAAATTCATGTTTAAGCACGCCTTCGATCTCGAAGCCGAGCTTGGTATAGATATGGATCGCTTTCTCGTTTTCCTGATCGACAATCAGGTAGAGCTTATAGAGATTGAGAACCGAAAAGCCGTAATCCATCGCCAGCTTTGCCGCCTGGGTTGCCAGCCCTTTGCCCTGATGCGCCGGATCGATAATGATCTGAAACTCGGCGCGGCGGTGCACATGGTTAATCTCCACCAGTTCCACTAATCCCGCTTTCTGCCCGCTATGCTCCACCACAAAGCGGCGTTCCGTCTGGTCATGAATGTGCTTGTTGTAGAGATCGGACAGCTCCACAAACGCTTCATAGGGCTCCTCAAACCAGTAGCGCATCACGCTGGCGTTGTTATCCAGCTGATGGACAAAGTGCAGGTCTTCCCGCTCCAGTGGACGCAGTTTTACCGTCATCGCTTTTTCCTCTCATGAAATAGTTGCCGCGAGTATACCGCATCAGTCTGGTGCTGCGTTTTGTGCAGTCGTATAGAGGCGCTGCTTTAGCGTACAACCGTCAATAGCGTAGCGTGGCAATCAAGATGGCTGTGAGAGAACCACACACCGTCCGGCAGGAGAGAAGAGGGGTTAAGGCCGATTAAGAGGCGAGTTACGAAATGCGCGACGAGTGAAACAGCGCCGGACGGCAGATTAACGCCGTCCGGCCGGGTTTCAGGCAGAGATCTGTTCGATGATGCGGCCCTGCGCCATGCGCACCGCGCGATCGCACATATGATCGATAACATCGGGATCGTGGCTGACCAGCACCATTGTCAGACCATCCTGCTGTTTCAGATCGTTGAGCAGGTTGAGGATCTCCGCCTGCACTGACATATCCAGTGCCGATGTCGGCTCATCCAGCAGCAGGATCTTTGGCTGCAGCAGCAGGGCGCGCACGATGGCGACGCGCTGACGCTGACCGCCGGAGAGCTGATGTGGATAGCGATCTGCCAGTGCAGGATCGAGTCCGACGTGACGGAAACCCTGATCGATACGATCGTTGATATTGTCGCGTTTCAGCAGCTTCAGCGGCTCCGACAGGGTGCGACGCAGCCGGTGACGCGGATGCAGCGAGGCATAAGGGTCCTGGAACACCATCTGCACTTCCTGACGCAGCGCACCGGTAAAGGCTTTGCCCGGCTGAACAGTATGACCGGCAAGCTGCATCTGGCCCTGCCAGTGTGGGTTCAGACCTGCCAGCACCCACAGCAGTGACGATTTGCCGCAGCCCGAAGGACCCACCAGACCAAAACACTCGCCCGCGTTAACCTCAAGATTAACCTCATGCACCACGGTGCGAAGGTCATAACCCTGTTTGTGGGCGACGCTGAGATTGTGTAACTCAATCATAATTCGCCTCCAGCGCAGCGCGATCCAGCACCGGTAAAGTCTGTCCGTGGGTCGCTTTACCCGGACGGCAGGCCCACAGTGTGCGGGTGTAAGGATGGGTCGCGTGAGGCAGTTCAGCGGCGGGCAGCGTATCCAGCAACCGGCCTTTGTACATCACCATCACCCGCTCGCAATGTTCCGAAACCTGCTGCAAATCGTGGCTGATCAGCAGCAGACCCATGTTACGCGCTTCCACCAGACCGCGAATCAGCGCCAGCACCTGATCGCGCATGGCATGATCCAGTGCAGAGGTGGGTTCATCAGCGATCAGGAAGTCAGGATCGGTGATCAGTGCGATTGCCAGCATCACACGCTGGCCCATGCCGCCCGAGAGCTGATGCGGATACTGCTGCATCAGACGACGCGGATCGGGCAGGCCGACCGCATCCAGCATCTCACACACTTTCTCTTTGCGCTCGGCACGGCTCAGGCGGCGATGCAGGATCAGCGGTTCTTCCACCTGCCAGCCAATGGTGCGCGTCGGATTAAGAGCATATTTCGGGTCCTGCATCACCATCGCCACGCGGTTACCGCGCAGCTGGTTCCAGTGACGCTCACTCAGCGTCAGCGCATTCTCACCTGCCACCTGAAGCTGGCTGGCCTGCAGATGCAGCGCGGGCGAGAGCAGTCCCATCAGGCTGCGGGCGGTCAGTGACTTCCCGGAGCCGGACTCACCGACCAGCGCCACACGTTCGCGGCCCACGGAAAAGCTGATGTTATCGACCAGCAGTGCTTCATCACTGCGAATGGTCAGCCCTTCGGCAAGGAGCAGATTATTTTGCATGACGGGTATCCAGTCGGTCGCGCAGGCCATCGCCTGTCAGGTTAAAGGCCAGGCTGGCAAACAGAATCGCCGCACCCGGTGCAGCCGCAACCCACCACTGATCGAAGATCACTTTACTGCCTTCGGCGACCATTGAGCCCCATTCAGCCGTCGGCGGCTGAACGCCCATGCCGAGGAAACCGAGTCCGGCAGCAGCCAGGATAATCCCGCCCAGGCTTAGCGCAGCGCGGACCACCGCCGTCGGCATGCAGAGCGGCAGGATATGACCGAACATAAGGCGAAAGCCCGTAATGCCCTGCATCCGCGCGGCGGCGAGGTAATCGCTGCGGCGCAGTGCCAGCGTTTCAGCGCGTGCCTGACGGGCAAACGGCGGCCAGCTGGTCAGCGCCAGTGCCAGCGCGCCGTTCATCAGGCCAGGGCCGAGAATCGCCACCAGCGCCAGCGCGATTACCAGGTTGGGCAGCGACAGGAAAATATCGGTGATGCGCATCAGCAGGCGTTCGGTCCAGCCGCCAACGTAACCGGCGGTGATGCCGATCAGCAGTCCGGCCGGAATAGTCAGCACCAGAATCAGCGATACCAGCAGCAGCGTAGGGCGTGTGCCGTAAATCACGCGCGACAGCAGATCGCGGCCAAAGCCATCGGTGCCAAACCAGTGCTGTGCTGACGGCGCCAGCAGGCGGCTCGACATGGTCTGCACATTCGGGTCGAAAGGTGCAATCAGCGGTGCCAGCAGCGCCATCAGGATAAGAATCGCGACCAGCGTCAGGCCAACGGTTAACGAGGTCACGCGTTGACGGCGACGGCGTGGCCGTAGCGTTTCGGGTTCAGAGAGTTGTTGCGTCATCGGGTTCTCGGATCGGTTAACCAGGTTAAAACATCTGCCAGGGTGTTAATCAGGATAAAGCAGCTGCCAATCAACAGGGTTGAGCCCAGAATCGCCGGCACATCGCCGGAGAACAGCGCATTGGTCATATAGCGACCCACTCCCGGCCAGGCGAAGACGGTTTCGGTTAGCACCGAGCCTTCCAGCAGCGTGGCGTAGGAGAGGGCGATCACCGTAACCAGCGTGCCCAGCACGTTAGGGAATATATGGCGCAGCAGGATGCGCACCCGACCGGCACCTTTGGCACGCGCCAGCACCACATACTCTTTACTGCTCTCTTCCAGCAGCGCCGCACGCAGCAGGCGGGTAATGCCCGCCATCGCCAGCAGACCGAGAATCACCACCGGCAGCCAGAGGTGCGCAATCGCGTTGCGGAACATCTCCGGTTCACCTGAGAGCCAGCTGTCGATCAGCACAAAGCCGGTTTTCGGCTCAAGGGTATAGACCCAGATATCATCCAGTCGTCCCGGTCCGGCGGACCAGTGCAGCACCGCATAAAAGAGCAGCAGACCCAGCAGGCCGAGCCAGAACACCGGCACCGAGTAGCCCAGCAGCGAGATAAAGCGGGCGAGGTTATCGATCCAGCTGCCCGGTTTCCAGGCCGCCAGCAGCGCCAGCGCGACGCCGAATACCACCGCGAAGATCATCGCGCAGGTCGCCAGCTCAATGGTGGCCGGGAACGTGGACATCAGATCGCCACTCACCGACTGATTGGTCAGACGGGAGACACCCAGATCGCCGTGCGCCAGATGTTCGACATAGCGCCAGAACTGCATCAGCACCGGCTCGTCGAGACCCAGGTCATGACGCACCTGCGCGTAAGTCGCTTCACTGGCGTGATCGCCGGCAATCTGCTGCACCGGATCAATCGGCGACAGATGCGACAGCATAAAGGTGAAGGCAAGCAGGCCAAGCAACGTGACCAGCAGCGACAATACGCTACCGAGCAGCCGTCCGCCACGCTGCCAAAAAAGCCGGGCGAACCCGGCTGAAGGGACAGACTGTGCCATTACTTAGTAACCTGCGAATAATACACCATGTCAGGGTTGATACCCTGCACGTAGCCTTTCAGGTTGTCGCGCAGGGCGATCAGGTTCTTCGCCTGCATCCCAATCACGTAAGGTGAATTTTTCATTACTTCACGCTGCATTGCTTCATACAGCGCCACGCGTTTTTTCGGATCGCTTTCTGCTGTCGCCGCAATCACCTGCTTGTTCAGCTCAGGAATATGCCAGTCTGAACGGTAAGCGATGGTTTTGCTGCCATCTTCCGGGTTGTAAGCAAACGAGGCGGCATTGGTATTGGGATCGAAGTAGTCAGAACCCCAGGCGTTCAGCGTCGCTTCATATTTATGCGCTTTCACATTGGTCGACACTTCTGAGCTCAGGCCCGGTACCACTTCCACTTTCACGCCTGCTTTGGCGAAGCTGCCCTGCAGCGCCTGTGCGATATCCAGATAAGGCGGCTGGTTGCTGGTAGAGAGCTTGAAGGTCACGTTGCTCAGGCCCGCTTTCTTCAGAATCGCTTTGGCTTTTTCCGGATCGTAGCTGTATGGCGTGTCGTTGATTGCGCCCAGGAAGCCCTTCGGCAGGAAGCTCTGATGCACGTCGAACTGACCTTTCAGCAGCTCGTTAGCGATACCTTTGTAATCCCACAGGTAGCGTGCTGCTTCCCAGAAGGCCGGATTCTTCATCGTCTCGTTTGCGCCGATGTTGAACTGGATGTAGTAGAGCGACGCCATGGGAATCGCTTCCGTCTTCACGCCTTTCTTGCCGTTCAGCGCAGCGATCTGATCGGCACCCAGGTTACGGGCGATATCGGCATCGCCCTGTTCCAGCAGCAGACGACGCGCAGCCGGTTCCGGTACGTTTTTGATCAGGATATTTTTCATCTTTGGCGCGCCCGCCGGTGAGGTCGGGTTAGCGCTGAGCAGTACCACCTGATGCATCACCACTTTACGGATCTGATACGGACCGCTGCCCGCAGAGTGAGTTGCCAGCCAGGCGTTACCAAAATCGCCGTTCTTCGCGTTCGCCATCGCGGTTTTTTCATCAATGATGGAAGAAACCGGGGCAGAGAGCAGGCTCAGCACGTAGGTCGGGCTGACGTTAGCCGTCCAGCTAATCTGCACGTGATTGTCGTCGACCTTCTTCAGGAAGCCGTCGACGTTATCTTTAGTCCAGCCAAGCTGTGTCAGGATGAAAGAGGGATCGAGGTTCAGCTTTACCACGCGGCCCAGCGAGAAGATCACATCTTCCGGACGCAGTGGGTTGCCGGTAGAGAATTTCGCATCTTTGCGCAGTTCAAAGGTCAGGCTGCGGTTGTCGCTGCCGGGCTGCCATGAGGTCGCCAGAGTAGGCTTCAGGTCCACCGGGTTCTGCGGATCGGACTGGACCAGACGCTGATAGATGTTTGTAAAAGCCTGAACGCTGGTCAGTTCAAACCCTTTGGCCGGATCGAAGCTGTCGGCGTCGTCAGTAGATTGTGCAATTACCAGCGTATCTTTTGGTGTTGCGGCCTGTGCTGTGAAGGCGCCAGCCAGCGTCAGCGCCAGCAGTGATGGAATTATAGTTTTCATGAAATTTCCTTGCCTCTAAAAAGTTACGCGAGTTTACGAAAGGGCCGGTGTGAAGAATAGTCGAATATGGGCTAATCATATGCCAAAAGGTTATAAGGGTTACCTGCTGGTTATAAGAAGATCGCCACTCTGTTAACGAAGCGGTAAGCTGAGCAGAAACAAAACCTCAACGAAACCATTATTCAGGTTATTATTGCTTTACCGCAGCCAGACGCTCTTTATAATGGCTGCAGATAATTTCAGGAGAATTCAGTTGGACAGTGATACCCGATTAACTTTAATTCTGGCAAGCTGAATTTTCTTTGCTGCTTGCCAATCGGCGAGCAGCGATCCCCGCTTTAATTAACGATCGCGCTCCTTTTTTAAATCCTGTCATTCACAGGAGTGCGCGTTATGCTGCTGTTTATATTCGCTCTTTTTCCTCCGCCCCGATTGGCGTAGCGCAGGCTACGCCCGATTGACGATCTCAGACTTTCAACATGCTGCGTTTAACCGACGTCGGCTAATCCTGTGCGCATCATTATTTTGCGTGCAGGCGGAATAACGTGATTATTCCTGAAGGTCACCGCATTAAATAACCCGGCTTCGCCAGGTTTTATCCATGCACCTTATTTTGCGTGCAGGACAACTATTGCTTTAAATCAGGGAGATGTCGAAATGAGCGACATGAAACTGGAGCAGGTTGCGATCACTTCATCCGGCAACCGTAACGATAAAAAAAGTAAAAAAATGTTTGCTGTGGCACAGCAGGCAGGCCAGCACATTGAGACGACGCTGGCAAACCTGCGCAGCCACCACCAGGGCCTGACTCAGGCTGAAGCGGCGAAACGCCTGAGCCTGTACGGCCGCAATGAAGTCGCGCATGAGAAAGCGCCACCGGCGCTGATTCAGCTGCTGATGGCGTTTAATAACCCGTTTATCTACGTATTGCTGGTCCTGGCGCTGGTGAGTTTTGTAACGGACTACTGGCTGCCGCTGCGCGCCGGTCAGGAGACCGATCTTTCCGGGGTGATCATCATCTGCACCATGGTGATGTTGAGCGGGCTGCTGCGCTTCTGGCAGGAGTTTCGCACCAACCGTGCGGCGCAGGCGCTGCAGTCACTGGTTCGTAGCCAGGTTACCGTGCTGCGGCGTGAGGCGGACAGCGAAACCGCACAGCGCCAGGATGTGGATATGAGTGAACTGGTGCCGGGCGATATCATTCTGCTCAGCACCGGCGACCAGGTGCCAGCCGATGTGCGCCTCCTGAGTTCACGTAACCTGTTTATCAGTGAAGCGGTGCTGACCGGCGAGTCGCTGCCGGTTGAGAAACACAGCAGTGAAGCGGGTATTGACGGCACAGGCCAGACTGCTAAAGAGCTGCTGGCGTCAGCGAATATCTGCCTGATGGGTACCAGCGTAGCCAGCGGTACAGCCAGCGCCGTCGTCGTCGCGACCGGTGGCGAAACCTGGTTTGGCTCGCTGGCCTCATCGCTGACCGGAAGCCGTCCGCAAACTGCATTTGATCGCGGGGTGAATAGCGTCAGCAAACTGCTGATCCGCTTTATGCTGGTGATGGTGCCGGTGGTGCTGCTGATAAATGGCTTCACCAAAGGTGACTGGATGGATGCCACGCTATTTGCACTGGCGGTTGCGGTCGGGCTGACCCCGGAAATGCTGCCGATGATTGTCAGCGCCAACCTGGCCAAAGGCGCAATTGCGATGTCTCGTCGCAAAGTCATCGTTAAAAAGCTCAATGCCATTCAGAACCTTGGGGCAATGGACGTGCTCTGTACGGATAAAACCGGCACGCTGACTCAGGACACCATTCTGCTGGCGCATCATCTGGATGCACAGGGCAATGAAGATGCTCAGGTCCTGCTGCTGGCATGGCTGAACGGCAGCAGCCAGAGTGGCGCGAAAAACCTGATGGACCGCGCCGTACTCAGCGCGGGCGATAAAATCATTTCGCAGTCTCTGCGCAGCCAGTTTCAACTGGTGGATGAGTTGCCGTTTGATTTTGATCGCCGCCGGGTTTCAGTGCTGGTGGAAGATCTGGCTCAGCATCGTTCACAGCTGATCTGCAAAGGCGCAGTCAAAGAGATGCTGGCGGTAAGTATCGCCGTGCGCAAGGGCGATGCGGTCGTTGCACTGGATGCGGCGCAGCGAGCGGCGCTGCTGACACAGACCGAACACTATCATCAGCAGGGTTATCGTGTGCTGCTCGTGGCAACCCGTGATGAGGAGCTGCGCGCGCCGCTCAACGACAGTGACGAGCGCGATCTGGTTATTCAGGGCATGCTGACCTTCCGCGATCCGCCAAAAGCCAGCGCGGGTAAAGCGATTAAAGCCCTGCGCGACAGTGGTGTGGCGGTGAAAGTGCTGACCGGCGACAACCCATTGGTGACGCTGCGTGTCTGCGCCGATGTCGGACTGACCGATCCGGCGATGCTGACCGGCGATCAGATTGAGGCGATGAACGATGACGAACTGGCGCAGGAAGTGGAACGTTGCACGCTGTTTGCCCAGCTGACGCCGCTGCAGAAATCACGTCTGGTGCGGCTGATGCAGCAGAATGGTCACACCGTCGGTTTCCTGGGAGATGGCATTAATGACGCGCCTGCACTCCGGGCGGCGGATACCGGGATTTCCGTGGACAGCGCGGCAGATGTGGCGAAAGCCTCCTCGGACATCATCCTGCTGGAGAAAGATTTACAGGTACTGAATGAAGGTGTCCTCAAAGGACGCGAGACCTTTGGCAACATCATCAAGTACCTGAACATGACCGCCAGTTCCAACTTCGGCAATGTTTTCTCGCTGCTGGTGGCCAGTGCTTTTATTCCGTTTTTGCCGATGCTCTCCATTCATCTGCTGATTCAGAACCTGATGTATGACATTTCCCAGCTGGCACTGCCGTGGGACAAGGTTGACCGTGAGTTTCTGAATAAGCCGCGTAAATGGGATGCCGGCAACATTAAACGCTTCATGCTGTGGATGGGGCCGACGTCGTCAATTTTTGACGTCACGACCTTTGCGCTGATGTGGTTCGTTTTTGGCGCGAATCATGCGGGCGTGCAGTCGCTGTTCCAGTCCGGCTGGTTTATAGAGGGATTGCTGTCACAGACGCTGGTAGTGCATATGCTGCGTACCCGGAAGATTCCGTTTATCCAGAGTCGCGCCACCTTACCGGTGATGCTGACCACGCTGACGATTATGGCGCTGGGCATCCTGATTCCGTTCTCACCGCTGGGCGCGATGGTCGGTCTGGTGCCACTGCCATGGCAATACTTCCCGTGGCTGGTGCTGACGCTGTTCAGCTACTGCCTGGTGGCGCAGGGAATGAAACATGTCTACATCCGCAGGTTTGGTCAGTGGTTCTAGGGAGGAGAAGATGAAAAAAGGCAGGCTCGATAAAGTTTTTGTTGGCGTGATGATTATCGGCTTAACTCTGATTGCGCTGACGGTCGTGGTGCGATGATAGCGTTGTAAAACTGCGAACATTAAAAGGCAGCGAGGCGACTCACTGCCTTTTTTATTAATGGGCGATTACTCTTCGTCGCGCTCACGGCTGGCACGCTGGCGTTCGTAATATTCATCCTCTGCAGTGATGATCTCATCCATCAGCGAATCCATATCAACCACGCGCTCCTCTTCCACAAACTCTCCGGTAAGCGGCGTTTCTGGTGTGAGCTTGCCATCCTCATACAGCAACCAGATCTCTTTGGCATAGCGCGTCTTAAGCAGCTGCGGAGCGAACTGACCATAGTATGAAGTGATGTTGTTTACGTCACGTTCGAACATCGACTCGGCATGGTTATTGGCCGCCGCATCAACCGCCTGGGGCAGGTCAATAATCACCGGTCCCTGATCGTCCAGCAGCACGTTGAACTCGGATAAGTCACCATGCACGATACCTGCACAGAGCATGCGAACGATGTTACGGATCATGGTGTTGAAATCGGTGATTGCCTGCTCTTCGGAGAGCATGACATCGCTGAGGCGCGGCGCAACCGCACCGTTGGCGTCAGTCACCAGCTCCATCAGTAACACACCGTCGATGCAGAGATAAGGCTGAGGTACACGAACACCGGCGTTAGCCAGGCGGAACAATGCGTCTACTTCGGCAGTCTGCCAGGACTCTTCCTGCTGCTTACGGCCAAATTTCGTGCCTTTCTGCATGGCGCGGGCGTTACGGCTGTTGCGGGTTTTACGTCCTTCCTGATACTGCACCGCCTGCTTGAAGCTACGCTGAGTCGCTTCTTTATAGACTTTGGCGCACTGCACCTTGCCGCCGCAAAGCACGGTATAGACGTCTGCTTCTTTGCCGCTTTTCAGCCGCTGCAGGACATCGTCAATCAGGCCGTCATCGACCAGTGGCTGGATTCTGTTTGGGATTTTCATGCGGCTTTATACCTTATTTCACCCACTTTTCGTATCAATTTGCGATGATGGAAATATTGGCAATGACTGAACAAAGAATCTGATTCTACCCTGGAATGTAGCTTTATGGGGATGATCCTTGATGACCAGCGCGTTTGACCTTTGTTTTTTCATAAACAATGGATTAGCTGGAAGAGCAGGGCAGTTTTGTCTGCACGAGTATCGTTTTCTGGCCACTGCGCACAGCTGGCAGGGATGATGTATCCGGGGAAAAACCTGTAGAGCAGACCGAAGCGGTCTGTCAGGCCAGCATCCTGCTCACAGAAAACTGGCCCACCTGCGGGATTATTTCAGGCTTTTAAGCACGTTAACCGTGCTGTCGATGTCGATCTCATCTTCAGAGAAGGTCAGCGTGGTTCCCTGGAATGTGGTGACCGCCAGCTTTTTCAGCGAGCGCATTTCATTCGCTTTCGTGTCAGATTTCGGCCGGATGTTATTCAGCAACAGGCCGACTGACAGCACCGCGTTCTCTTTATCGACACCGGCATCGACCGGGACTTCTTCGCTGTAGACCAGGTAAGATTTGATCGAGGTGATCTTCAGCCGCTCGCCTGCGATGTAGATGTATTTGCTTGTCGGCGCGACTTTCACCGCATAGGCAGATAAGCCTTTGTTGTTGGTGGTGGGTTCAAAGGTCACCGCCGCATCTTTTTTGATCAGGTCAGGGTTGGCGACCTTAATCACATGAAAATAGCGGTTATCGCCGTTTTCATCTTTGATAAAGCCAAAACCTTTATCTTCAAACCACGTTGTGATCGTTCCGTTCATCGCCATTTTTGCCTGCTTAATCTACTCAGTTTTTTACAGCGCGCAGTGTAAAACACAATGCCTGCACAGACTATATAAGTCTGGATGATAATTTTCAGCTGCGCCAGGGAGCGACGGTATGGCGCTCACTCGTCTGGCGATGAGTAACAGTTACTCGTTGCCCCAGCGGTTCAGGAACTCCGCGATATCATCAATACGCTGCTCATCAATGCCGGCTTCACGCGCCATATCCTGCTGCGACGCTTCACTGATCTCTTCGTTGTTCATCAAACGGGTGATCAGCAACTGGAAGTAATGCGCCAGCGGGGTACGTTCTGCTTCGCTTACCGGCTTAGCAGACTCCGTCGCATACTCATCTGCGACATCATAATATTTGAGAGAAATTTCGTTATTCATAGGGTGTCCGCAGCGTTGAAGTTACGTTAAGGCCTCACCGTCGTTCGTGGCATGGCTCAAAAGGAGATTATTTCGTGTTTGGGCGGGAGCTGTAAAGGGGGAAGGGCGTCAGCGCACATCTTCAGGCGTTGAGCATTTTATACTGAGCAAAAAACGATTCCCCTCCTGATAACTGATCGCCGGGCTGTAACGCCATCAACACGTCGCAGCACGACGGTTTCCTGCCAGGCACGGGAGGAGATGCCCGATGAGCACTCTCCTGAAAATCCTCGCGCTGTTCAGCGCGAGTTCAGAGTGGAACTGATGAAGATCAGCTTGCCGGTCTGCATCACGCGATTACGCTCTCAATCGGCTCGATAATACATTCCGGATGCGCCTGCAGCCGCGCGAAAGCCTCGGCATACGAGGGCATCGAGTCGGCTGCGCCGGCACGTTCGACACAGAGTGAGGCAAATGCCGCAGCAAATCGCGCCGCCTGGGGCAGATCCTCGCCGGACGCGAGCCGGGCGGCAAGCGCGCCATTAAACGCGTCGCCAGCACCTGTGGTATCGCGCGGCTGTGCCGGAAAAAGCGGAATACGCTGCTGCTGCGCAGGTGTAGAGAGCAGGGCGCCAGCAATGCCCAGCGTGATAATGACCTGACGCGCACCCTTACGATGCAGTACCTCAGCGGCGCGACGTGCGCTGGCAAAATCAGTAACAGTTACCCCGCTAAGCTGGCTCGCTTCCGTGCTGTTAGGCGTCAGCAAATCAACCTTTGCCAGCAGCGCATCGCTGATTTTTTGCCACGGCGCCGGGTTGAGAATCACAAAGGTGCCGCTGGCACGCGCGTTATCAACCATGCGTTGAATGGCACTCAGGTTGTTTTCCAGCTGTACCAGCAGAATATCGGCAGCGGCTACCGTAGGCTGGCAGCGCGTGACCTCTGCAGCGGTCACGGTGGTATTGGCGCCCGGATAGACAGAAATCATATTTTCAGCGTCGTCGCCTGCGACGTAAATCAGCGCGTTACCGGTGGGTTTCTCTTTACAGGTAAACAGCGTAATGGCGTCAAAGCCGGTTTTCTCCAGATGACGTCGCGCGAAAAGGCCAAAATCGTCATTGCCCACTTTACCGATGTAGTGCACCCGAGCACCAGCGCGCAGCGCCGCCGTAGCCTGATTGGCGCCTTTACCGCCCGCGCCCATCATGCTGTTGTGCGCTGTCAGCGACTCCCCTGGTAGCGGAAAGCGACGCATCACGGCAACAACATCGAGGTTAAAGGAACCGAAAACACATACTTTTCCTTTCATCCTGCGCTCCTGAACAGGCGTTCGGCGGCGAGACAGGCACCGCGACAGCCCGTGTAGTCGGTTGAGTGGCTGAAAATGATCTTCAGGTTTTCGCGCGTGACCGGTGGCCGAAGATGCTGCTGAATCTGGTTGCGCAGCAACGCCAGCGGAAAATCAGCCATCGCCAGCACACCGCCGCCGAGGATCAGATATTCCGGGTCGAGTATATTCATCTCAGTTGCAATCAGCTGCGCCAGCCGTCGCACAAATGCCTGAAGTTCAGGCTGGTCGCCGTGATGGGTAAACAGCGCAGAAATAGGCGTGTCGGCGGCGTTCAGCGTGGCCCAGTGACTCAGCCAGTGGCCTGAAGTCAGGGTCTCCGCACAGCCGCGATTACCGCACGGGCAGGGGAGATCATTGCCTGCCACCGGCACATGCCCCAGTTCGCCAGCACCGCCATGCTCGCCATGATAAAACTGCCCATTGAGCCACAGACTGTTGCCCATTCCGGTGCCGGGATAGAGGCCGACGGCGTTATCCGGCAGTTGCTCCAGCTGCAGCAGATCCCACAGCATCAGATGGTTCACATCTTTGTCCATCGCCACGGGCACACCGAGCTCCGCTGCCAGGCATGCCGCCACAGGCTGGTGGTCCAGCGCCTGGATAAAAGGCAGCGAAATCACCTGCATTCTGTCGCGGCTGAGGATACCCGGCAGGCCCAGCATAATGCCGCTGACTGGCTGCTGTTCCAGCGTATCATCAATAAGCTGAGCCAGTGCCTGCAGCGCGTCCGGCTGCCGGGCCCAGCTGGCGGTGGGCACCTTGCGAAAGCTGCTCCAGACGCCTCCCGCTTCCATGAGCTGCAGCCGGGTACCGGTGCCGCCAATGTCGATACCGAGCCAGCGCGGTTTCATGCAGACACCTGCGCCAGCCCCTGGGCTTCATCAATGCTGTCGCGCATCATCTTCCAGGCGGTGGCTAAATCGTCATGAATGTTAAATAAGCCCGAGGTACCGACAATCAGGACTTCTGCGCCCGCGCCAATAAGCTGGTGATAAGTGCGGGTGTTACAGGAGCCATCGATTTCGATCAGATAGTGATATCCGTGCTGCTGCTTCAGTGCTTTCAGCTCACGCACCTTTTCAACCATTTCCGGGATAAAAGGCTGGCCGGCGTAGCCCGGATCCACCGTCATCACGGTGATCTTGTCGAGCAAATGGATATAGTGCTGAATATATGAGATTGGGGTGGCTGGATTGAGCACCACGCCCACTTTTTTACCATAACTGCGGATCAGATTAATGACGCGAAACGCGTCGCGGTTGATCGTCTCCGCGTGCGGACAGATATAGTCAGCCCCCGCTTTTGCAACCGCCTCGATAAAATTAGTCGGCTCTTCCACCATCAGATGCACGTCGATCGCCACGCGGGTGAAAGGACGGATCTGCTCAATGAAGAAAGGGGAGAGCGTTATATTTTTAACGTAATGACCATCCATGATATCCACATGAAGAAAGTCAGCGCGCGAGTCGAGAACCTGTAGCTGGTGCTTGATCTCCATCAGGTTCATACACATCAGTGACGGGGAGATTTGAGTACGCATCATACTTCCTTCTTTTCAGACAGAGGATTAAGCACCGCGGCCAGCCTGCTGAGCTTTACTGCACGGTGTTCGTTGAATCGGGTTTTAAATTGTTTAAAGGCGAGGACCACAATCAATACTGCGCCCCACATTGCCAGGCTGACGTGCTGACTGATGTTCATCAGATTGAAACCGGTTGAAAGTACCTGCAGCGCAATCAGTGCCAGCACCACACCGGTGACGCGACCGAATCCGCCGTTGGGATCGGTGCCGCCAAGAATAATCGCCAGTACTGTCAGTAACAGATAAGCATCGCCATAACCCATGCGCGCGGAGTTAAAGCGCGCCATCATAATCAGGCCTGCCAGTACGCAGAGCAGGCTGGAGATCACATAGACCAGCATCACCATGCGATGGGTATTGATGCCGCTGAACCAGGTGGCGTTGATATTGCTGCCGCCCATGTAAATGCATTTTCCCGCGCGGGTTTTACCGAGAAACAGTGCCAGTAGCGCGGCGGCGATCAGGAATACCCAGAGCGGCAGCGGCATACCCAGCAGCGTATCAGCACCCAGCGCCTGTACCACCGGCGGCATGCCGCTGACGGCAGCCCCTTTGGTCAGCCAGATACCGATACCGTTCAGCGTCATCATTGTTGCGAGTGTGACCAGAATCGGGTGCGCGCCGATTCGCGTTACCATCAGACCCGTTACCACGCCGATTACGGCGGCGATCAGCATGGCGCCAATGATGGCGATGAACAGCCAGAGCAATTGCAGCGCCATGCCGGCTCCGGCGGGCAGGGCGCTCATCAGCGTCCAGGCGATAAACAGCGCCGTCAGGTTAGCGGTCGCGATAATGGCAAGGTTCAGGCCGCCGCTGAGGATGGCGATAAACATCGCCAGTGTGAGTAAGCCCAGCTCCGGCAGCTGAAATGCCATACTCATAAAGGTTGAGTCGGTCAGGAAGCGACCCGGCAGCATCACCGTAAAGATGGCCAGCGCCAGCGCGATAAGCAGCATCAGGCCGATGTTGGTGCCGTCCGGGCGCAGTGCAATCAGTGATTTCATCATCAGTGCCCTCTGTCACACGAAACTGACGTCAGTTTCTTTGCGTTTTTTGTAATGGGTCACGGCGATCGCAATCATGATGACGCCGCCAACCACGATATTCATGAAGTAGTTCGATACTCCCACCAGATTGAGGCCGTTCTTCAGAATGGCGATCAGGAAAACCCCCATCAGTGTGCCGCTAACTGTGCCTTTGCCGCCCATCAGGCTGGCGCCGCCCAGCACTGTCGCCGCCAGGACATCAAGCTCACCGCCAACCAGCGCATTCGGCACCACTTCGCCCATGCGATAGACCTGTACCAGCCCGCCAATCGCCGCCATCGCGCCCAGCCAGCCATAGGCGAAAACGTGGATCAGTCCAACGCGAATACCAATACGACGGGCTGACTCCGCATCCCCTCCGACGGCGTAAAGCTGACGGCCCAGATTGGTTTTGTTCAGCAGCAGGGCCGTTACTGCAGCAATCAGCAGCATCGTGACCAGGGGCAGGCCCACCTGAAAGCTCTCTCCCTGCCAGCTGAACGGCAGCACGTTGCGCAGCGTGATCCACCACTCCGGCAGCGAATAGAGGCTGCGGCCACCGGTTACCCACATCAGCAGTCCGAACAGCAGCGATTGCATGCTGATGGTGATGATGATGGAGACCACCCGCAGCGTGGTAATCAGGAGCGCATTGATTACGCCGAACAGCGTGCCGCACATCACCGCCAGCACAATGCTGAGCAGCGCATTATCGAACTGGAACTGCACAAAGAGTGACGCAAGCAGGTACTGCACCACGGAGGCGACAGCCGCAAAGGAGATGTCGATACCGCCGGTGACCAGCACCACAAACAGACCCAGTGCAAAGATGCCGGTGACGGCATAGCTCTCTGCCAGATCCAGCAGATTCTGCATGGTGAGAAACTGATCGCTGGCAACCGAGAAAAACAGAATGAATGCCAGCAGTACCCAGGCGAGCCAGCCCTGACTGGAGTGCGGACGAAAACGGGAAAAGTCAGGCATTGATCACCTCCGCCAGCTGCTGCTGCTCGACGCTATCAGGTTGGTATTCGGCATGGATCGTGCCATCGCGGAAATGCAGGATGCGGTCGCAGTTGTACCAGACCTCTGGCACTTCATCGGAGATCAGAATGATCGACAGGCCCTCTTTCGCCAGCTCATGGATCAACTGGTAAATACTGGCCTTGGCACCCACATCTACCCCAACGGTAGGCGAGTCGAGGATCAGAATTCGCGGCTGGGTCAGCACCCATTTCGCCAGCACAATTTTCTGCTGATTGCCGCCGGAGAGGGTAGAAATGGCGAGGTTCGGATCGGCCACGCGCACGCCAAGCTGCTGGATCCACTGCAGGATCAGCTTGTTCTTGCGGTATTCATCAATCAGGTGAAACCGGTTCTGGAGTTTGTCGAGGATCGGCAGCACCATGTTGTCTGCCACAGACTGCTGCTGCACCAGGCCCAGCGTCAGGCGATCTTCCGACACATAGCCGATACCCGCTTTGATTGCATCTTCATGGCCGCGAAAGCGTACCGGCTTACTGTCGAGCCAGATTTTACCGCTGTCGGGACGTGTCATGCCGAATAGTGAGAGTGCCAGTTCAGTGCGTCCGGAGCCGAGCAGGCCGCACAGCCCAAGCACCTCGCCTTCATACAATTTAAAATTGACGTTGTGATACTGGCCGGCGCGGGTTAAATCCTCTATCTCCAGAATGGCGCGATTGTCGTTGCGTGTCGGCGCTTTCAGCTGATAGTCGAGTTTCAGACCGGTCATCAGCTCTGTCAGGTGGTGCGGTGTCATCTCCCGCGCGGGCCAGCAGCCCATTTTGCGCCCGTCACGGATTACCGTAACGCGGTCAGAAATCTCCAGCACTTCATCAAGCCGGTGGCTGACAAACACCACGCAGATATTTTTGTCTTTCAGATAGCGTACGGTTCGCAGCAGCTGATTTACTTCGGTGCGGGTCAGGGAGGCGGTGGGTTCATCCATGATCACCAGCCGCGCATCGGCGACCAGGGCACGGCAGATCGCCACCTGTTGACGCTGCGCGATGGAGAGCGCTGCGACCTTTTCATCCAGATTCAGGTCGAACTTCAACTCATTAATAATGCTGCGCGCGCTTTCCTGCAGCCGCGCGCGGTGGTGCCAGCGCAGCAGGCCGTTGAGGTTATGCTCAAAGGCGATGTTCTCTGCCACGCTCAGGTTGGGAAACAGCGACAGATCCTGATAAATCACCTGGATACCGAAGTCGCGCGCCTGCCGGGTAGTAAGGCGCGGCAGTGGCGCGCCGTCGCCCAGGGTGATGCGGCTGCCGCTGTCCGGGGCGTGCACCCCGGAAATCACTTTGATCAGAGTGCTCTTGCCACAGCCGTTGGTGCCAGCGAGACAGTGCACTTCGCCTGCCAGTAAGGTCAGGGAGATATCGCTCAGCGCGCGGTTACCACCAAATGTTTTCGACAGGTTATCGAGCGCAATCAGTGTCTGTGGAGTGACCTCTTGCATATCAAAGCCCCATTTTTACCAGTTTTGGCAGGTTTTCTTTATCCAGACTCTCTGTGTTGTTACCGAGAATGGTGTGGGTCTTTTCATCCACTTTTACCTTGCCCAGCCCCTCAATCGTCATGCCGTCAGTAATCGGCTCTTTCTTCTGCATCATGTCGGCAATACGCACAAAGACTTCGCCCGCGGTCTCAGGATTCCAGATGTAGCCGCCTTTGATGGCGTTACGCTGAACCAGGGAGGCACCCTGTCCCGGACTGAAAGAGCCAAGGACACAAACCTGATCGATTTTTTTACGGTTCATGACCGCACGTCCGGCACCGATTGGCCCCTGCGAACCAAACGCCAGGATGCCTTTCAGATCCGGATATTTAGACATCAGCTCATTCGTGGTACGGATGGAGTCATCCAGTGATTCACCAACGCCAAATTTGTCGGTGACCAGCTGCATTTTGGGGTAGTGCTCTTTCTGATAAGCGAGTGCGGCGTCAGTCCACTGCTGATGCAGCGGCACCGTCAGGCTGCCCACATACATGGCGTATTTGCCTTCATCGTGCATGCACTTCGCCAGTGCTTTCATATGATTGATGCCATGGGTTGTCGCATCGACCAGTTCAAAATCCCAGTTGGCGCCCTGCTGACCGGGAGACTCATGGGTAATGACTTCGATACCGGCATCGCGTGCCCGTTTCAGCACCGGCTCCAGCACTTTTGGATCGTTGGGGACCACGCCGATGATATCGACTTTCTGCGCAATCAAATCTTCAATGGCACGCACCTGAAGTGCCGGGTCAGCGGCAGTAGGGCCGACCATCCACGCATCAATACCGCGCTTCGCTGCTTCACTTTTAATGCCGGTTTCCATGGCATTGAACCAGGGAATACCGCCAATTTTGACCACAATACCCATACGCAATTTATCAGCAGCTTGCGCGCCCGTGGCGGCAAACAGAGCAAGTAAAGAGCAGGCGATAAGATGTTTTTTCATACAGACTCCGGGTTAATTTTTAATTAGCTGCATGGATTGATAACGCTGTGAACAGACGATGACATTAACGCCATTCCACGCCAGTTCCTGTTCAAGCTCTTTATCTTTTAATTGGTCAGTAATAAGAAAATCGACATCGCGGTAATGACATATCCGGGCAAACGAGGGCCGCAGAAATTTACTGCCATCCATTAAAAGATGTTTTTTTTCGGCGGCCAGCAGCATCTGTTGTTTCAGGTGCGCATTATTCTCATTGCCTTCGCGTAAATATCCGTCGTTACCCAGACTGCTACAGGAAAAAAATATTTTATTAATCTGAAATTCCCGCAGTGGTTGCTCAGCCACCACCCCATGAAAAGCCTCATCACGATCGGAATATTCCCCGCCCAGACAGATAGTGCGAATACTGCCGCGAGCGGCAAGCGTCTGTACGATGCGCAGCGAATTGGTTAATACCGTTAATTCAATGTCTGGCAACTGTCGCGCCAGATACCAGCAGGTGGTACTGCTATCCAGTAAAATACAGTCGCCGGGGCTGATAAAGTCGAGCGCGCGTTTGGCAATAATCATTTTTTCATCAACGTGCTCATTAATTCGCTGCCGAAAAGTTAATTCACTTTGGTTAGCGATTCTGCTATTTCCTTGTGTGCCAGTGTTCTGTTTTTTTATCAGAACGGCGCCGCCATGGCTGCGTTGTAATAAACCGCGCTTTTCAAGCTGGCTTAAATCACGCCGAATAGTTTCCTGTGAAACCTGACACAGAGTGACCAGTTCTGAGACAATTACCCGGCCATTTATATTAATCTCATTAATAATTCTTTGCTGTCTTTCAATCGGCAACATACTTATCCTCCGATGGATATAAAGTACTGGAAGCAGACACGGGAAAATGTGGACTGGGCAGGAGTCCACGTGGGTAAATTTCGCTGGCGTTTATAAGGTGATGAAGTCGAAATATTTCATGAAAAATATTGCGGCTCATTACATTATTTAGTGATTTTGCTCACATAATTAGCCTTATACGGCAGGTAGCAATCACCAAAAGGGTTAATAAACTATATAGACATTGTTGCTATGGCGTGACTGTTTATGACCGTTTGTGTGGGTTTGACCGTTTAAATCCACACCTGACTTTCTCAGCGTTCCTGTTAAGTCACCTGAGGGTGATGGAAAGAGAAAAAATAACAGACTCAGTCCTGGTGATTCAGACGAAAATCAAGCTGTTCCGGCAATGGTTCTTCCGCTGAGCGGTTTCTGCTTTTATGATCACGAGACTGCCGTAATGGAATGCGCAGCCTCGTTCACGCTTTTCATCTTTCAGTTTTGTGACTCTCTGACCGCTGTTTATGGGCGCTTTAGTGCGCTCAATCACCGGGCTGCGTACAAATGTAAATGTAATTGATAATAGTTATCGTTTACATTATTGTTCGTTCTTCTTCAGGGAAACGCAAAGGAATCGGAAGAAGATGAATTATCCTCAGAAATTAGTAAAAGTGCTTTCTGGCAAGCAGGTAGCTGCCGGATTCGCAGGCCTCACGTTCGGTTTGCTTAGTGTAACGGCACAGGCGGTCACCGTCACAGACGTTGCGGGACGCACGGTTACCGTGCCGGATGATGTTCAGCGTGTGGTACTCGGAGAAGGCCGCTTGTTCTTCGCTCTTTCGCTGCTTGAGGGCCAGAAACCGTTTGACCGAATCGTCGGCTGGCAGGGCGATTTCCGTAAACTTGACCCGCAAACCTACGCCACCTATCGGGCGAAGTTCCCGCAAATCGACAACATTCCGTTGATCGGCACGACCAGTGCCGACACCATCAGCCCTGAAAAAGTGCTGACACTGAATCCGCAGCTGGCGATTTTCGGTCTGTCGGGGCACGGTCCCGGCAAAGGTAGTGAGCTGGTGAAACAGCTGCAAAACGCCGGTGTGCCCGTGGTGTTTGTGGACTTCCGCACTTCTCCGCTCAAAAACACTCTGCCGAGTATGGAACTGCTGGGGAAAGTACTGAACCGCGAGAAACAGGCGCAGGAGTACATCCGCTTCTATCAGGAGAATATTAAACGCGTCACCGATGTCACCCGCGATATCCCGATGCAGGATAAACCGAAAGTCTTTATCGAACTGCGGGCCTCCACAGCAGATGAATGTTGCCGCTCAGCCGGTAACGGCAACATGGGTGATTTTATCGATCTGGCGGGTGGCGTGAATATCGCCAAACCTCTGCTGCCGGGCGCGCTCGGTCAGGTGAATCTGGAAAAAGTCATTGCCGCGCAGCCGGATGTCTATCTGGTCAGTGGCGGTGCCAGACCACCGAAAGCGGGTGATCCGCAGCCGGTCAGTTTAGTGCTGGGCGCGCAGACCACACCAGAACAGGCAAGCGCCAGCCTGAAGCCGCTGCTGGCGCGTAAAGGCATCAGCACGCTGAAAGCCGTGCAAGAGGGGCGCAGTTTTGGCATCTGGCATAACTATTACAACTCTCCCTATAACGTGCTGGCCGTTCAGTACTTTGCCAAAGCATTTTATCCGCAAAAGTTTGCCGGGCTCGATCCGCAGAAAACACAAAAACAACTTTATAAACAGTTCCTCGCTGTCGAACCGACCGGCACTTACTGGACAGAGTAAAAGGAACTTTGCCCCGGCTGCCGGGGCGTTTTACCTCTCGGAGAGAAGAAATGGTTAAGACTAACTTTACACCTGCCGTTAAAGCGGGGCTGTTTGCACAACTGATTACTGCCACGATGCCGGTGATGGCGGAAGAGGCCAGCGAGGTAAAAGAAAATGAAGATCAGATGGTGGTTACAGCCTCCTCTGTCGAACAAAATCTCAAAGATGCCCCCGCCAGTATCAGCGTAATCACTCGCGAAGATCTGCAGAGAAAACCGGTACAAAACCTCAAAGAGGTGCTGAAAGACGTTCCCGGCGTACAGCTCACCAATGAAAGCGATAACCGACAGGGTGTCAGCATTCGCGGACTGGGCAGCAGCTACACGCTGATCCTGGTCGACGGCAAACGCGTGAATTCCCGCAACGCCGTCTTCCGCCATAACGATTTTGATCTGAGCTGGATCCCGGCAGAATCGATCGAACGTATTGAAGTGGTGCGCGGGCCAATGTCCTCTTTATATGGGTCCGATGCGCTGGGCGGTGTGGTCAACATCATCACCCGTAAAGTCGGCACCCAGTGGCATGGCACGCTGAGCGCAGACACCACCGTTCAGGAACATCGCGATCGCGGTGACAGCGGCAACGGCAATTTCTTTGCCAGCGGCCCGCTGGTTGACGATTTACTGGGCGTGAAAGTTTATGGTGCGCTGGGTAAACGCAATAAAGATCAGGCCAGTTCCGCCAGTGGCAGCACTGGTCAGCCGCGCATTGAAGGTTACACATCGCGTAATGCTAATGTGGAATTCTCACTGACGCCGGATAAAGATCAGGACATCACGTTCGGTTACGGGATGGATCGTCAGGATCGGGATTCCGACACCCTGGATAAAAACCGTATCGAGCGCGAAAACTACTCGCTCGGCCACGCTGGCCGCTGGGGAGTGGCGAATACCGAACTGCGTTTTTACGGTGAAAAAATCGAAAATAAAAACGCCAAAACCATTACCTCGAAAAACAATTCTCTCGACGGCAAAGTCGTGATCCCGCTGGGTGATTACACTCAATTCCTGACGTTCGGCGGTGAATACCGCAACGATAAGCTGGAAGATGCGGTAAACATGAAAAATGGCGGCAGCGTGCAGGCTAATCAGTATGCGCTGTTCCTGGAAGATGAATGGCACATCTTCGAAAACCTGACGCTGACTGGCGGCGTACGCATGGATGACCACGAGAACTACGGCGTCAACTGGAGCCCGCGTGCCTATCTGGTCTACAACGCCACCGATACGGTCACGTTGAAAGGCGGCTGGGCATCCGCTTTCAAAGCGCCTTCTCTGCTTCAGCTGAGCCCGGACTGGCTCAGTGGTTCATGCCGCGGGAGCTGCAATGTGGTGGGCAATAAGGATCTGAAAGCAGAAACCAGCGAAAGCATGGAGTTCGGACTCTATTACGCCGGTCAGAGAGGGTGGCTTGAAGATGTTACCGCCAGCGCGACGGTGTTTCAGAACGACATTGACGACATGATTACGGTTATCCGCACCGCCAACCGCAGTCTGGCGCCATCCTATCCAAACTTTGCCGGATTTGATGCCAGCGGCAATCCGATTTTCCGCTATTACAACGTGAATAAAGCACGGATCCGCGGGCTGGAAACGGAGCTCGGTCTGCCGGTCGCCGACAAGCTGAATCTCCGGCTGAATTACACCTACAATGACGCCCGCGATCTGAGTAACGGCGGCAACAAACCGCTGTCTGAACTGCCGTTCCACACGACAAATGCGACGCTTGACTGGAAACCGCTGGAGGACTGGAGCTTCTATCTTTCCGCGAATTACAAAGGCAAGAGCCGCACGGTGACCGATGGCAATGCAACACCAGGCGGATATACCACCTGGAATACCGGCGGGTCATATCAGGTGAACAAAGCGGTGAAAATCCGTGCTGGCGTTCTGAACCTGACCGATAAAGATCTCAACCGCGACGACTACAGCTATAACGAAGATGGCCGCAGATATTTCGCGGCTGTTGATTACAGTTTCTGATCGTCAGCGCCGGCCGGGACATCAGCAGTCCCGGCTGTTTTTGCGCTTTAAGTGGTTACTACGGGTTTCCTCAGAGCCTGACATCAGAATCAATGCGTCCTGACGATGCATTGTAAGAACGCAGAAGATGCCTGTTCAGTTCTGATCTCATTCAGCGATGTCACTCACCGACAATTAATGTGCACGATTATTTTGCGCGTGCATAAAGCGTGCACGCCAGGGCTTGAGCACCCACAACGCCAGACCGGCCGTGATAAAGTCGAAGGTAATTGCGCAGCCAAAGACCAGGTGCCAGTTATGGGTGTGCTGATACATCAGCGCCGCCAGCGGGCCACCAAAGATCGAGCCAATTCCCTGAGACATATAGAGCCAGCCATAGTTTGTGGAGGCATTTTCACTGCCAAAAGTGTCTGTGAGTGTGGAGGGGAACAGCGAGAATATTTCACCCCACCCGAAGAACACGACGCCTGAAAGCAGTACGAACAGCACGGGATCTTCACGGCAGGCGAGCCACAACGTCATCGCGACACCTTCCAGTGCGAAGGCAATAAACATGGTATTTTCGCGGCCGTAGCGGTCGGAAATAAAACCAAACAGGGGACGCGTTAAACCATTGGTGAAACGGTCAATGGTCAGCGCCAGGGGCAGGGCGGCCATACCGAAAACGACTGCTTTGCTGATGCCAAAGTCTTCAGCAAAAATTGCCATCTGCGAAGTGACCATCAGTCCTGAGGTCGACATCATGGTCATCATCATGAACATCAGCCAGAACAGCGGCTGGCGCAGCATTTCTCTGGATTTAAACTGGCGCTGGCCTCGTACGGGTGACGATGTGTTGCTGACCGGCATCATCGCGCTGCTTTCAGGCAGCCTCAGGTTCTGGCTGGCGAGAAGTCCCACAGCGGCGAAGATGAGACCAAATGTCGTCATCGTCTGTTCCAGCCCGTAGCTATTAAGAGAAATGGAAATCGGGAAGGTGGTAAAAATTGCGCCCATGCCATAGCCCGCCGCAACGGTTCCGGCGGCAAAACCGCGTTGCTGTGGAAACCACTTCATCACCAGTCCCACTACGCCGATATACACAATCCCCGTCCCCAGTCCGCCCAGGCAGCCATAGACCAGATAGAGAGCAGTCAGGCTATCGACCCGGGCCGCGATTACCCAGCTGAAGCCCGCCATCAGCGTACCGATGGAGATCAGCAAACGTGGACCAAAGCGCTCAACCAGCCGGCCCTGGAAGGGTGAAAAAAAAGTCTGCAGAATAATCAGCAGCGAGAACGTGACCTGCAGTTCCGCCAGCCCGACGCCGAGTTTGGCAATCATCGGTTTGGTTAACAGCGTCCAGACGTACTGCGGGCTGGAAATAGCTGCCATGCAAATCAGTCCAAGCAGAAGCTGCACCCATTTGCTGTGTTTCGCTATTACCACCGGTTCGCTTATCGAGGTCATTATTATGTCTCCACATTACGCTCTGCTACACAGCTGAAATCAGTCTGCTCTGTTTACACACTGTTCTGGCATTGCGCAGATCCAAACCTTTGCCTGCTGCTAATGCCAGATTACTGAGACCGATATGCCGGTACATAGGTGTAAGAAGAGAATTAAGCAGAAAATGTGCCAATAAAAATAATCAGTAATATCAACAGGTAATAAGATGGCTTAGAGAGTTAGTGTGATGGAGTGCAAAGATTTAGTGCGCTGAGATGGTGCGTGGGAAACCGCTGGTGGTCATAAAAGCATCTGGGGGTTTTGGTTTTTGGGGCGATGTGCTGAGAGGGGCTGTCGTAAAGAGCTTTAACTGGTGGCTGAAAGATTGGGTATGGAATGGGTAGATTCAGACTGTATGAAAAATTAGAAACACAAATAACCCGAAGGGTTTTCAACTTCGGGACTTTAGGGAGTTTGATGATGGATGGGGTAATCATCAACCAGAAAAATCTACTCCTGAAAGCCTTATTTCTCTGAAGAGATCTGACGAACAGTCATCAGGAATTCATGAGCCGTGGTTTCCCAAAGTTCAGGTGCAAAATCAAACCCATATCGTTTCCTGAATTCCTTTTCGACATTGCCATCATAGGCTGAGATAAAATCGTCAACTTCTTCGACAAGATCGTTGAGCATCCAGTCTGGTGCTGACTTTTTGAACAGCCGCACTATGCCTTCGATTGTATCCTCGCCATCATTGATGATGTCTGCGTCCTGATTGAAATAACCGAAAATCAGTTGGTCAAGAAAGTGGAATTTTTGCATTTTGTACCTATAAATCCGGGAATGCTGTGAGAATGTATTAGGGTTGCCGTTATATTGCTGAAACTCGATAACAAATCTCACATTTTTCATGACTATTAGCTGGCTACCTCCGCGCCGGAAACCATAGCCGATCGCTTTGCCAGATGCATTGCGAATAGTCAGCCTGGCTCCGCCCAACACCGATTTTATTACGTCACGGTTAGCGAAAAGCGCTTTCGATATAGCTTCTTCTGCTGACCGTACCTGTGATCCAGTCACTGCGTCCGGGCGTGGAGGTGAACGGCCAGCGCGTCACAAAGGTGCAGCTGAACAGCGGCACCACGACAATCACCTGGACGCCGCGAAACCGCACAACAAGCCATCCGGTGCTGAGTTTCTGCCAAAGTTCGACAATTGAAAAGAGTGAAAAGAATTTCAGGAATTTTTAGTAATAGGATCTCCAAAAGGAGCTAAAGAAAAACATAACTTATTTTTATAGCTTAAAATAATTCTGTTTATGTATATTTAAATGGATCGTCTTTTAGATAACATGTTTATAATTATAATCGTTAAATAACCATATAAATCAATTTTTAACATGGGGTCTAATTAGTGGTGGCGCTGGAATATAGTTCCAATGGAAATCCTGCGTCAGATTAGATATTCTCAACCCTGGACATAATTTGCTTATAAGGAAGAGTATGGACGCAAAGCAAATTGCTTATGGAATTGTAGATGGTATGTCATCGATTCCTTCGGGCATATATCAGGGGGTTATAAGAACGTAGCAGGGTTGCGGCCTTGCCGGGAGCGATCTTAAGAACCGGAATCGAAGGGAAACAGAACGATTTATGCGGTTGGTTAAGGCCACTAAAGACAGGCATGAACCAATCCGACAACTGGTTACTATTTTGATTTTCGATTTTTATGCAAAGCTCGATAATGAGAGTAAGCAAGCTATTGATGGTAAGCTGGGTTATGGTGCTGGCAGGCTAGGGGGAAGGGTAGGTTCACAATTTATTCTGGCCCAGTTTATAGCTAAAAAAATTTTAACTCGTATTGTTATTGCTGAGACCTTTAAGCGGTTTGTGAGAGTTGGTTCGTCGCTATCGTTGAACCTTCTCATGATTCAAGGGTTAATCGAAGAGGCTTCACTCGCATCAAGACGGATGCAAAGCAGATTCCTAAAGACTTATTCTAAGGTTTCCCGACTGAATTTGGATATGGTCTATTTTCTTGTTGAGAAGCCACTTGAACCCTATCTGATGTACATCAACAGCCATACATTAATGTGTAAAGGTATACAGAATGAACTCTGCAAAATCATTTCTACTAAAATTCGGTAAGTTCATAGGTATACAAACTACTAATGTGGTTGAAGCTTTTTCCACGGGGATCTGCTCCTTCGCAGCATTTTTCTCGTTGTTTATATTTGGAGGCTGGCCATTAAAGATTGTTGGTTTTTTTGGTTTTTTCATACTGGCCTGGTTTATCGCTTATCTAATGGATAAGCTAAAAGGTGAAGCATGATTATTATGTCACATAATCTGTAAGTTATGATATTAAACGCTAAAGCCATGATACTAATCATGGCCTTTTTTATTGCGTACTTTCTCTTATCAAAACCAGCATATCTCAAGGATGTGCTCTATGGAGTAATTGCTGGTGATCCTTTAACCACTATGTGATCTGGCTGTGTGGTGAATACTGGAATGTAAGGTTAAAAAGAAGTAGAGCACAGCAAACCTGAAGGGTTGTTTGTGGTATATAAACGTTTTCGGATCGTTATGAAGCATACCAGGCACCTTACTCACACTGGGAAAAGTAGCAAGAGCACAGGCATCATAACAATTATCAAACCATTGGTGGCGGATGACTTTCGCTGTCGTCGATTTGCCGCAACAGAAAAAGAAAAAGGGTTGCGCTGGAACGTAACCCTTTAATTTTTTGCTGGTGGAATCTGAATGGATTTTTTATCTTTATGAATTTAAATGAAAATTATTAATCATAAAATTATTGGTATATATAAACATATACCAATTGCTTCTGTTAAATGGTTTTTTATGCAGGTGAGGGCGATGGCTTTGCATCTATCGTCAGATACGCTTTCAGACCTGAAGAGCGTTTTACGCCACGCGGATCCGAAAAGAAAGGGACACGGGGCTTTGGGGTGTCGTTCACTTTAATTGTCCAGACTGACCCGCCAATGAAATTGAACTCAATGGTTTTGTGATTGACAGACAGCACCTCGAAAGAGCCTGACGAATACTCATTGCCAACCTGCAAACTTTCAACAATACCCTGACTCAGGCTGATGAGAGTAACAGTAAGAAACTCTTCAAAGATCACATCATCCGTTGTGAAAAGAATATAGCTGTCATTGTCGACTTTAACGGAGGCTTCGAGTACCTGTCCTTTTATAGTAATACCCGTCGGTTTGTTATCGATCAATACTTCAGAAACGGCCTGCTGAAAAGCAGTCGCTTTACTTTTCTCAATAAGCTTTACCGAGAGAGTTTGTTCCATGACTATCTCCATACTGGAAAAATTAAATAATATGAAGTTGGATAAAAATCACAATAAGTCCAGGTAGCAAACAGCATGAAAAACCAAATGCAAAAGTATAGTAAAGCGGTTTGAGAGTATTTATCTTTTTTATATTTTGACTTTCATGTGCAAAATTATAAGCATTATCGCTCCTGTTTAAAAATAAGATTTTTTTGTTTTGTTTTAATCGCATGAAAAAATAGGCCATTAGAGGTGAACCTATATATCCCATATTGCAGTGCAACAAGTAAGGGGGGGGAAGTGTATGCTTTTGTTGGAAGTCTGAGATCAATTCCTTGTAGCGAGACCTGTTAATCAGATACAAAATAACACTTACTACTAAGCAAACTAAAGGAAGCATAATCAAGACCATCAGGACCGATTTCATTTCTCAAATTCCCATGTATTCATAGATAGTATCCATTACAGAATCACTCGCTTTAGCACCTACATATCATAGCCCGCAGCTATTGAGCCAACAGAAGCGCAGACTACCGCGCCGGTTCCTGCTGTGGCGATCCCTATTGCTGCGCATACACCTACACCTGCGAAAGAACCGGCTGCGCCAGCTCCCACACCCGTTAAGGTCGAAGCACCAAACTTACCATACTCTTTGAATGCGGTTCTTTTACATTCGCTCTCACGTCCTTTAACGCAGGCATTGAGTACGTCATTCGTGGTCCAGCAAAGGCAAACCCCATTCCTATGTAACCACCTGATTTCAAGAACTTTGCCGCTTTTGCTGCATTGCCTGCATAACTTGAATATCATGCCAGCCCCACTGTAGACCATTCATGTACCAGGGAGCGACTGGGTAGATTTTGATCTACTCCCAGTATCAGATACAACCTTCAGTTAGTAATATAGAATTATCGTGATTGCCTTTTGTTTGCTTTCTCAAATTTAATATCAACTATCATTATATTTTTTTCGGTTTTTAACGTTTTTATTATTGAGGGTTAGGTTGGATTGTTAATTTAAATGACTATTTTAGTTCTGTCATTTTTAATGAATTTTTTAAAAGCTAAATGATAAGTGGATATCTTTTCTTCGATCAGGTCAAACAAAGATGATAAGCAAAACTACTGGATAATGCAGTATTCAAGAGTTATTCTGCAGGCAGCTTAACATATAACTGAGGATAGAGAATGGAAGTTATCCCTGGCGATATACAGTCAAGGCTACAGCTAGCCATTTCTAAAGCGGCAGTGCTCTTACCCTCTGACGTAGGTCAACAGCTTCTTGCTATGGTCACCCCATCAGCATTAGCAACTATGGCGGGGGTCATCGTGGTTTGGGCTGGTGCGCACTTTTTTGGGATTGGTGAAATCGCTGATTTAGTGCTTCTCATTGTAGGCTGGGTAGCAGTAGGGGGCGTAGCGCTTGAAGCGGCTAAGAAGTTGTTTGATTTTGCCACGAAGACTAACGCAGCTCGTAGCGAAGGAGATCTTGACGTTGCTGCTAAGGATTTAGCAGACGCGATCACTCTGATAGGCGTTAATACTGTCCTCGCACTTCTTTTGAAGAAGAAGCCTGGTGATACATTTAAGACTCCTTTCAGGGGAGTAAAAATGCCCAGATACAGCAGCGATATTGGAAGGAAAATGAACCTGCCTCGCAATGGAGGCTGGCGTTATGCTCCTAAGATAAAAATCACAAAGCATAGTGACGTCGTTCAGGGACGCACAAAACCCTGGGGGACGTAGAAGTAGGACGCAACTACTATCCTGGCGCAATGTCGAAAGATGACGCATATTTGCAGATGCTTTCAACTCTTTATCATGAACAGGTACACATGGCAATTGCGCCTAAGTTCTATTTATTTAGAGAACTTAGGGTTTTCATGAGACAAAGCGCATATAATAAATCATATATATTACGATACCTGGAAGAGTCACTTGCTGAAACTATTGGCTTATTAAGAGCCAGAGGATGAGTAGGGAATATATCATTGAAGGCTTCAAGTTCCCTCTTGGAAATACTTACGAAATTACCTATACATTATTGCGGCATGAAACCGCAGGTATTCTTTTGGGTCCAGTAGTGGTTGGAGGGTTGATGTATAATGTTTGGTATGGAGTTCAGCAATGATATCGCAAAATAAAGCTGTTGAAATTGCCAAAGAATATGCAAGGGAAACAGGTCATGGTTGGGACGAACGTTTTCATGAGGCTGTGAGAGCGTCTTTTGATGGCAAATCTGTTTGGGTTATTTCAACCTCAGATTTAAAATTTTCTGAAGATCTTCCATGGATGATGGAAAGTATGCCTAATCCAGTTAAATATTATATAGATGTCTCTAGTGGTGAATGTATTGCAGTAGGGGGAAGAGGCAGTGCGACTCTTCGATTAAATAAATAAATCAAAATGTTCATTATCGACTTTATAAAATATGAGAGTGTTTTCGCGAAAATTTAAATGCTTTGTATGCGGGCTTCAGCGGGATAAAAATATACAGAATTGTGAAGCCTGCTAACAGTGTTATCAAATAAGATACAAGGTTTTCTTGTGTACCGCTGCGAATGGTATAAATGAGTCCTGCGAGAAGGATAGCTATTAATATCATTGCAGCTATGAATCTTTTCTTTAACTGTGAAAGGAGCCAGGGATAAGGATAACCGTTTTTATCAGCATGCTGGCGTATCACAGAGACTTCTTTTGGTGTAAACCCCTCTTTTAAAAGCATTTCTTCGATTTGCTTTTTATTCATAATGAATGTTATTTATTTGTCTTACGATAGTCTGATTGTAACTCATAACCCAAGCTCTATACAAAACGGACCGGTATTGGTAAGGCTTCTGGTTTTTTAATTTTTAGCAATAGTTCTCTAATGCTAACATTTCCGCATTAAATATGTGCTTTTAAAATTACATGTAGCCAAAAAGCCTGGTAATTCTGAGGGAGGTAGTGCTGGCATATTTTGCTTTTTAGATTTTCGAAGGCGCTCTGCAAAGATATCAACGGGATTGAACTCAATCAGTTCCTTGGTAGCTATTGAACGAAAAATTTCATTTAGTCGCGAAATAATGCGCCTTAAGGTTTCAAGACCCCCCGCGCTGTTCGATTGGATCAAGCTGATGCTTCAAGAGTTTGGGCCGAATCTCTTTAATCGGAACATTATTCAATCCAGGGAAGACGTTACGTTCAAGGCTACGCCAGATATCAGCTACATGATCTTCTAAAATCACTGACGTTCTTTTCTTCTCTTCCAGCCACTTTCTTGCCACCACCTACAAGGTGTGTTCAGTGGACGCTTTTAATGCATTCGCTTTGTCGGTCTTATGCGTTTGCGGATCAATCTGCTGTGCGAGTAGGGCAAGGTACTGATCTCTGAGAGAGCTATCTTGCGCGAATATAAGGTAAGGGTAAGTACCCAAACTCATTTTCGTTCGTTTCTTAGTCACAGGAGCCGCATACCTGAAGTACCAGTTTTCATGACACCTTTCATGATCGGCGATATGCGCAAAAACAAGCTGTCATCATCAAAGAGGTTCACTTCCTTCTCGGCAGGCTTAGTGTTTTTGATTTGATTATTATTGAGTTTAGTGACGATTTTCGGCATGTTCGGCCCCTCAGATTTTGGACCCATGGGGCTGGGGCGAAAACAGGGTGTCATTTGGCGTGGATTCTAGCCACTCTCAGTGGACTGCTATGGACACAAAAACCCCGCAAAGCTTTCACCTTGCGGGCTTTCAGGACTTCGATGATGGTTCTGGTAACCATCATCCAAGAATTTTGGTGGGCTGGCGGAATCTGAATAGAGTTAGCAACCCCATGTAAAATTTGGTTTTTATCTAAATCAACTTTGTAGTGTGTACCTAAACGTGTACCAATTATTGAATCTCATACCTCGGAATGGGCCTGCTAGGATAAAGGCTGTTCAACGCTCAATCCAAAAAAAAAAAGATTTTACGGAAAAGTGTGCATACTATTCACTTTTGTTTTTTATGTATTGAATTCATTAAGTTAATCACTGAACGGTTTGAGGCGAGATGTATACTGGTGTGCACTAAGGGTAGTCACCTTTGCTTAGAGGCCAGAAAACTGGCAAAAACCACCATGTGTAAGGTTGTATTATTGACGATGCATGCTGGTATTGGTCAACTCTGTGCCAAGAGCGAACATGTTAAAAAATTCAACTGCGCGCTTCGCTCTAGATATAACCAAGCATTATGTTTGGTCTCATGTCCAGCGATGGATGCGTTTTTATTAACACTTTTTATTGATTGTAATTTTCTTAAATTTTGATATGCACGAGGTTATGAATGGCACCAATAATCATCAATCCAATAAGTTATTCAAGATTCAACGCTCTAGCTACTTATGCTAGAAATCCACGAGTTAAATATCATTCCAATGAATTAGAATGGTTTGAAACCTCCGACGGGAAAGTACTAGGCACGATATTGATAGATACAATTGATAACGATTATGTTGGGGTTATATTTTCCCGTGATTTAAATAAAAAATATCGTTTTATCGATATGACTAAATTTGACGTCAATAGAATTAAAACAAAGAGGAGTCTATTAAATAAAATTCGTGAACTACATCCATTAGCTGATGAGCAAGGGGTGCAAGGTGATGAGAGCAATGAAACAATGGATTTCTTCATCACTCTTGATAAGAAAAACATCAACCCTGACTTCATGTCAGTAAAGAACTCACCAGAATATTCAGCAGCCAAGAATATTATAGAACCATTAATGAGATGGTACGCTGACATAGATGGGAATTTTGTTGAGCAATTTCAAACGACTGGGTTTAACCAAAGGATATGGGAAGTGCTTCTTTACTGTATATTTACTGAAAATGACTGTGTTTTTGATACCTCTTTTAATGCTCCAGATTTTAATTTGTCCTATATTAATGGATTTAACAGTATACCATTCTCAATCGAGGCCACCACTGTAAATAAACCAGTGGATCGAAATGGTCAACCAATGCCAATGCCAGAGGTAAATAGAGAAAACATAGATGAATACAATAATCTTTTGGTGAATTATTTTCCTACTCGATACTCTGGCCCCTTGCTTGCAAAACTAAAAAAGAAATATTGGGAGCAGGAACATGTTTCCGGAAAACCATTTGCAATTGCTATAGCTGATTGTCAGTTCAAAGGTGCTGGTAACGTTAGTCATGACGCATTGCCATTATACCTTTATGGCTTTCAACAAAAAGTAAATTCTAAAGGTGTTGAGGAGAGGGAAAGGATTGGCTGTCATATCTGGGGAACAAAGGAAGTACCATCGGGTTTTTTTGAGTTTGAAGGGGCTGAAAATATTAGCGCAATACTCTTTTCTCCTTCAAGTGATATTGACAAGTTTAATCGAATGGGGTTGAAAGATGGATTTAATGACAGTAAATATAAAATCAGACGCACAGTAAAGTCACCTAATGTCCATACGTGGGATCTTGAGCTAATTACAAAAATAATTCCAACTAAAAAATATGTCGAGACTTGGGATGAAGGTTTGGTGGTTTATCACAACCCTAATGCGTTGCACCCTTTCCCAATAAATATATTAAAAAATGCAACTCATTATCATGTGGTTGATGGTAGGTTAATTATGGAGTTTGACAGGCCGCCTGTAATAGAAGATACATCCGAAATAATATAAGTATGCTTTAATTTTCCACGGGCGTTCCCCCCTTGTTGACCTTGGCTGACATAGGTATGTGCGTCAAATATTAAAAAACCGGCCAAAGCCGGTTTAGGTGAAGTGATATATTAGGCGCTACATGCTGGCAGCCAGTCGGTCTCGCTGTCCTCATGTAATGCTAGGTTAGTTTGTATGCCGTTATTTGTCCTGCGCTTCAGCAAGGTGCGCTCATATTCTTTCAGCGTTTGCGGCACCGCCTGGCCGAAGGCGGTCAGGCTCAACGGGTGCTGATGGCCGCGTGACTCCATGAATGACAGGTAGGCATGATAGAGATACCGCTTCGGATTCAGCGGGCGAATATTGGCGTTACCAATAAACAGCCCGTTCGGCGTGCTCAGCGGCATCAGGTAGCCACAGAAATCGACCAACGGATCAGCCTGGCGTTTAACTTCCAGCGCTTCGCCGGATGACTGCTGTGCCTGCAACAGCTCGCTCGCTTCATCGGGTGACGCGAAGCGCTGCATCAGATGACGAACAATGACGGCCAGCTCGTTGCTGATTTTATCCAGCAACTGCGGGTCACGCTCATTTGCCGGTATCACCTCGGGGAAGGTCAGGATTACCCGGCGACGTGACACGCCGCCGCTGCGGTCGCTGAAGCGCATCGGATTGTTGTTCACCGCCAGAATGACCGCCGGGATATGCGTTGAATAGGCGTCACGGTATTTTGGATCGATGGCTACTGCGTCGCCGCCGGTAATAGCCTTGATGCCTGCGCCGTCGCCGCTCCATTTTTCCTGGTCAGGCAGGATAATGAGCGAAAAACCCACCACGCTGGCGCGCTCGCGTGAGGATTCCAGCGTGTCGATAGTGGCGGACGTGGTGTTGTCTTTTCCGGCCAGCAGAGTGGCTATCGAGGCCATGACGCTTTTACCGCTGCCGCCGGGGCCGGTGACTTCGAGAAACATCTGCCAGTCATAGCGATTTGCCAGCACCATAAATAATGCCGCGAGGATGCGCTCCTGCTTGTCGTGATTATGTCCGGCTGCCCGCGTTAACCAGCGCCAGAAGGCCGGGGCGTGGTCTGCGAGGTTCTCACCTGGACGCGGGGCGGTGTAGTCCACGCTGTTGACGGTGCGCAGCCAGTGCTTGCGGCGGTGCGGGCTGAATGTGCCTGTCGTGGTGTCATACACACCGTTACGGAAACCAATCAGCCGGCGGGACGGTTCACCCATCTGCGGCACCATCAGCTTGAGTGTGTCCAGCACGCTGCCGATACCAGCGGCCGAGAACGGTGCGCGTACTTTCTGAAAAAGCGAGGCGATTTCCCGGCGCAGCGTCTTCGCCTCCATCACCTGCCATGCGCCGTTCTCATAGCGGCAGATTTCCTCCCCGACCGGCGGCACGGCCAGTGCCTCACCGTAATGGGCGACCAGTAGCTCGGCTTTCTGACTGGCGCTCATGGCTTTCAGGTCAGCCTCGCTGACGGACTCAAACGGGCTGAGTGGCTGCGGCTGCGTAAAGGCGGTGAGCTGCGCCTGCGTGGCGATATCGCCCTGCACCTGCCACACGTCGTTCCAGTCACCCGTAACCGGCGGCAGTGCGGTTTTCCCGCCACAGGCTTTTGCCGCTTCCTCTGCTTTTAACTGGCCGGTGCCGTTGTCATCGCGGTCGGCGGCAATCAGCATCATCGCGCCTGGGTATGACTCATGCAGCCGCTTTGCTAGCGCGTGCAGGTTGTTGGCGCTCAACGCCACGTATACCGCCTGGCCGGTCAGCCGGTGCACGGTCAAGCCGGTGGCATACCCTTCAGTGAGCCACAGTGTTTTGCCGTCCGGCTCGCCTGCCAGCCAGTACGTGCCTTTCACCTGCCCGCCGGGCAGGGTGCGCTTGTCGCCTGCGGCGCTAATGAGCTGCACGTTTACGGCCTTGCCGTTTTCACCGGTCAGGGGAATGAGCACATCCCCGGCGGCAAAGCGGATACCACCACAGCGCAGCGCATCAGCAAGTGTGAGCGCCTGTATATTGTGCAGCCCTTTTGATGAAAGGTAGGCGTTGTCCGTGCGGCTGACAGCGGCGGTGATAAGCGCCTGCGCCCGTGCGGCTGCGTCTGCCTGTGTGCGGCTTTTGTCTGCGGTTTCATCATGCATAACCGGGGCTGACTCCGGTAGCGAGCCAAGCATCCCGGCAACCTTCATGGCGGCCTCTTTAGCGCTGAGACTGAGCGCCTTTTCCACCAGGTTAAGGCCGTCACCGGCCCCGCACTGATTACAGAGCCACGTTCCGCGCCCGTCCTGATTGTCGAATCGGAAACGGTCTTTACCGCCGCACGCAGGGCAGGCTCCGTGTCGCCCCCCGGCGAGCACGCTGATGCCGAGGGCAGGCAGAAGCTGCGGCCAGAATCCGGTGGCCGCCTTTACGGTGTCAGAGACGATATGTTTCATCTGCATCTTCTCCCTTAGTGCAGCGTGATGCGGCTGGCGGCCGCAAGCTGGCTTCGGAAAAGTTCATCCATCATGGTGACGCCGAGCTGAGTCAGCCGCGGAGGCGCGGTCAGCAGGTCCGGGTCAACCATATCGCCCAGCATGGTGCAGGCCATCTCCATGCCCGCATCCGGGCCGTGACGGCGCACATAAAAGCCCTCCAGCTCAAGGGCGATGGTCATCTGAAGCTCATCGAGCGTGGCGGACACGGTAATGCCGAGGTTTTTGCAGGCATTCAGGTAGCCCTGCGCCAGTGCGCGACGGTAAACGGCGGTGCGTACCTCAACGGGCAGGCAGGAGTAATTAGCGGTCATCATGGCGGGCCTCCGTGGCTAACATGCGGGATTCACAGGTTTCAACGACTTTACCGAGCTGGTCGGTGAGCAGGGCGACGACCGAGGCAAGCGCCGCGCCGTCTGGCACGCAGCCGCGCGCGCTCAGGCAGTTCACCGAGTCGAACATATCGAGCACGGTCACGCCGACCGTGTGCGCGTGCAGCAGACGCAAATAGTCAGCGTGGGGAATTTGGTAGGTGTCATGGTTGTTCAGGTGCTGAGAAAGAGTGTTCATGCCGCCACCGCCTTAGTCGGCAGACGACCCGCAAAGGACAGGACGTAATCACGGGCGAGGCTGGCGCGGGGGCTGCTCTCATCACCTGCTACAGTGCGCAGCATGCAGAGACGTGCGGTCGAATCGGTGCGGCGTACGGCGGCAAAAATAAAGGTGAATTCGGGGTGAGCGGCAATAAGGGCCGTTGTCATAAGGACAATCTCCATTGAGTAGCGGTTGCTGCTACCACCGGAGTTCCTACGCTCATGGGTGGCAGCCCGGACGGGGGTAGGAATACCGGCCTCAATGGATACCGGCCAGCCCGAAGGCTGCCCCGCCCGGGCCACCATTACGCAGACGGCGCAACGGCTAAATAACCGTTGCCCGGATAATGGGTGCACCGAGGCATAGACACAAAAAAAGACGCATGGCGCGTCTGGTGTCGCCATTGAGTAACTCGGGTTCCTACGCCCGGCTGCCGATTTTGCGGCAACACAAAAACTGTATAACGGCCGCTCGCCAGAGAAAAGCCTTTTTTCACTCATCGGGGCGTTTTCCTCAGCAACCGGTCAGGACGTGATCGGATTGCGGCGGATTTGATCGGAGTTTCCCGTCCTCTTTCTTTACCTTCTGCTTTGCAGACTTCGTTTTTTGTCTCAGCCTGAAGGTATGGCCGTGCATCCCGCTGTTAAAAGCTGGTGCCGTGGCGGGTTTGCCGCTGACCGATGCCGTCAGACTTTCCGAGACAAAGGCAGCTTCTTCGCGGGTGAGCGGACAGGTTTTTGTGCCAAAATTCAGCGTAATCATGCTGCACCCCCTGCGCGCTGTGCGATGCGGGCCTGCATCCAGCCGTCAATCTCTGACGCCAGCCAGGCGACGTTTTTACCGCCGAGGGAAATCTGTGAGGGGAACTGTTCCCGACTGATTAAATCGTAAATGGTCGAACGTGACAGACCGCAGGTACTGATGACTTCAGGCAGGCGCATAAAGCGGTCGCGCGGGTAAACGGCATCGCGGATTACGGGAATGGCAGGGGCTGGTACGGATGAAGCTGCGTGCATGGTGTTACCTCATTATGAGTCCGGCCGGCGCTGTCCGGTTCCGGTAGTGTCTTCAGGTAACCCCCTATTTTGAGAATATTTTTTGCTGTGTAAACAACCCTGTTTTGGCTTGTGACCACTTAAGTTAGCCTGAAAAATAAGCAGTTTGTTTAATTTGGTGCAGTGTGATGCAGTGAAGTGCAGTGAGTAAAAGTTAAAGAGGTGCGCAACTATCAAAGTTGCTTCATTAAAAGGAAATAACGTTGAATAACGCTCGCCAAAAAAAACTTATTACTAAGCGAATGTGAACACCGGTGAATACTCCGTGAATACTTATTTTTAAAGTATTCACTTCCTTAACTACTGTATTTATTATATTTTTTATCTCAGTGAATACCAGTGAACAGTTATATAAGAAATATAATTAGTTAAAGGGCTATCCCATACAAGTTATGCCCTTGTTTGTTCATCGACAGGCGGAAAGCAATGAAATGCGCTGTCCTGTGGTACACGACAGAATGGCCTCATCCTTTACAGACGATGAGAGACAACCATGACTATGCCTGAACAGAAACCTGCATCACTGGAACGCTTCGAGAAAGCCCGCGCTGAACATACCGAAAGGATGAAAGCCTATAACGGCGTCTGCGCCGATATCGCCCGCTGTGAAAAGGAACAGCAGGCAGCCATCGAGGCAGGGAAAGAAGCCGAGAGCAACTGGCGCACGAGCTTTCGCAACCTGCGAGGCAATCTCACCGACGAACTGCGCGCCGAACATTCTCAGCGCATCGCCAGCCGTGAACTGGCCGATGAGTTCGGCGGGCTGCTTAAAGAGCTGGCGCTGGATAAGCAGGAGGCGATGCTGAAATGCTGCGGCAGTGGTAAAGAGTATGTTGAATCGCACCGGGAGGCTTTTACCGGGTTCGCGGATGCGCACTGGCAGTCAGCCCTGCGTAACGTAAGTCCGTCGCTGCTGTGGGCCATTAAGCTGCGACTCCGTCGTGAAGAGCTTTCCCCGACATTTGCCGGAGACGACCGGGATAGTATTAAGGACGTAGCTTATCTGGTTGGTGAAGCACTGACACAGGCAGCGGCGGCCCTGCCGGACAGCGTAATGAAAGAGGCACCACTGCTGGAGAATATTGGTCTGTATCACCCGCCGCTAACGGGTATTGATATGGAGCTTTATCGCCATCCTATGCGCCGCCAGAAGCTGGCTGAATCAATCCGGGCGCAGCGTGCAAAGCTTCACGAGGGCAACCAGAAATGATGCACTGCCCTTACTGTAAAAGCGCTGCGCACACCAAATCGAGCCGCTATATGTCAGAGCAAGTGAAAGAGCGTTATCACCAGTGCACTAACCTGGACTGCTCCTGTACCTTTAAGACGAATGAGAGCATCACAAAGGTGATCACCGCACCGCCACAGCCGGAAAACGTACCGGAAGCACCACCGGAACCTGTACGAGAACGGCAGACGCTAGGCCGTTATGGTTCTGCATTCCGCCAGGTTCATTAACCCTGCACAGTCGCTGCCCAACCAGCGGCTTTTTTGTGTCTGTCATTTGTCTTTCTGAAGCCCTTTTTCTGGCCAGCAGCTTTGTAAAGAGTGATGCATGCAAAGCGTGCATGGATCTGCATGCAAAACCATGCATTGCTCTCCACCGTTGAGGCCATATAGGGCGCGGCTCTGACTGCATCATGCACCTGCATGAAAAGCGATGCATAAAGCGGGCAGGCGTGGCGGGGATAGCATTGCGCGCTGGCCTCTTTGTGTAATTCTTGGGTGCAATTGACTTCATTCCATGTCTATTAGCTCAAACTTGAGCTGACAGTTTTCACCGGCAGCACTGAATCAAATCTGACAGTCTGCTTAGAGCGAAAAGCAGTCGTTGCATTTTATGCACAAATCTCATTAACAAACCAAGTACAGTTCAAAAGTTCCAATGCTGATTACGGATGTTTGGAATCGAGTTAGGTAATTAGTGCACTCCATCATTTAGCATACCCTCGAGCCTGTTAGTATCTTATGAAATTTGAGAGCAGAGTTAACCCCTACATATGTAAGTTGTTGATGCAAGCATTACGATAGTCATCAAAAATGGTATATTACGCTAAATTAGAGGCTGCTCTTGATATTCATTATACTATTGGTCTAGTATGCTAAAAAAACCTAACTGACATTGACATAATGGAAAAGTCAAATTTACCTCAGTGGCTCGTTGACCTATCAACCCTTATGGGCGTGATAGGTTTTATTATAACTATAATAGGATTTATTCTTACTTATATTATCTTTAATCAGGTTAAAGAGATAAAGTTTAAGTTTTTATCAAAAGCAAGGCTTCCACAGCTTAATGATGATTTATCAAAAAGTTCCTCAAAAATATTGAAGCATTTAAGTGAGGATGAAATCCACTTCGGACTTCTTTCCTCAGAATTTTCAAAGTGCGCAGGGCTTTTAGAAAATGTATTGTTAAAACTAGATAGTTCCAATAACTCATCAGCAAAATCATTACTTGGAAAGCTAAAGAAAAGGAAATGGCTTGTTGGGCCATTTAGTTACATTCAAATAACTGATGAAAAGGAAGGCTGGAAAATATATAACGAATTAGGAAGTTTCACTACATTCTTAACTCAACTAATCAAAGATTCACATTGGGAATAAAATATGAGCACTGATAAAATCTCATCCCTAATTGTTCAAATAATTCAAAAAACAGTAAAGGGTTCAATTGATTGGGAGGTTTCAGAGCCACCGCGATATTTTGAAGACGGAGTGGAAGATATTGTTCCTTTACTCTATACAACCTCATACAAAGGAAAGAATCTCGCAGTTTTTCTGAGAAGATTCAAGTACTACACTGATGAGGATGAATATCATTGGGATGAAAAAAGTTGTTTTGCATTTTTAAATGATTCCAAAAATAAAATAATTTGGGAAGTAAGTGACCGTAGACCGATTCTCAATGACTTGTTTACTGCAGTAAGTGAAAGTGCAGCAGGCATAAAGAATATGCTCGATGAATTGCTTGATGACTAAACAGAATTAGTTTCAAAGTTTGGGCTAAAAAATCACATGACTGGACGTACAGGTAATTGCGTCCAGTTCTACTAGAATTAAGTGATCTTATCTGGTCTGATTGACAAAAAGTGGTACGGAATGAGTATTTCTAATTACTCACTGTTTATATATTTATTAGACTGCGTGCTACAACTGCTTTTTATCTTCGCTTTTTAAATTCATGATGCGCCTATTTTCGCTTAGTTCTAGTCAATATTCAACTTTGTCTATGAATTCCTTACCTCCCACATGATTACTGTTATTTTCTCCTTACATGACATAATATATCGACTTAAACTTTAAAAAAGGTCGCGATAGCGGCCTTTTTTACGCCTATCTTTTGATGCATTCGCCGATCTGGTTATTCAGGTTTTTCTGTCTAAGTCTATAATTATTAATTTTTTAGAATGGTATATCATCCCATTCAACGTCATGCTTACTATTTCCTATAACTAGCTTTTGAACATTGAATTTGATTAGCATCGAGTTAAAGCTTGTTAAAAATTCTTTAGACTCAATAAGTATTTTATTTTCGGAAACTTGTTGCTTAAGGTTTTCTAAAATATCTGAAGGTACTAGAATAAGGGATTTGAATATTTCAATTTTTTCAATGGCTTCTTCTTCGGAGATTGCATTAGAGACGGCGCCAGAGAGCGCCATGAGTATTTTATTCTTAGTTTTAGGAGATTTGACTAATGTATCAAATATAGCTTCAGCAACTTCTCCAATTTTTTTTCCTTGTGCTTGAATTCCTTGGTATTTACCAATAAATCCATATGGATCAAGCCCTTTTCTAATTGGAATTATGAGTATATCACGACCTACCGCTACTCCAATTTCCTGATCACACCATTTACTCTCTTGAAAACCAGGCATTAAGATAGCTGCTAAAGCATCCATAGTTTTTAAGCCGGCTTCAATTTCATTTTGCCATTCTTTTGTTGGTTCGATGTCTTCATGAGCTACAAAACTGGAGATCGCAAATTTTCTTAACGCGGTTTGGAGATGAGATGTTTGAATCTTAAATGATGCCAAATGACTAAGAAATAGCCTAAAGTTTCCTGGTTTCCAGAAACTAACCTCTACTTCTCTCACTAAATTTACATCAATTGGCACATCTATGATTCCCAACTCACCAGCTATAGTTAAAAGAATAGTATCATCAACTTTAGCAAGCATGTCTTTAGCGTAAGATCGTTTACTATTATGCGGGTAGTTATCTTGCGTTGGAACCCCATGCCCCCGGAAGTACGTATCAATATCCGAAAATGTCATTCTTGATTGTAGCTTAATGCCAATACTATCTAAAAATTCTATTTTTTGAAGGCCGTTCATAGGTTTCACTCTTGCTTGAGGGGGCTTACCTTTAATTTAAATTTGGTTTCACTAGGAATCAATAGCAGAAGTAAAATGAGCAATGTCCGCTTCTGGCACAGAACTGCCTGTCAAATTAGGTTTAGCTCTGTGCCATAGCTGTGTCAAATCAAATCTAAGCTATAAATTTCATGTTGGGCTAACTTGTATAAGTGAATGTGCCCCACCAACTCATCATGTCTTTACGTTGTTCGAGGTAAGTAGAACGGTTGTATGCTCTCCTAACTTCGTTTTTATCGCTATGTGCAAGAGCTGACTCGATAACATCAGGGTTAAAATTGGCTTCGTTAAGTGCTGTGCTTGCAATAGAACGAAGACCATGAGCAACCAATTTGCCGCCATAGCCTATGCGCTTTAATGCAGCATTTGCAGTTTGGCTATTCATTGGTTGCTTGGGATCGTTACGGCTTGGAAAAACATATTGTCGGTTGCCGCTGAGAGGCCGCATAACCTCAAGAATATCGAGAGCTTGTTTTGATAAAGGAACGACATGTTCGCGCTTGGCCTTCATGCGTTCAGCTGGAATAACCCAAAGGTTTAAATTGAAGTCGATTTCTGCCCATTGTGTTCCAGAGGCTTCTGACGGCCGTACAAGGGTAAGCAGTTGCCACTCGATTAAACAGCGAGTGGTGATTGAGAGATTGGACATCACTAATGAGCGCATTAGCTTTGGCAGTTCTTCCGGTCGTAACGTTGGCATGTTCTGTTTTTTTGGTCGTTCAAAAGCCATACCAACGCCCGAAGCAGGATTCGCATCAATCAACCCTGTGTTAACCGCAAAAATCATGATCTCGTTAATGCGCTGAACTAAGCGGCGAACAGTCTCAAGTGCGCCGCGAGCTTTGATTGGCTCCAGTGTTTCAACAATCGTCCTGGCTTTGAGCGCTTGAACAGGAATGTCACCGATAGTAGGGAAGATGTCTTTCTCCAGCGATCGCCAAATATCCTTCGCATAATCTTCGGTAACGCTTTTGCTCTTAAGCTGGAACCACCTTCCGGCAACAACTGAAAAAATGCTATCCAGCTCAATTTGCCGTTGCTCTGATACCTCCTCTTGCTGTTTTTGCGGGTCGATCCCTTGCGCAAGCAGCGACAAATATTGGTCACGCATCTGGCGTGCGACAGCGAGCGTCAGGGCAGGGTAAGAGCCAAGGCTGAGATTAGTACGGTTACTACTTGCAGGCCGCTGATAGCGGAAACGCCATAACTTTTTACCGGACGTTTTGATGAGCAGGAAAAGCCCATCGCCGTCATGCAGCGTAAAGTCTTTCTCTTGAGGCTTAGCTTTGAGGATTTCGTTATTGGTAAGGGGGCGTGTCATCCGCGCCATGACTGATTTCCGTCCATAATTGGTACACGTTTTTGGTGCACATTATAACGTGTACCAATTCGTGTACCAATTATCTCTGGATTCAGGCAGATCATCTCGGAAGGTTACAGACACAAAAAAGCCCGCAGGGCTTGTGCCGTGCGGGCTTTCAGGACTTCTGCGGATGGCACTGGAACCATCTTTGAAGAATTTTGGTGGAGCTGGCGGGAGTTGAACCCGCGTCCGAAATTACTACACCGTCGGCACTACATGCTTAGTCAGTTTTTACATTCGCCGGTTAGCTGCGAACAGACACGCCACTAACAGACTATCCTGATTGGATTTAACGCTTCAACCCCAGGCAGGGCATCCACGCGATCTCTTTTGGGTTTGACTTCTCTTGATCCCCGTCTTAAGAGCGGAAGCTAGGGAGAGAAGGCTAAAAGCAGGTTATTAAGCTGCTAAAGCGTAGTTTTCGTCGTTTGCGACTATTTTTTTGCGGCTTTTTACGAGGCAAACCGCCCCTCGGCATGCTCCTAAGGCTTCACAATCCCGTCGAGTCCAGAATCAGCCCCAGAACTTCAAATACTAGCAACAAAACAAATCAAAATCCAGTGCTTAACGCTTTGAATTCTTCATGATACGTGCTTTATCCAGTTTCCATTCACGGTCTTTGATATCGTCGCGCTTGTCGTGCTCTTTCTTACCGCGTGCAACACCAATCTTCAGTTTGCACCAGGCGTTTTTCCAGTACAGCGACAGCGCCACGATGGTGTAGCCTTCGCGGTTAACGCGGCCATACAGTGAATCAAGTTCACGTTGCTTCAGCAGCAGCTTTCGGCTGCGCGTCGGGTCACAGACCACATGGCTGGAGGCAACGGCTAAGGGTTGAAAGGTTGAACCGAACAGAAAGGCTTCGCCATCGCGCAGCAGAATATAGCTGTCGCTGATGTTGGCTTTACCGGCACGAAGTGACTTAACTTCCCATCCTTGTAACGACAATCCCGCTTCATACTCCTCTTCAATGAAGTACTCGTGGCGGGCGCGTTTGTTCATGGCAACAGTGGCAGAACCGGGTTTGTGTGCTTTTTTCTTTGTCATAGTGCGGCGTATTTTACATCACTTAGTCGGTTATCGCATCCCCAGTCCAGCGGGGCGGCAGGAAACGGGATATTCTAGCACACCCTCACTCGGGGACATTTTTGTTTAATCGCTGAAAATGCTATTATTCAGCGGTTTTGTGATGAACAGGAACCATTATGGCTCAGATTAGTCGTTCGGCGCTGGTCCCGTTTAGTGCCGGGCAGATGTACCAACTTGTAAATGATGTGGATGCCTATCCGCAATTCCTGCCGGGTTGCACCGGAAGCCGCGTGCTGGATGCGTCTGAGAATCAGATGACGGCGTCCGTGGATGTGTCGAAAGCGGGCATCAGCAAAACGTTTACCACCCGCAATACCCTGACGGATAACCAGAGCATCCATATGCAACTGGTTGATGGTCCGTTCCGCAAGCTGACTGGCGGCTGGAAGTTCGTCTCGCTGGGCGATGACGCCTGCAAGGTTGAGTTAAGCCTGGAGTTCGAATTTACCAATATGCTGGTAGAGATGGCCTTTGGGCGGATCTTCAAAGAGCTGGCCAACAGCATGGTGCAGGCTTTCACACAGCGCGCTAAAGAGGTTTACCGTGCCTGATATCTCCGTCGAGGTGGTCTATGCCTTGCCTGAAAAGCAGTATCAGCTCTATGTGAAAGTGGAGCAGGGCAGCACGATTGAACAGGCCATCCTCAAATCAGGACTACTTGAACTGCGTCGTGAGATTGACCTCGCCAGTAACAAGGTCGGCATCTACAGTCGGCCAGTTAAGCTGGATGATGTGGTGAATGAGGGCGATCGTATCGAAGTCTATCGTCCGCTGATTGCCGATCCTAAAGAGTTACGCCGGCAGCGCGCAGAACGAGCGGCAGAAAGCAAAAAATAAGCCCTTATCCCATCAGATACAGCGGATACCCGGCATAAAAAAAGGCGCTCAGTGCGCCTTTTTGCTGTCTGTTGTTTCTGACGGTCTTACGACAATCAGTCGTTGTTCTGTGACAGATTCTGCTTGTTGTCGATATTAGTCAGAACGCCATTACCATCAAAGGTCAGCGTCAGCGTCTGCTGTTTTACGCCCTCATGACCTGGCTCCTGACGGAAAACGTAATACCAGACGTTGCTGCCAAACGGATCTTTCATCATCGGCGTACCGAGCGTGTAAGCCACCTGCTGCTGTGTCATACCGGTATGAATCTTGGCCACATCGTTGGCAACCAGATAGTTCCCCTGGTTGATATCAGGACGATAGACCACGCGCTCTAAGGTGGAACATCCGGCGGTCATCATCAACATTACTACTGCCGCGGCAGTCAGCGTTTTACAGCGCATCTATACATTCCTTTTCCGGGGCCAAACGCCTTTTAAAGGCGGCTTTCTTGCCATCAAAATCTGAACTCTGCCTGCGGCAGGCTTTATTACTCTGGCGACATAAGTGCCGATGATAATAAACCTTTTCGCTGTTGGAAACCTCTACAGAGCAAGCATATGACCACGGAGGGTTAAAAAAGTGCGCTGCTATGCGGCTAAAAGTTCTTTTGCGTTGGCCAGGGTATTGCGTGTGACCTCGCTGCCGCCTAACAGTCGCGCCAGTTCCTGCAGACGCGCCCGCTTGTCCAGTGGCTGCATATGGGTTTCAGTCATTGCGCCATCGGTCTCTTTGCTGACGTAGAAGTGCTGATGACCACAACCGGCCACCTGTGGCAGGTGAGTCACACACATCACCTGGGTCGATTCACCCAGCTGACGCAGCAGTTTACCGACCACGGCAGCGGTCGGGCCGCTGATGCCGACATCCACTTCATCGAAAATCATCGCCGGTGTTTCCATTTTCTTCGCAGTAATCACCTGAATTGCCAGCGCGATACGCGACAGTTCACCACCGGAAGCCACTTTGCCCAGAGGCTGCAGTGGCTGGCCTGGGTTAGTGGTGACCTGGAAATCGACGCGGCTCGCGCCGTCTGCCGTGAGCTGATCCGGATTAAAGGTCAGCGCGATCTTGAACTGGCCGTGCGGCATAGAGAGCAGATGCATACTCTGGGTGATCAGCTGCTGCAGTTCGTCAGCAAAGTGGCTGCGCTGCTGATGCAGTTGCTCTGCGCTTTTCAGCGCAGCCTGATAATGTTCACCCACCAGTGACTGCAGGCTCTCCTGATCGCTTTCATGCTGTGAGAGCAGCTCCGCTTCTGCCAGCAATTGCTGATGCAGTTCGGGCAGGCCTTCCGGCGTAACGTGATGCTTACGGGCCAGCGCGATCTGACGTGAGATACGCTTTTCCAGCTCATACAGGCGGTTAGGGTCCATATCAAGGCTGTCACAGTAGTGACGCAGCTCATCGCTGGCTTCGGTCAACTGAATGGCGGCTTCTTCCAGCAGATTGTGAACGCCGTTCAGCTTCTCATCCAGTGAAGTCAGTTCAGAAATCATCTCACGCGCCGTGTAGAGCAGGCTGTTGAGATTCGTGTCATCGCTGTCTGCTAACAGCTGCAGTGCCTGCTGGCTGGTCGACAGCAGTTGTCCGCTGTTAGCCAGACGCTTGTACTCTTCATCGATCTGCTCATATTCACCCGGCTGCGGTGCGAAGTCGTTCAGCTCTTTCAGTTGATACTGCAACAGCTCGCGACGTGATTCGCGTTCCTGCGCCTGCTGCTGATGCAGCGCCAGGGTGCGGCAGCTCTGATTCCAGGTCTGATAGCTGGCGCGCATTTGCTGCAGCAGCTCGTCGTGACCGGCATAGGCATCCAGCAGATGTTTCTGATGATCAGGTTTAAGCAGAAGCTGATGGGCATGCTGACCGTGGATCTGGATCAGTAACTGGCCGAGGTCGCGCAGCTGAGAGAGCGGCACTGCTGTGCCATTGATAAAGCCACGGGAGCGTCCGTCAGCGCTGATCACCCGGCGCAGCAGGCACTCGTTGCCCTCATCCAGATGATTATCGACCAGCCAGCGCTGGGCAGAAGGGGAGGACTTAAGCTGGAAGCGGGCACAGAGGTCAGCCCGGCTGGCACCCTGACGCACCATGTCGGCATCAGCACGATCGCCCAGACACAATCCCAGCGCATCAATGGCGATAGACTTGCCGGCACCGGTCTCACCCGTGATAGCTGTCATGCCGCGTTGGAAATCAATGTCGAGCTCACGAACGATAGCGAAATTACTGATGGTCAGTTGGGCCAGCATAGGTTCACCTGTATGAATAAACACATATGGTTTTTCATACAGTATAAACTGGTTTTTTATCCAGTAAAGAGGCGAGGCCGGTTTTCAGAACAATTTTTTTGACCAGCCCAGTTTCGAACTCAGCGTATTGAAATAGCTGTAGTTTTTAGGATGGATCAAATCAAGATGACCGGCACTGCGGCGAATCAGTACATCCTCGCCCTCCTGGATGGGCAACGCAATCTGGCTGTCACAGCTGATCTCCAGGTCACTGCGACGTGAAGAAAAGCGTAAACGGATGGTACTGCTGCTGTTGATCACCAGTGGCCGCGCGGAAAGCGTATGCGGGAACATCGGCACCAGCACAATCGCCTCCAGTGACGGCGTCAGAATAGGGCCGCCCGCCGAGAGTGAGTAGGCTGTAGAGCCGGTGGGCGTGGAGATAATCAGCCCGTCTGAGCGTTGGGAAAAGGCGAACACTTCATCAATGTAAACTTCAAATTCGATCATGTGTGCCACTTTGCCAGGGTGCAGCACCACTTCATTGATGGCAGAGCCGATACGGGGCGAGCAGTCAGATTTGCACACCTGCGCTTCCAGCAGAAAGCGGCTCTCGACGAAATAGTTGCCCTGCAGCACCTCATCCAGCTGTTGCTGTGCGTTATCCGGATCGAGGTCAGTGAGAAAACCGAGATTACCGCGGTTAATGCCGATCACTTTGATGTCATAACGCGCCAGCACCCGCGCTGCGCCCAGCATATTGCCGTCACCACCCACCACGACGGCTAAATCAGCCTGCTGACCAATCTCCGCCAGCGTGCCCGTCTGTACGTCGTGAAGCGACAGCTCCTGGGCAATCTGCTTCTCAACGATCACCTGAAAACCTTTGGCCGTCAGCCAGCGCCAGAGCATCTCATGCGTGGTTAACGCAGTAGGATGGCGCGGATGACCCACAATCCCAATGCAGTTAAAGTGTTTGTTCATCTGGTCGGTGTTCCTTATAAGCCAAAACGGCAAGGCAATGTGATAGGTTCCCTTGAATCCGTCATACCAATCCCCATAATAAG
>Ga0308172_1000476_pt1 | contig 49909 bp, 55 predicted proteins | sample PhyGR2_FD_202134 | JGI IMG/M metagenome (GOLD analysis project Ga0308172, IMG submission 202134) | Phyllosphere microbial communities from UC Gill Tract Community Farm, Albany, California, United States - DLSLSG.R2 | ecosystem: Host-associated > Plants > Phyllosphere > Unclassified | place: USA... | reverse complement strand
TTCGTTCCGGTGGATGTGAGGGCACATCCACCGGAACGGTGGGTGAAAGGCTTCGCCCACTGCGGGGCTTGCCTCTCGGATTTCGGGAACCGTTGGAGACTTAATCATGACCGTTTACACAAGCACCGCACGTTTCGACACCGGCCGCGCTCTGACAGAGGACGAGCTGCGCAAGCTCGCCCCGTCGATCTTTGCCAAGACGGCGCACGAAAGCCGGTCAGAGCGTTTTCAGCCGATCCCCACAATTGAAGTCCTCCGTGGCCTCGAAAAGGAGGGCTTCGTTGCTGTCGGTGCAAAGCAGTCATCATCACGGGCCGAAGGTAAGGCAGACTATACCAAGCATCTTATTCGCCTTCGCCGCATCGACGATGGCAAGGTCTACAGCGTGGGCGATACCGTTTGCGAAATCCTCCTGAAGAACGCCAACGACGGCACCAGTGCTTATGAATTGATGGCTGGCCTCTTCCGCGTGCGTTGCCTCAATTCGCTTGTGACGCAGACCGGCACGATTGAGGAAATCAAGGTTCGCCATTCGGGCGACGTACAGGCGAAAGTCATCGACGGTACATATACGGTCCTCAAAGCCGCCGAAACCGCGCTTGCAGCCCCGCAGGACTGGTCAAATGTGCGCCTCAACAGGGATGAAAAAGAGATCCTTGCCGCAGGAGCCCACCTGCTACGCTTTGGCGATGCCGAGGGCGAGGCAAAAACTCCCATCAAGCCGGATCAGCTTTTGAAGCAGCGCCGCGCCGACGATATTTCTGATGACCTTTGGACGACATGGAATGTCGTGCAGGAGAACGCAATCAGGGGCGGCATTCGTGCGGTTGGTCGTGATGACCTCGGCCGTCCCCGTCGGGTACGTTCCCGCGCCGTGACTGGTATCGATCAGGACATCAAGCTCAACAAAGCCCTTTGGCTTCTTGGAGCCGAAATGGCCAAATTGAAGGGCGCACGTTGATGCGCCCCGTGGTTCCATTCTCACCCGCTGAGCTTTTCAACTGCTGTACGGCGTCGCAGGAGCCAGACTGGAGCAAATTCACGACCCTTGAACTTGGCGGCTGCATCGATGCCGCCGAGGAAGGCGCAGACGGTACCTGCATCGAGGGCGGGCGGTCCCGCGCCGATGCGGAGTTTTTCACTGTCTACGGACGTCTTATCGAGGGCGTTTACGAACCGATCACCGATTGCGATGATTTTGACGAGGCGCAGCGGGTTGCTGCGCATTTGTGCGGCCTAAGCGGCTTGTCGCTTCAGATCGCGTGCTAAACGCTTCAATAATGGTGTCCGCTCGGGAGATGCGGCGGAACCTCTGGCCGGGTTTTGCGAGGAACCCGGCCGCCCTTCGAAGGGCTCCCCTAAAGCCCCGCCCCTCGAACTCCCCGCCCACCCGAATTGCTTGCGCCCTATGATATCCACCGCGACCGCAAACCTGCCGGCCTGGTGCACTCGTCCAGTCACAGAGCATTCGAATATCGTTGATCATCTTTCATTTTCGATGATCTTGGTTTGAGCCGAAGCCAGAACGCGCTCCCCATAGCGCCGAAGTGACGGCGAAGGCTCCGGCCGCGATCGCGGCCGATAATGACGCTGCGCGTCAATCCGCGTGGCGGGAAAGGGGAACCAGCTCCCCCTCCCCCTCAAGCACAAAATCAGGTCTCCCCATCCTTCCTTCTTCCGCTGCGCGTCAGTCGTGCAGGACGCGGTTGTCATCGCCGCCGCCTTCGTCGCCGGCGATGACAACCGGCCCGCTGGGTGGGTGATCCCCCTCCTGATTTTCTGCTTGCCCCCCTCCCCCACGTCCGGATCGCCGGAAGCTCGGGAGCAGGAGCGAGTGCTCCTGCCCGAGAGGGCAAGAGCTAACCGCTACGCGGAAATAGGAGACTAGACGATGGCGAAACTCACAAAGGCAGAGCGCAAGGCGCACGCAGAGGCCGAGGCAATTCTAACAAAGGATCGGCTGAGCGAGGACGAACGCGAGTTTGTCTTCCGTAACTGGCACGAGGGTGCGGAATTCATCAACGGCGCGGCTGGCGCTTTTTTCACGCCGTTCGATCTGGCCGGTGACTTCGCGCTGGATGGCGCTGGCGGGCGTGTGATCGATCTTTGCGCGGGTATCGGCGTTCTCTCCTATTTCGTCGGCCAGCGCGCCAGGTATGGCAGCCGCGCCACGGAACTGACGTGTGTCGAGATCAACCCGAAATACTGCGAAGTTGGACGCAAGCTTGTGCCGGAGGCCCGTTGGATCAATGCCGATGTTTTCGATTGGCGAGAGCTGGGCCTTGGCCGCTATGATATTGCGATCGGCAACCCACCCTTTGGCCGCGTCCGCCGCAGTGCCAACGGCCCTCGTTACCGTGGGAGTGAGTTTGAGTTTCATGTGATCGACATTGCCGCCGAGCTGGCCGACTATGGCGCGTTCATCATTCCGCAGCAGTCCGCATCTTTCCAATATTCAGGCCGTCATTTTTTTGAGCGTCAGACAAAGGGCAAAGGCGTGGAGTTCGAAAAAGCGACGGGCCTCACAATGGATGCGGGCGTCGGTGTCGACACATCGATTTTCAAGAACGACTGGAAAGATACCACCATCATTACCGAGATTGCATGTTTTGATTTTACAGAGGTCCGTAGTGGGGGTCGGAACAGGATCTGTTCACAATCCTGCGCTAAGGTCGAACGGATCGTGAACCCTCGTCTCGAATCCGCATAATAGTCTGCCGGCTTGTCACGAATTTCCTGGCGATCGCCGATACGCTCATCCCCGTCGCGAGATCGTCGCGCACATCCTGCTTCTGTTTGTCGCTGAGCGTCGAGGGGCGGCCGAGGGCCTTTCCTTCTGACTTGGCCCAGTCGGCCCGAAGCTGCGATTTTGGCCAACTCAAAGAACGGATAGCGAACGTGCAGTCACGTAGAAGCTGACTCCGGACCTTGACCTTCCAACGCGCGGTAGACAGTCATCCTGGAAATGTTCAGATCACGGGCAACGGCGGCTTTCGTTGAGCCAGCCGTGATCCGCCTGCGAATCTCGGCGTCATCGACATTCTTCTTCCTGCCCTTGTAGATGCCGTCAACTTTTGCTGCGTCGATGCCCGCACGTTGTCTGTCTTTGATGAACTTGAGTTCCATGTCCGCGACCATGCCGAGGATGGTGATGACCATCCGGCCCATGCTGCCCGCCGTCGTCACTTCGGGTTCAAGGACGCGCAGGGATGCGCCCTTTTCGTCAAGCTCATGAACAAGATTGAGAACGTCGCGGGTGGAGCGGCCAAGCCGATCAAGCCGCAGCACCACCAGCTCGTCGCCCGCATGCAGAAACTGCATGATGGTTTCCAGCTCGGATCGCCCCTTCCGGGACGCTCCCGATCCGGTTTCTGATCGGATGATTTCGCAACCTGCGGCCTTCAGACGCTCGTTCTGAATATCGAGGTCCTGATCTGTGGTGCTGACGCGGGCGTATCCGATGCGGGCCATATCGATTCTGTAACATTAGGGTGGCTCCGATAGTGTAACGTCACTTTTATCGAAAATACACCCTTTTGTTACACTCCATGCGCGTCACATTTGAATATCACTTTAGGGCGTACCCAAATGTTATTATGATGCGGGATCGTTTGCGATTTGGTCAGCTGCAGCTATCTGGCAAGTTACACAACTCCTGTCAGATCGTTGATGGCTTAAGCCGATGATGTCCCTGGGAGTGGTGTAGCTCGTTCGATCGTCGAGCTTTCCGGGCAGAGCCGGGAACGGGTCAACCTGCAGCGGGCAAGTTGATAAGCGGATCATCGCTCATTGTAGCGATGGTTTCCAGTGTCATGTATCGCGAGCGCTGAACAGCCCATTCGTCATTTTGCTCTAGCAGCAAAGCGCCGACGAGTCTGACGATGGCATCGTCGTTGGGAAAGATGCCGACGACCTCTGTCCTTCGCTTGATCTCGCCGTTCAATCGCTCAATGGGGTTCGTGCTGTGAAGCTTGGTCCAGTGCTGTTTGGGAAAGGTCATATAGGCGAGGACATCTTCCTCGGCGCTATCCATGAGGCCGGCGAGTTTCGGCACTTTCGGCCTGATCTGATCGGCGACGTTGCGCCACTGTTGGCTGGCAGCTTCCGGCGTGTCCTGAGCAAAAGCCGTTGCAATGAAGGCTGAGACCACGCGTCGCCCGCTCTTGCCGGCATGCGCCAGCGCATTGCGCATGAAGTGAACCCTGCATCTTTGCCAGGTAGCGGAAAGGACCTTGGAAACGGCGGCTTTGATGCCTTCACGCGCATCGGAAACGGCGAGTTTGACGCCACGCAAACCTCGCCGTGTGAGCCTGCGCAGGAATTCCGTCCAGATCGGCTCAGCCTCAGAGGTGCCGATTTCCATGCCGAGCACTTCCCGCCGACCATCGGTGTTGACGCCGATGGCGATGATCACCGCGACTGAGACGATGCGTCCGCCACGCCGGACCTTGAGGTAGGTGGCATCGATCCAAAGATATGGCCAGTCGCCTTCGATGGGGCGGGAGAGAAAGGCCTTCACCTTGTCGTCGATTTCCTCGCAAAGCCTGGAGACCTGGCTTTTGGAGATGCCGCTCATGCCCATCGCCTTGACCAGATCGTCCACCGAGCGGGTCGAAACGCCCTGGATATAGGCCTCCTGGATCACCGCGGTCAGTGCCTTCTCAGCCATGCGACGCGGCTCCAGAAAGCTAGGGAAATAGCTGCCCGTGCGTAGCTTCGGAATACGAAGTTCGACAGTTCCAGCGCGGGTCTCCCAGTCGCGATCGCGATAGCCGTTACGCTGAGCAAGCCGAAAGTCGTTCTTCTCGCCGTAGGCCGCACCGGTCTTGGCTCCGACCTCCAGCTCCATCAGCTTCTCGGCCGCAAAGCCAATCATCTCGCGCAGCAAATCCGCATCAGCACTCTTCTCAACAAGAGAGCGCAGGTCCATCATGTTATTGGTCATCGGTGGTCTTTCCAAAAGGTTGTGCTTGAACAACCCAACCCTACCGGAAAAAACCGATGACCACCGCTATCGACCTACACCACCTCCCGGGACAGCATCCTTAAGCCTGACCGATATCGAGGTAACGTTTGAGGGTTCGACGGGACAGTCCAACGTCCGCCGCAACATCAGTCAACGATCTACCGGTCGACAGGAGGAGCCTTACTTCCTCCAGGATTGTCTCGTTGACTTTACGGGGTCTACCAAGTCGTCGGCCTCGACTTCTAGCCGCTTCGAGTCCCGCGATAGTTCGCTCCCTGATGATCTGTCGCTCGAATTCGGCCAAGGCGGCGATCATGTGAAAGAAGAGCTTGCCGCCTGAGGAGGTGGTATCGATGCGCTCTGTAATCGACTGAAACTGTACACGCTTCTGTTCAAGCTCCTCGACGAACTGGATGAGGTTGGCAATTGATCTGCCGAGGCGGTCCAGTCGCCAGACGACAAACACATCCCCCTTGCGAAGCTCCTTTAACGCCTCCTCTAAACCAGGGCGCTGAAAGCGGCTTCCAGACCACCCCTGATCGACATAGGTTTCGTCGCATCCATGCTTGTTCAAAGCGTCCAGTTGAAGATCGACGGACTGTTCAGCAGTAGAAACTCTTGCATATCCGATGATTGGCATAAAACCCCCTCTAACAGCCAAAGGATCTAAGCGCCGGACTTGTCCAGCTACAATTGTACGCTATCAGACGACATCTGCTCGGAGGCCTCTAATTCAAATTATGTTTAACCGAGTTACGTAAACGTCAACTCAGGGTTTTGGAGTGTAATTTGCAAAGCTAACTTCGCGCTCTCCTGATGCGTCCAACAACCTCCATTGGAACCTTCGGCCTGATTTTTACAGACTTGAGGGCATCGCGTTCAACAACGTTGGCGGGACCGGAACGGGAAAGTCCCACCTGTCCATGGCGCTTGCCCTTGCTCTGATCCGCAACGGGGCAGGCGGGCGCTTTTACAACGTCGTCGACCTTGTTAATTGGCCTGAAACGGAGGCCGGCAGTGGAAAGCAAGGGCGGCTCGCTGCCCTTATTACAAGGCTCGACTCCGTCATTATGGATGAACTCGTCTATCTCCCGTTCGCCCAGGCCGGGCGGACAGTTGCTCTCATCTCATTAGCAAGCTAATAACATGAAACGGTTTGACGGCGGCGTAAGCCTGGCGCAACTATCGTTAATTAAACTCCTCTCAACAAAACGAAATGCCAAGAAACAGGCATCAGAGACTGCGAAGGCGTTGCCATATCAACGTCTACGCCCGGGAGCCCGCTGTCCCGCCAGATAGCGGGCTTCTTTTCGCACAACAGATCTCTCATGGAACTATAATTATCGGTGGGCATTTCGAATATTGCCGCCGGTTTCCCAATTCCCGCAGCGGCAAGAGGCTCGGCCGATTGACCTCCAATGACATCGGTCGGGTCTCTTTTTCCCCGTTATGCGGCAGGCAGAGCGAAGCCTGCATCGAAGGAGCCAGTACAAGATGGGGTGGTTGCCGCCTCCTCTGGCAAAAAATGTTTAGCAACTTCATTGGGCGTCATGACGGGCAAGCTACTGTTTCGCAAGAAGTTGTCGCGCGGTCATTTTCTGCGCTGCGGAGTTTCCGCCCATGGGCTGAGGTCAGAATATGTCACCGAGGCCGCAAACCGCGATACTCCGCTGCCAGAGGCGATGGAGCAGTCGCGGCATCAATCCATCCAACAGCCTTCGAGCTACTACAATAACGCGGCACGGCGAAGTGGGCGGGCCGCGCGAGTGCTATAGTTAGTCACGATTTCAAGAAAGTCGAAAGACTGCCCGCCGCCGGTTGCCTCACGATTTATTTCAAGGCATTATCTTCAGGTAGTACCCGCTGCATTGTTTTTCTTTTGCTCAAACAGGGAGATACAAATGGAAGGTGCACTGTACGTTTTAGAGCCGTTGAGGACTGCGAGGCCTCACGTATCTCGATCCCGGCCGGCCCTTACATCGGCAAAGAAAAAATCCACACATCTGACGATCAGCTTGACGCAAGAGCTTTCCGATACAGCCTCGAACTGGGCGATGCTGGCGAAAGCATCGATGTCACGCCTCTGGTAGAAATCGGCAAGATTACTGTTGTCCGACAGAGCGCGCTTTAAATTCAGGGCTTGTATTCCCGGTACCAGGTCTGAGAAACCCTCTCTTGTGGAGGGTTTGTTTTTGGCTGCCGCACGATGATACCAGAAGAAGGCGAACCCTATCAGGAGCTATTGTGGGCTGTAGACGTTTACATTGGTCATGGGAGGCACTGTCTCGCAAGGTTCAGTGTGCTCGGCTATATCAACAGTCACCCGTGGCATAGCGAGAGCGTGGATCTCAGGGGAAATTCTCGCCGTCCCGGCTGTCACCCTACTTCTCACCAACCGAGGTCTCCGGCAAACTCGGTGCGGTTCAGTTCAACATCAACCGCGCTGGACTGACAGGAAGCAGGCGTCGATATGCACGAAACCATGTTGCGAGAAGTGCAGTACGCCAACGCGTTTCCTGCCGGTTACTCTTCTGCCAAAACCCTCCACAGACGGGAAGCGGCCCGGTGTTTGTACCATGAATTTCTTATAAACCGTTCATGTTCCGCGGCGTTTCTAGAAGCCAAGCGACAGCCCTGTCTTTCGGCATCGCAGGTGCAAAAAGGTAGCCCTGCAACAGAGCGCAATTAAGCGTCTCCATTGTTCTAAGATCCTCCTCGGTTTCCACACCCTCCGCTACAACATCGAAGCCGTACGCTTGGGAAACGAGCAAGATGGCGTCAATCAGGGACCGCGAAGCCGATACAAGTGTTGTCCCCGTGACCAAGATTTTATCGATCTTGACGCGATCAGCACGGATGTCATGGAGTGAGCCAAGTGATGAGTACCCCGTACCGAAGTCATCAATCGCGATACGGACGCCGGCCTTAGAGAGCCGCTCAATTTTGGACTGGACAGCCCTCAGATCGATCGCGACATCCTCGGTAATTTCCACCTCTAGCGCTGAGGGACTTAGCCCAGCTTCATTGAGCGCCGCGAAGATCAAGTCGTCTACCGCGAGTTGAGCAAGCTCCCGGGGAGACACATTGACAGCAATCCGTACGTCGCCTGCGTTCATCTCCTTCACGACAAGCGCCATTTTGACCGCCTCGCCTATGATGAAGCGGAGCAGTGGCTCGGCAAGCCCTGTCCTGGAAGCTATCTCGACGACAGTCGGCGGAGCGACCCATCCATGTTGATAATGATGCCAGCGCAGGAGCGCTTCCAATGTATCTACCCGTTTTCCGCTATCGGCGACGATTGGTTGGTAGTGAACTTCCAGCGCTTGGTCGAGCAACGCTTGAGCAAGATCTCTTTCGATGTCATGAAGGAGCTCCGCCTGCATTTGTAGTTCCTGATCGAATAGGCGCCAACAGTTGCGACCTTCTTTTTTGGCGGCATAAAGCGCAGCGTCCGCATAAGCGAGGGCCTTTTCGATTTCATTCAATGAGCCGATGTAAATACCGACACTGGCGCCCACGCGCCCGACGTTCAGTTTCGGGAATGGGACAGAGATGGCCATCATTATCTGCTCGGCAATTGTCTCCGCATTTTCCTTCGTTGCTTGATGGTTGAGCAAGATCGCAAATTCGTCGCCCCCCATGCGGGCAAGTACTACGTCATCCGGAATGACGTCGTTCAATCTTTTCGCCACTTCGATCAGGACCTGGTCACCAGCTTTGTGCCCGAACGAGTCGTTGACCGACTTGAAGCCATCTAGGTCAAGGAGCATGAGACAGCCAAAGTTATCTTGTCCAATCTTTTCTTCAAGCACCTCCATAAATCCACGACGATTCAAGAGACCGGTCAATGAATCTTCGGCTGCTCTTCGTTGCATCTCCTCAGCATACGAAGTCTTTTGTTGATTTGCGATCTTAAGTGATCGGGATAACGCAGTTGCTTGGTGTTTTTGCTTGCTATCGTTGATGACAAAAGCCTGTCCAACGCGTGTGCTGCGTACTTGCGCCACTAAGTAAAGCGCTACGGTTGCTGCCAGCATGTATCGATGAAAGCCGCCTGCTAATACCAGGCATATGACGACAGAGAGCAAGGGTGGGGTGATAAAGCACACAGGAATACGAGCATACGCAAATCCGTGCGTCACAGCGCCTGCGGTAATGCCGCAGACCACCGTCAGGTAAAAAAGAGTGTGAGGCGACGTATACCCGTTGCACAGAACGGGGATGAAGCCCCAAACTATACCGGATACGAAAGCGAGGGAGGCGTGGATACGAAGATGGCTTGAAACGCCGGGCCACGGCACTCCCAAGATCGTCTCGTCCGCCTGCCGTCCGCGCCGTTGGACGGGAAGCCGGCAGAGTGCCAAACGAGAAATATTAATAATGGACGAGCAAGCAAACCAAATCGATGCGATGACCGTCTTGTTGTCGTGGATCGCCACCAACAAAGATGCTAATCCGAGGAGCATGTTGACGGGAATGGATATTGCGACTGTTTTTCTGACGGCAAATAGTTGATCCGTGAGGACCGCATCACGCAAACTAAACTCATTCATAAAAATGCTCACATTAAATCGACCGCTCAGGCTAGGCTCGGAGTCCTGCAGTTGGAAGTCGCCTTCGACAATTCCCGAACTACCTTCTTTGATGGCGCCACTGCAGCCGGTCCTCCGGTTCCTCTAAGAGGTCAGGAGTTAATGATTATTATTGATTATAACTATAATTCTAGATAATGAGGAATTTTTCCCTATTGCGAACACAAGGGGAAAATTCAGAATGTTTCTTGAAGGTTTGCGCGTTTCTTCTCTGCAACGCGGGATGCGTGCCTTACCGCCTGATTAGATAAAGCGTGGTGATCTTGCGGAACTGCTCTGCGGCGCTACCAAGAACGACGTGTGACGCCATTTCCGCCTCCGACAAGCGCATGCGCCTGATCGGCGGCATGGAAGCTTACGAACAGGCAGGCGGTGAGGTGAAGCGCGATCTCTTTGACGAGCGCGCCCAAGGTTATGCCCTCGATGTTGCCCTTGTCGAACGCCTTGCCGCCGAGAAGCTGGAAACGCTTGCCACCGATCTGCGCGCCGAGGGTTGGGCATGGGCCGCAGCCTATGCCGAGCCCCAGACCAAAGGCAGCGCATGGCTCCCCTCCCCTATCCGGTCCGCCATCGTCAAGACCGACGCGGGCAAAGGGCCATCGGAGGTGGCGGGCTTAGATGACCCTGCAGACGAGGCAGACAACAGCGAGATCGATGACGCTGACATGATCGAAGACTCCATGGTAGACTTCTCCGAGGCGGCCGAGTAACGCCAGCCGTCGCCGGTCGCAGCCGCTCCAAGCTGCGACCGGCTTTCGTCGGCTGTGAACTTTAGTTCACATTTCGGTTGACTTACCTCACTATGTTAATTATAGTCCACACATGATCGAAGTCCGCCAAACCATCGCATTCTCAGAATGGCTGAAAACTCTGCGGGACAAAAATGCAGCGTCGCGGATCGCCGTTAGAATTCGGCGGCTGGAACTCGGCAATCCCGGTGACATAAAGTCAGTCGGCGATGGTGTCAGTGAAATGCGTATCGATTATGGACCTGGGTATCGTCTATATCTGACTTATACCGGCCGGACCCTCGTCATCCTTTTATGTGGTGGCGATAAATCCTCTCAGACGAGAGACATCGCACAAGCGAAGAAAATGGCCAAGGAGATCTGACATGGTACTTGAAACGACCCGCTTTGATGTTCTTGATCACCTCAAAACACCAGAGGAACGTTTTGCCTACATCGAAGCAGCCTTTGAAGATGGCGACCCTTCACTTATCGCTCACGCGCTTGGCGATGTCGCTCGTTCCATCGGCATGAGCGCGGTAGCAAAGGAAGCGGGTGTTACGCGCGAGGCGTTGTATAAGGCGTTAAGCGAACATGGCGATCCTAAGCTGTCAACGCTAATGGGTGTGGCTCGAGCGCTTGGGGTGAAACTTTCAGTGTCGCCTTCCTCATCAAGTGAGCCGTCACAGGCTGCCTGATTGCGGAGATCACAGCTGCATAGGCTGGGCGATGGGAACCCCCTTCGGCCCTTCCCCTCGCGCACCCCTGCCCGCCCGTATGGAATTTTCCGTCGACGGCGTGACGATGCCCCCGGCTTTGGGCCAGGGGCTGTCGGGAGGGTGTCCTAGTCATGAGGTTACGGAGGCTCAACATCAACCGCACCGGGCCGGCGACAAGGCTGGCGTCGATATGCACGACATCATGTTGCGAGAGTGCAGCAGAACAATGCCTTTCCTGCCAGTCTCTCTTTCTGCCAAATGCCCTCCTTAGACGAGAAGCAGCCCGGAGTCTGAGCGCGCAGAGACAGAGCTATTGCCTGGGTCATGGCGCTGGTAAATTCTTTACCGAAGATATCGCCCTCAATGAGCGGCGGATGACGCCTGTGCGTATGTCGTATCGTCAAGGCGGATGAGACGGGATTGAGGGAGCCCGGTCTCTCCTTGGGTTGCGTTGCCTCAGTCGATGGGTCACTGCGGCCGGCCAGTCTGACAGCAACCGCAGCCATCAACGAATTTCCCCTGGCGGACGCCATTCCTCGCGAAACAAATTCCTTCCTGCCTGCGGTTCTCCGCATCAGCTGCGCCCCTTCGGGTGCAGTCAGCTTGTCTTCCGGCCGCTCTGTCGTGACCATCGGCAACGCAAACCAAGGAGACACCGCCATGACCGATCTCGTCAACTTCATCCGCTTCAACGACAACAACACCCTTACCGGCAACATCGCATCGGTCGCATACGACCTCGATATCTTCGGTGAAGAATTCGACAGCACCAATGCCAAAGCTCCGGTCTATCGCCTCTTCGCCAAGACGCCGCGCGGTCGCCGCGTCGAAATCGGCGGCATCTGGCAGAAGAAGAACCAGAACGGCGGCGACTACTTCACCCTCTCCGTCAACACCGGTTACGGCAAGCTCAACGCCAATCTCGGCCGCTATCCCGGACAGGACGATGACGAGCTGATGGCCGTCATCCCCTGGGACTGACATCCCCGACAGCCCCCGGCCGAAAGCCGGGGGCATCGTCATGCCGTCGAAGGACAGAAGAAGGACCGCCAGTCGGCGCACATCATTTCGGTCTGTAGCCGCGCTGCGTCTTTTTCCGCGCCAGCGCTGCAAGACGCGTGAACGGATCCTCGCCTATGCCAATCAGCTCGACCTTGGTTTGGCCGCGGCTTCCGATCCGGCCCCAACGTCGCTCGACCCAGATCGCGCCAAACAGATCCTCGCAAACCTCAAGCGCGTAGAACCGCGCCATGTTGCGGGCAGGATCGAGGCGTTCGGCGTAGAAGGGCGAAGGCTGTATCGGCATGCGGCGATTCTCGCCGTTACGGCTGCTCGTGTCCAATCAGAGTTTTGAATCAGTTTGCTGGTCATGATTCACGTCAATGATCGATAACGGCATCAGACCATGAGCCACTGAGCGGTTCCTCAGAGAGACGACCCCGAGAGCGAGCCCTCCATTAAACAAAAAAGGAGCGTAAGAACGCTCCCTTATAATTCTCTGCCTTGCTCAGGCCATGTCAGTCGAGAAACGGATTGTCATCGTCTGATGGGACCTTTCCATCGAACATGTGAAATAGGGTCCACTCTTCAACGACCTTCTTGCCTGGAAGATAGCACAGACCAATCTCGTCGCCTGATTTCAATGTCGCGGTTTCTGATCGTCCGCCCATTTCATTGCAGAAGGCGGAAGCGGGGTTGCCCATCGCATGGGCGATGGTGGAAGCACCCGCGATAGCAACGAATGTGGCTGCAGTAAGCATACAATGTAGACTGTTCATTTTATCCTCGTGGTTCCGATTAAGGCCGTGGACAGCTTCGTCAGTTAAAATCTTGTCATAACAACGACGTAACCGCCCTCCGGCGCTCTCTTCCGCACGGTGCAGCTGCTCGTGCTTGCTGCACGTCTTCCTGTCTGTTTCCCCGCTCTACGATGGTCTCCCGGTCTCGCCAATGGGCAAGCAGGCTTCGCCTGTCCGGTCGTCAGAAAAGCGGCTTTCACCGCTTGCGCGGCGAACCTTCCGTTTTTCAGCCGTCCGGACCCATGACTAGCCCGGCAGACCAAATGGGGAGCGGGCTTCGCCCTTTTCCCTTCGTTCCGGAGGATGTGAGGGCACATCCACCGGAACGGTGGGTAAAGGCTTCGCCCACTGCGGGGCTTGCTCTCTCGGATATCGGGAACCGTTGGAGACACCACCATGAGCATTTACACCAGTACCGCACGTTTCGACACTGGCAGAGCATTGAACGAGGACGAGATGCGTAAGGCCGCGCCATCCATCTTTGCCTTGTCCGCCCATGAAAGCCGTTCGGAACGCTTTCAGCCTATTCGGGGTCGGAACAGGATCTGTTCACAATCCTGCGCTAAGGTCGAACGGATCGTGAACCCTCGTCTCGAATCCGCATAATAGTCTGCCGGCTTGTCACGAATTTCCTGGCGATCGCCGATACGCTCATCCCCGTCGCGAGATCGTCGCGCACATCCTGCTTCTGTTTGTCGCTGAGCGTCGAGGGGCGGCCGAGGGCCTTTCCTTCTGACTTGGCGCGCTTGAGACCGGACTGCGTCCGCTCGATCAGCAAATCCCGTTCGAACTGTGCAACTGCATTGAGCACGTTCATAGTCATTGTTCCGGCAGAACTGGTGAGATCAGCGCCACCGAGCGCGAGGCAATAGACCCGGACGCCCATTTCGGCCAGGGCTTTCACCGTGGTGCTGACGTCGATCGCATCGCGACCGAGCCGATCAAGCTTCGTCACGATCAGAATGTCGCCTGACTCCAGCTTGTCCACAAGCCGGGAAAAGCCGTGGCGCTGCGCAATGGCGGTGCTGCCGGAAACCGTCTCGGTAACGATCCGGCGCGGCTCGACCTGGAAGCCGGCGGCTTCGATTTCCTGGATTTGGTTTTCGGTAGTTTGCCCGGTCGTGGAGACCCGGACATAGGCGAAGGTACGTGGCATGGAGGCTCAATTTCGTCCGAATAGGCTGTCCGAAATATCTTCCCTGTTCAAAAACCTGTCAAGATAATTCGTGGACAGGCCGTTTTGCCCCTGTACGAAATCGACCGTTTCCGGACAGAGGTTGGCCACCAGCGCATATTTGTAAGGAGTAAAACGGTGGCCCGGCGGACGCTTCTCAAGGCTCAGGATCGACAGGAGCTTTTCGGCATTCCAACCGACGAAGACAGCCTGATCCGCCATTACTCCCTGTCGCCGGCGGATCGGCTGGAAATCGAGGTTCGCCGACGCGAGCATAATCGGCTCGGTTTTGCGGTGCAGCTCTGCCTGATGCGCTATCCCGGCCGCGTGCTCACTGCCAACGAAACGCTCCCCACGGCGATGCTCAACTATGTTGCCGAGCAAGTTGGAGCCAATCCAGCTTCTTTCCATTGGTATGCTCGCCGCGAAGAAACACGCATGAACCACGTCGCCCATCTGTTGGGCTACCTGGGAATGAGAAGCCCGTCAGCCGAGGACCGCCGTGCGGTGCTGCTGGCAGCCATTGAGGCGGCCTCAACAACAGATAAGGGAGCGACGATCGCAAAAGCAATCATTACTACATTCAGGGAGCGCCGGGTTCTGCTGCCGGCTGTGAACATGATCGAGCGCATGGGGATTGCAGCGCGCGCTATTGCTCGCCATCGCGCCGAGAGTGCATTGATCTCAGATCTCGATCCGAGAAAGCTCGAAGCCCTCGATGCACTGTTGGACGTTGATCCGGCAATAGGCCAGACACGCTTTCACTGGCTGCGTTCCGCTCCCGATGCCCCGGGAGCGGGGAACCTGGCCGGATTGACGGAGCGCATCGCATTCCTTCGCACACTCAATATCGATCCTCGCTTGCAGGCCCGCATCCCCTCTGGGCGATGGGACCAGATGATCCGCGAGGGGGACGCCACCCCAGCCTGGCTCGCTGGTGACTTCAATGCCAGCCGTCGGCGCGCGACGATCGCGGTGCAGGTCATCAAACTCAGCCAGAAGCTCACTGACGATGCTGTGACAATGTTCATCAAACTGATCGGCCGGCTGTTCTCTCAGGCCAACAACCGCAAAAAACAGCGCCATATGAACGCACGCATAGAAACATCGAAGGCGCTACGACTTTTCCTCGACACGATTTTGGCCCTGCAGGCCGCCAATGACGATGATGAAGACGCGATCGAGATGGTAAACCGGAAAGTCGGCTGGCATCGGCTGCTGCAGATCAAACCCGGTCTTGAAGCGATGGTGGAGGACGGGGATGTATCGCCTTTGGTGATGGCGGCCGAGCAATATGGAAATGTCCGTAAGTTCGCTGGAGCCTTCCTTCAGGCATTCACATTCCACTCGCGTCGTCGGCACGATCCGCTGCTTGCGGCGATCGCGACGCTGAAAATGCTTTATGCGGACGGACGCCGCGTTCTGCCGGATCGCGTGCCGGTTGGGCATCTTGGATCGACCGAGCGAAAACTGATCTTCGAGAGCGGAAAGCCGGATCGACGGCTTTACGAGGTTGCCACTCTGGCTCACTTGCGTGACCGGCTGCGCTCCGCGGATATCTGGGTTGACGGCAGCCGGTCATTCCGGCCGATAGATGAACACCTCATGCCCAAGCCCGCGTTCCTCACCATGAAGGAACAAGGCAAGCTCGGTCTCGGCGTACAGGGCGATGGCGCCGCCTGGCTCGCCGAAGTGCGGCAGACGATTGACTTCAATCTCAAGCGCCTCGCTTATCGCGCGCGCAATGGAAAGCTTGATGGCGTCAGGCTGGAGGCTGGAACCCTGATCGTAACGCCGCGGGTGAGCGACATTCCCGCCGCGGCCCATGATCTGAACGTCGAAATCAGCGAAATGTATCCGTTGATCGAAGTGCCGGACCTTCTCAGGGAGGTGCATGAATGGACCGGATTTGCAGACCAGTTCACGCATGTCCGGACGGGCGATGCGCCGCAGAACATCTCCGCCATGCTCGCCGGCGTGTTGGCGGATGGCACCAATCTTGGCCCAAAACGCATGGCAGGAGCCTCCAAGGGGATCAGTGCACATCAGATCGGTTGGATGCGCACTTTTCATGCCCGATCCGAGACCTACAGGGCGGCCCAGGCCTGCGTGACGGATACCCATGCGCGTCATCCGCATTCGCAGCTCTGGGGAGACGGAACAACCGCCTCATCCGATGGACAGTTCTTCCGCGCCAGCGACCGGGCCGCCAAGCGCGGCGACATCAATCTCCATTATGGCAGCGAACCCGGTTCGAAATTCTACAGCCATCTCTCCGACCAGTACGGATACTTCGGCATATTGCCAATCAGCCCGACCGAGAGCGAAGCGGTCTATGTCCTCGACGGCTTGTTCGATCACGATACGATTCTGGAGATCGAGGAGCATTTTACCGATACCGGTGGCGCGAGCGATCATGTCTTTGCGCTGTTCGCCCTGATCGGCAAGCGTTTTGCACCCCGGCTTCGCAACATCAAGGAGCGGAAATTCCATACCTTCGAGAAGGCCGATGCCTATCCGGCGCTGGAAAACCACATCGGCGCCCCCATCAACACCGCTCTTATTCTCGAACATTGGGACGATCTTCTGCGTCTGGCCGCCTCGATCACGACGCGCACCGTCGCACCGTCAACGATCCTCAAGAGGTTCTCCGCCTCATCTAAATCCAGCGATCTCGCCAAGGCCTTGCGCGAATTGGGCCGCATCGAGCGCACCCTGTTCATGATCGAGTGGTATTCCAGCCCGGCGCTGCGCCGGCGTTGTCAGGCCGGTCTCAACAAGGGTGAAGCTGCGCACAAGCTCAAGCGCGCCGTCTTCTTCCATGAGCGCGGCGAAATTCGTGATCGGTCCTACGACAGCCAGGCATTCCGGGCTTCCGGCCTCAATCTGGTCGTCAGCGCCATCGTTCACTGGAACACCGTCTATCTGAGCCGCGCCACCGCACTTTTACGACAACAGGGCCGGGTCCTAACGAGCTGCTGAAACACGTCTCGCCGCTCAGTTGGGAGCACATCAACCTTACCGGCATCTATTCGTGGGATGCTGAGCAACAGATGACGGAGGGCTTTAGGCCCTTGCGACTTCCTGGCAGGATGCGGCGGGCCGCATAGCGGGATTCGAATTTCAATTGCTCATGCGAACCTATCGAATAGTGGTTGACACTGTTTCCACCTTGATACACCTTCGCCAAAGGTAGATACGACCTGCTGGTTGCACCCGTTAGGGAATGGTGAACGTATCACGCCTCGATGGCCTTCCCTTTGCCCGAGCGACTAAGTCAGCTAACGCAACCATCTGGCGCTTTTGTTCGCTCCTGCAAAGGACACGTCTATGCGCGATTACCGCGAAGCAAAAATCATGGCCCAGAATCTACGTGAGTCTTTGGCCGCAAAAGACCTCGTCGTCAGTCACAGTGAAAGCCTCGAGCTTGTTTCGAAAATGCTGGGACTTCCCGATTGGAATACGCTATCGGCAAAGATACAAGGAGGTCGCGACGGAGCGGCCTTGCCCCAAAATAACGCCGAAAGTTTGAGGGATTCGACGGATGAACGCAGCCGCAAATTAGCAGAACAGGCCGCACCGCGAACTGCGGTTCCATTCGCTTCTCAACGTTTCGACAAGTTCGTTGGCTACTATCAACTTAAGCCCGGCACCTTGTTCCGAATATATCGCGAAGGCGAAAGATTCTTTTCCCAAATTACAGGGCAAGGACCGGTAGAAATCTACCCGGAAAGCGAAGTGAAGTTCTTTACGACCGTCGTTAACGCTCAAATAAGCTTCATCACAAATTCTCAGGGCCGGGTAACTGATCTCATTCTCCATCAGGATGGCTTTGAGCGATCATGGAAGCGCATCGATGGGAAAAGCGCAGAACGCCAAATCACGAGGCTTGAGGAGCGTATCAAAAATAATCTACCCGACCCGCGTACAGAGAAGGCCCTTCGTCGATTTGTCGAGGGGATAATCTCAGGAGATCCCAACTACGACGAGATGGCCCCCGAGCAGGCCCAAGCTATCCGTGACCAACTGACTGGCTTGCAGTCTTTTATTCGAGAGAAGGGGCAAATTAGGTCGATTCGGTTTGTTGGCGTTCAAGAAAACGGCGACGATACCTATCACGTCGAGCATGAAAGGCGGCTCTTCCGCTGGACTATCGGTCTCGGTTCGGATGGCAAAGTTGAAAGGTCATGGGTCACCTCCGGCGGTTAAAGGGCTAGCCCTTTAACAGCTCATGAAAAGGTAAAGCACGATGGTGGCAACGATATCGCCATAGGCATGCACGTTGCCACCATTGGTTTACGATCCGCGGGTGGACCATTTTGGGAGTTCGTAGCGCGGTTCACGCTACGTTCGACCTTAGCGCAGGATTTTGAACTGCTCTTGTTCCGCCCCCTAGTGTAAAGTCTGCTAAGACCGACTCTGTTTCGATCGCGCTTGCGGCCACTCATCAGGCCCAACAACTGGCGCTATTCTGATATAGGTTGGATTTGTTATGAGGTTGATTGTGTGGAGGGCCGCTTTACCCTTCAAACAATGAGTTTTGAGAGCGAAAGCAGCAAGCGCGGAGCCAGCCCGCGCAACCAGAGAGGATGGGCCGCTCTGGCTGAGGCGACAGGCCTCGCTCTCAAACGGAGGTAACAATATGTGGCTTATGCCTATTAGCGTTGCCCTAGAATTGAAAAGAACCCGGACGAGCTGGACACTCACGATCCGGGTTCAATTCATTAGCTAGGAAGCGGAGCGTCGGGGAAACCCGGCGCTTCACTCCGCAACTGAATATAGCTCCGTTGACCAAAATTTCCAAGCGCCCCCTCTTCCGTAAAAATCTCCGGTAACATTGGCGTACGATTCGCCCGACGTTTCAGCCGAAAGAAACAAGATTCGTAAGATTTTCGAGGGTTTTTTTTGCGATCCAGCAGTCCGCTAACGACGCTATAATCGAATCTTTTGGAAAAAGCCTTGATTTTAAACGCTTTTTAGCGCGCTTCGCCGACCTTTCGCGAAAAATCGAAGAAAGGTTTGATAACTCTTTTATGTTTCATTATGGTATGCGCAACTGAGGCAGGAGAATCATCTCCACCTCGGGATTTTAACAGCAACGGAGACGATAGACAGGCCAAAAAAGAAAAACCGCTCCCGAACAAGTCCGGAAGCGGCTGGATGTAGAAAAAATATAAGCCAAAATCTTTTTCCCATCCTTCCGCCCCAAAGTCAATAATAAAAACGCCGGTTCGGCGAACGGTATCTCTTTGCCTTGTCACAGCTTTTAGAAAGCGGACGATAATGGGGACGCCATTTAACTCTACCCGGCCCACCGGCCGGAAGATCACGCCTGACCGCGTGCGATACGTTGCGCTTGCCGAGCAAGCGGAACTCGGGACCGTTCAACGGTCCGATCTTGCAATACTCGTCGACAAGCTCATCTGCACGGGACTCGTCAACTCGACTGAAACGATGCTGTTAAGGTGCCTCATCAACACGGCCCCTAAAAAAGCGTTTGAAAAAAACGGCCAGCCCGTGGTTTTCAAATCAAACCGGCAACTCTCTTTCGAGATTGGCCGTTCAGAGAACCGCGTCAGCGCGATTTTGTCGCGCCTTTTCGACCGCGGCCTCATCACCATGCAGGATAGTGGAAATTACAAGCGATACTCTGAGCGTTCGTTGGAGGACGGCGCGACGGAGGCATGCGGCATTGATCTGCGTATCCTGGTTGCGCGTTACATTGAACTTGGTGAGCTGGTCCGCACAGCACAGCTGGAAGAAGCGGCCACGAACGCCGCCGTGCGTCGATATCGCGGCAGCTTGCGCATGGTGCGCAATCTCGTAGACGAGGCCGACGGAGTGGCCGCCAAGGTCGCTGCAACGCTTCAACGTCGGCTACAGCGGATTGTCGATAGTGTTGGGAAGCCGGCCCGAGCGCCAAGCACTCTCTTGCAGCGCGCGACCAGTCTTCTCGAATGGATCGCAAAGCGCATCAGCGGCATCGCCAAGCGGCGAGAACATGCATCGAGTAACGAAAAAATAGTATGCCTGTATCGTGAAAACGATAAGCACATACAGAATACAAACCTCTATCCCAATCTGTTTAGTAATGAGGAACGGAGTTCGGCTAACGCCGAACAACCCAATTTACATAAGGCTGGCTACGCCAGCAAAGGGGCTTTTGAAGAAAGCCTGAGAGGCGAGGCCGAGCGTGACAAGCGGCCAATGAGGCAATTGGATGGCTTGGTAGCACTTACCGATCTGCTGCGAGCTGCGCCTGTAATAACCCAAACATGGGGGTTCCGCGTCCGGACGTGGGCAGATTTGGTTCGGGCCTTGCCTGATATGGCCGTGATTGCCGGGATATCGCCGGACGCCCGCGACCGCGCTATCAAGCAGATGGGCCAACAGGCGGCCGCCGTGGCGATCGCCGTTACCCTTCAGAAACAGGACATGCAGGAAGTCACGTCCCCGGGAGGCTACTTGCGGGCCATGACCGAGCGGGCGGCGGCAGGCACGCTGCATCTAACCCGCTCCGTGCACGCGCTCGTCAACCGGAATATGGCCGAGGCACGGACATGACCGGGAGGCGATGATGGCCGCAAGTTTGGCTGAGACATTGTTCCGGTATCTGCCACGGCAGCACGGCATGAACCTGGGTGAATATGTCGGTACCGAGGAGCGGGCGAAGGCGGCAGATGCTGGCATGTCATCCAGCCGAGATCGTGAATCCTTCCGAGTACCGGCGGCCAAGCGGACCAGTAACCCCCGGCCGCTCGTAGCATAGGGATCTCGAAACCGTTGCGTGCGCTTCCCGTCAACGAAAGCCAGTGAAACCAATTCGAGGTGCCGGCGACGCTGTATCAGCCAGTCTTTGGAGGCGCTCGATAGTGCGACGATCGGGAAATTTGAAAGCTACGTCGGTGCACGTATTCCTCTCCGTGGGTTGCTCAGAATGCTCGTTCGCATGGCGCCGGCTTACAGCAAAGCCAGCTCGCAATAAATTTCCCCGCCTGCGGCTTCCTCGCGCAGCAAATTTACAGCGATCCGGCCTCCTCCGCTCCGCTGCGGCCCTTCGGGTGCTGCGCACCTTACCGCCATGCTTTGTGAACGATCATCGCAACCCAAGAAGAGGAACACTACCATGACCAACAAGCTCACCAACTTCATCCAGTTCGACAGCGACGACATCGCCAACGCAAAGGGCACCGGCCGGATTTCCACCCTCACCCACGACATCGAGATCTCGGCGGTTCCCTTCCACTCGAACAACGAAAAAGCGCCGACGCACCGGATCTTCGGAAAATCCCCCAGGGGTTACGAGCTTGAGGTAGGTGGCATCTGGCAAGGCACGAACACCAACGGCGAAACGAAATTCACGCTCTCGATCAAGGAGATCAAATTCAACGCAAACCTTGGCCGATATGCCAACCAGGACGACTACTCGCTGCAAGCAATCATCCCTTGGCAACCCAAGGATTGAACAGAAAAAAGCCCCCGAAAGGGGGCTTCTAACATTCGATGACGGCGTAACGCCGACTAGTTCTTCTTCATGCCTCTGGCAACGCCTTCCAGATGCTTGACCATGCCAAGCAAGTTAGATGCGGTCTCATCCGGAAGCTCGCAAATGCGATGAATTAGCTCAATGCGGTCTTTTGCGCCTTCTGGGGTGTCGCCAAAAAGGTGTGGCGCGACGTAAGCGAGAAGGTCAGCCGGCTTCAGCCCCAAAAGTTCAGTTAGAACAATCAAGCGGGACACGTCGAGCGACGACATAGAGCGCTCATAACGGCCCCATACCTGTCCTGTGATGCCCAGGAGCACAGCGAAATCATATTGTGAGATATCGCGACTGTCTCGAACCGTGCGTAAATACTCGCCGATGCGGCGCTCGATCTCGGGTAAAGAGAGAACTCCCTCAAAGCCAGGCTTGCGATAGATAGTTGTGGCTCTGCTGCTTTCAGCAGCCCCCGCCCCTTTCTTCGCCTGCTTCAGCGGCTTTGACTCGAAAACGGGCACAAGCCCATATTTCTTCGCATACGCGCGTACAGCTTCCGGAGGCTGGTTTTCGTCTTGCTCGTTGAAAACGTCGTCGCTTTCCACGCGGGATTCCTTAATGAAATTGTTCACGTTTGGAGACTTCAAGAGGAGTTGATTTGCGAGGTCTATAGAGTCTCCAAGCCAACGTCGATTCCCCCGACACCATAATATCTAAAAAAGATGTGAAACAAGGCTAATAAAGCAGCACGTTAGCCCTAATAGCCCTCTTTTCTAAGAAACTCGTCCAGCGCCTCTCGAACAATATTTGTCTGTTTGACCCTGCTATCGAATGACGCCTTTGCGAGCCGATCTCTCAACCTCTCTTCTAGCGAAACACTTAGAACGTAATCACCCTTCTGGGGGCGCAACGCCTTCAACGCCCGAAGCCCCCCTCGTTCATTTGGGGGTTTCGTGGCCGGCGGCTTGGGAGCGTCCGCTTTCGGGGACGTGATTGCAGGTTCAACCGGCCGATCTGGTTGAGTTTCGGAAACGGCCTCTGCCACGTCGCTATCTGGTTCGCCGATCCCTGTAAGAGGAACGTGCTCGGGTTCGTGAATAGGAACAGTCGTCTCGACCCGCTGGACACGCGGTTTGGCTACCGGAATATCATCGAGGGAGATTTTTGGTTTCACCATCACGCCGCCTCCTGCTCTTCTCCGGATAAGTGTCTTTCGATCTCCGCCATGATCGCCATCACTTCAACCCGGGCCTTCCTCACTGGTTCGGTCAGATCCTGCATCTGGACCGTGCCGAAGCCATGCTCGATATCCTTGTAAATGTTTCGCTCGAACAATTCGCTGTTTAGGAGGATGCAGTCAGACCTGCCCGCCTGCACTTCTCTTTCGATGTACCCGCGTATGTTCTTGTAGTCGTCGGACTTCTGGTTGATGGCGGTGATCCTGGTCCTCAGAACAAAATGCTTCACCTTACGCTGGCTCTTCGAATTGTGGTCGTCCACGATCTGCATCGCAGTCACCATCGCATCGAATACGCGTGGTGCGGGCTGCACGGGCGTGACAATCACATCGGCATAATTCAGGATGTTCGTGAGAACGACCGACTCCCTACCAGCGGTATCGATGATGATCACATCATAGTCTGACTTTCGCCGGATGATATCTTCGATCGTCTTCGTCTGGAGCGCAGAAGCGAAATCAACATTCTCCGGCTGCATTTCCCTCTGTTCGCATTTGCGCCACCAAGCTTCGAGATTTCTGCTTGGGTCGGAATCGACCAACAGCACTTTCTTGTCCCGTATCGCATACTCTCCTGCGATCGTCATCGCGATCGTAGACTTCCCTGCCCCACCCTTCGAACTCATCGTTCCGTACACGAGCGTCATCATCATATCCCTCGTTGCTCTCGATCGACATCGGCGATCTGTTTCGCATCCGAATTGATTGGCCTGACTTTTCGACCAGCCAGTGAAAGAGCGAAACCGTTTTAACTGCGGCGATTTGATCCGCTATCCTTGCGACCTGTGAAACTGTTTTCCCTGTGAACCATATCAACAGAATGCCTATTAAATGGTAAACATGTTACCATTGAAACTGTTTCTCGCAAAACCAGTTTCCCATTTTCACACATTACCTAGTTACCAATAAACATGTTTCAGCCAAAACAGGTTAAGCAGGTTAATGTGTTAATTCTTTTCTGGTTTCGCTTGATACCATTGTTCCATGTATCATGTAAACCTGTTCCCATGTGACATGTGATAGCGTAAATGCCGTTCGCAGTTTTAGCAGTTTCACTGTAAATAGCTAAAAATTGTCCTTTTTTTTCAATGCCTGCCAACCTCTCCTTCCCGGAGTGTGAACCCCGGAGCCGCGCAGGCGAAATCCAGCAGCAGGCCGCGCGCAGTCCGCAAGGGCGGAGAGCGCAGCGTCCCTTGTGGATGAGCACGACTGTTGCAGGACCTTCGCCTTCTGGCGGCCCGAGGTGAACCCTGGTGAGCGCCCATCCGGAGCATTCAATCGGCCGAAGGCCAACTGAAAACGGGCGCAATTCGCGAAGCGACATTGCGACTTTAAACCTCATCGATTTTAAACCATTGTCTCGATATTATGTTGGCAGGATACGTAATTTTGCTATACAAATTTACAGCATCGAGGGACCGGCCCTCGATGGGATTGAGATTGGTTGGCATGGCCGAAGTGGCATTGAAAAAACGACGGAGAGCGGCGTCGGCTGGGATGGGGAGGCAGGTGAACGTTCGGTTCAGCGAGGCCGAGTATCAAGCTTTGGATGCTGCCGCTCAAAATGCCGGGATGACCGTGTCCGCCTTCTTTCGCTCGCTTTCCCTGGAGGGTGCCGGCGTCCGTCCGATCTTCAATGACAAGGACCGGGCAATCCTTTTTCTACTCCACGAAGACATGCGAAAGATCGGTGTTAACCTCAACCAGGTGGCGCGATCGCTGAACGCCGGGCGCGTCGTGGATCCGGAAGAGGTGAAAATAGCGCTTCGAAATGTCAAGATAATTGCTGACGAGGCCAGCCTTGAGCTGCGTAGCGCTTCGGTGCGAGCCGGCAAATCGCGTCGAGGTGAAGCGTGATCGGTCGACTCCCGGGAATATTTGAAGACGAGGTGAAGGGACGACGCGCTGCATTGGTCGCAGACTCGGCCGCCGCTGCGGCTTTGGACAAGCGCCTTGAGGATGAATTGTTCAAGCGCCGGGGTGGCGGGGGAGGGGGGCTAGCACCTCCTTCGGGCAAGACGCGGCGCCCAGCGAAGTATGACGCGAGGCCGGGGACCGCAGGGGAGGGGAGCGCGGCCGCTCCCCGACGTCTGGTTGAACGGCTCGAAGCCGTGGCCAAAGGCAGTCAGCCAGCCGTTGTAAAGATGGCTTCGTATGGTGGCGGCGGTCGGCTCGGTGCAATGGTGGACTATGTTTCTCGAAAAGGCGAGATCGCGATCGAGACGGAGACCGGGGAGCGCCTTCGCAGCAGAGGAGAACTCGCAGCGCTTAAATCGGAGTGGGAGCCTCTTTTCCAGAACCGGAACGAAAGCCGGGACATCGCCAGTTTCACAGTTCGAATAGAAACTGACGCCATTGGGAGCGAAGACGACATGCATAGCGCGGTGCGCCATGTCCTTGAAGGGGGCTTGGGAAACCGAAGGTATGCCTATGCGGTTGAGCAGCCGGCTCGCGGTGTGTTCGATGTTCAAGGTGTCCTGGTTCTCCGGAGCAAGGAGGGCGAACGACTGACGGGCGATGACGTTGCAGCAGAGATTGTCCAAGCCCGGTTAGATAAGAGCGGCACAGTAAACGGCGCTGCAACGAGATTTTCTTTCTCCCGATATGGCAATGGCGTTGAGTACGGCACGGCGCGAGTGCGCGATCTTGTCGAGGCCAACGCCGGGGTCCGAGACGACCGCGGCCGTATTATCGAGACGGAAAAGGCCGCCGGCGATCTAGTCCAGAAAGAATGGCGTTCTGAACTGCACAGTCGGAAGGGGAGGGACGTAATGCATGTCATCCTTTCCGCTCGCGCTGGTACGAACGCACATGCTTTTGAAAGTGCCGCCCGTGATTTTCTGGCGCATCAATTCGAGGGGTTCAAATACGCTTTCTCGATGCATGACCCCATGCACGATCCGAAGGATCAAAGTGAAGGTGGTAAACGGCCCCACATCCATGTTCATGCGCTTGTGTTGATGCGCAACCAGCTCGGCGAGCGTGTTGAGACCAGCCCGCAGATTTTTCTGCAGTGGCGTGCGCTCCTGGCCGAAAAGGCAAGGGACCATGGGATAGCGATGGAAATGACCGACCGTCGCGAAATGGCTTCCTCGCCTGCATTCACGCGCAACCAGGTCAGGGCGGTCGATACGGCAGGCAGAACTAGTCATGTCGGGACTAGTCCCGCAGCGCAGACGCGCTACGACAATAAGCGAGCCGAGGCACGCACGGTTGCGACGACAGAGCAGAGCCTTCAACACGCGTTCGACGCGAAGAGGGCATGGTCGTCTGTCGCCGATCGTTCCGAGGATGAGAAGGTGGTCCAATTTGCATTGGCTGCTGAAGCCAGGCTGTCTTCAGCAATCCGCAGCAGTCTCGCGGGTCTGGAAGTCTCGGCCAAGCGTGGTGAGTTCGAAAGCGTAAAAGATGCAGCGCGCCAGCATTTGGCGGATATTGTCAGAGAGGGTGAAGTAATGAGTGATGACATGACAAGGGCAGATTTCGACGCGTACGAAAAGAATGTTTCCAACGCTCTCGCCAACTATGGGTCGCTGATTGACCAAGACGAAAAGGAGCAGTTCAGCCTTATTTCGGAGCGGGCGCAAAACATTGTCGAAGCGCGTCGCAAAGTGATCGAGCTTCAGGAAGAACTTGAGGATGTTCGTTCCAAGGCGCGTCCAAACTCCATCGTTCGCGATCTGGCCTCTTCGATCGCAACGTTGAGCCCCGTGGCTCGTGTTCTTGAAGCTGTTGACGAGGCCTTCAAAGAAGGCGTCGCTGCGGTCGAGGCGAACATCAAGGAAGGCGTTTCGGCGGCCGAGGCAAACGTCAAACAATCTCTGGAACCTGCGGTCCCAGCCGTGGCCGAGAAGAGCGGGGAAGGGGAGCAGAAGCCCTCGCGTTCGCTGCCTGCAGAAATTACCGGCCAGTACTTCTTGCAGCACGCAGCAGATGGCGCCGTTCGTGTTTTCACCAATTCGAAGGCCACTCGCGAAGTATTTCAGGATGCCGGCGAAAAACTGCGGAGCAAGATTTACGATCCGACCGCTGTTCGCCTGATGATCGATACCGCTGCGCATCGCGGCTGGACGAGCGTGGAGATCGCCGGCTCCAAGGAATTCAGACGCGAGGCCTGGCTCGAAGGGCAGGCGAGGGGGATTGCCGTCAAGGGCTATCAGCCTAACGAGCTGGACTGGCAGGAAGTCGGCCGGCGTGAACAGTCGCACCTGAAGAACGAGATCCGGCACATTGAAGAAAAGCTGGTTGCTGCTGGAAACAGGGCAGGGCCAAAAAGCGAGAAGGGCGAAGTTGCTGTCGAGAAGGTCGCTGCGACAGCCGCCGCAAAGAGCCGGACGGGTTTCCGCGACGGCGTGACCGGAGAGCTAATCGAGGTCGGCTCGAAGCCGTACCAAGACAAGCCCGAAAACGAAACGTCGCCCTATGTTGTTCTTCGGACGGCTGAAGGAGAGCGCACAGTGTGGGGTGTTGGTCTGCCAGATGCACTCTCGCACGCCGACGCGAAAGATGGTGACACCATCACGCTACGAGAAGCCGGGATGGAGAAGGTCGAGAAAACCGTTATCCGTGAGGTTGAGGGCAAAAAGGTCAGGTCGGTTGAACTGGTTGACCGGCGTAAGTGGGAAGCCGAAGTCATTCCGGAGCGTGATGACAAGACTGTCGAGGTTGAGACTTCTCCAAATGCGCGTCCTGTGGTAGAAGAAAAGGCAGCAGTCCGAGAAGGTGAAGCCTCACAGGCGGAACCTGCGGCAAGGCAGTTGAACCGCCTTGATGAACTGAGGCAGGAGCGCGAAGAGAAGCGCGATCGAGACGACCAGGAACGGTAAGATGAACGGAAAAAGCCTGCTTCAAATGGTCTACGAGCAGAAAGTCGCAGACGAGAACGCGCATGTTAGCGATTCTATAGTCCCAGCGGTCTTTGTGGCTGTCCTTCTTTTCGTCGTAGTGTTTGTGGTGGGTGCAGCGCTCGATACCGCTTGGGTCCACCTACAGCAATGGTATCACGTCGCCGCCAGCTACTTGCCGCTCTGGTGATCAAAGAAAGCCGGGTTAGCCCGGCTTTTTTCTTGGGCGTTTCACCTCATTCGCCTTTGTCGAAAAGGCTGACCGATTTAACCAGCAAGTGATAAGGCAGGCCGACGACAAACGCGGCAACCGACACGACCAAGCTATAGTTTAGGTGCCGCTTGATCTTTTTCGCTTCCTCAAAATCGCCGTCGGCGAGCGCTTCGCAGTATTCGAGCCGAGCATCCGCAATCATCTGCCCGTATACGCGTTCGTATACAGACTTCGGCAGCACTTTTTGGAGCAGGACGATCAAGTGATGGCCGGGCGGCCGTTCGATCGCAGGCGCGGGTAACGGCGCATCAACTGGCTGTCGTCGCCATTGTTCAATGATCTCCTCAGCGGCTTTGATGACCTCGGGGTCAGGCTCAGCGTCGGACGTGGATCCGTCTTCATTCGGCAAAATCAACTTCTGAATTCTACCAAAATCACCTTCGAGTGCCTTTATGTTATCACGGTAGTAGTTCTGCCATACCGAATTCAGGTCTGGCCGGATTTCGGATGAGCCCTTTGTCATGCGTTTGAACTGAACGTAAATCGATACGTCGGGCTTATAGTGAACTATATCATCGCAACTAAATCTTTTCTTCTCGTCGTCGCCGCTCATACCGCGAGCCCCTCACTTAAGGCATCATAATGCTTGCGCATTTCGTTGGCGCGGTCGAACACGCGTTGACCTTTGCCCGTTATCCAATAACGCCGGCGAGGCAGACCAGGCACCTTAGCGTCTTTCTCGGCCTCCGAATTAATCCACTCTTTCTCTTCCATTCTACCGAGGTAGACGTAGATCGTTCCTCGCTTCAATTTGTCCGACTCCTTCACCATCTCCAATCCGTAGAGGCGACGACCTGTAGTCAGCAGACGCAGGATCTCCATTTCTAAGTCCGTTGCACCAAACATAATCAATCCAATCAATCGTAAAACCAAAGGGCCAATGAGTCTTACAATAGGTAGGACTTCTGACTCTTACAAGCCGTAGCACTAAAAATAATTCCGCGTTAAATAGCCAAATGTTCCATAATAAGTCTTATGCGATACGTTATAACGTTACATTCTCGCTTTATTTCCGCCCGTTGCGATGGCCGCTTGTGGCCCTTAACGGACATGAGGTGCCAGTTTAAACAGATAATCGAGTTGTGTTTCTCCGTCCCAGTTTGGTGGCTTATCCGATGGTCGACCGGACCACACCGGCACGCCTTTCCAGAGACCTCGATAATTCCTTAACGCCTCCAGTACGCCTGAGCACGACTTACCGCTTGCGGCAGGGTCGTCGTCGAACCCCGGCTCCCACAAGCAACACGCGCAAATGGTTGAGCCAATCAGACCACCGAACACATCGTACGTCGGTTCCGCCGCGTACTCCGGGAAGCCGCAGGCAGGGCACAGATAGTGTCCATCGAGATTTACAATGTTGAATTGTCTCGCGTCAGCCATCCACCAACGCTAGCTTACACTTGATATGTGTGCAAGATGACGGCACTTGGCGCGAGGCGGAAGACACCTGGCGGCCCGAAGGAGACATTTGTACTAGACTGATACGATACCCCCCCGCTTTTCAGATCGAGTAAAAATGATAGACAATTGGCACTCTGATCCAGAGATACAGGAGTCGCCATTGTCAAACGCGTCGCTCGTACACAAAATTGAGCAATCGCTTTTGTCATTATGTCGTCGGGAAATTCTTCCATCATCTGCGGCAAGTTCCTTCCTGCTTAACGGACGGACGCTGGAAGCACTCCCGTATCATCTCGTCAAAGAGATGGAAGACATCGGAATGGACCTTGAGATTGCGGCTTGGCACGATGAAGAAGAGTTTAGTCCAAATATTGGCCCTGTTATCTCCCGTGCAGAAGAGTGGCTGGCGAAGGTTCCTCGGTAACTTTTCGCTGAGAGCTGATGGCCGCTATTGGCGCAATGCTGTCTTGACGACTGAGGAAGCTAAAGCCGAAGTGGTATTCCATCACCCGCCCCCTCCCTACCCTTGCAACCCGGCCCAGCCGGTCCGGTCGGGGGCTGATTGTCGGAGCGAGTGTCGCATTTCTACCCGGCTGACGAAACGGCAGATGACATTTTAACTTTGCGAAATCCGCGACATTTCAACCTTGCTGCCACAGTTATTGTAAGGGGGTTATAACATGACATATTGTTAATTTATTGGCAGTCGAAGAGTAGTCGGTTAAGCGCCCATCAGTTAAATTTGCCACACTGTATGCTTAGCCTTTGGAGATTACATGGCCAGTATTTTCATCAGTCACGCCGTCGCAGATAAAAAGCTAGCTGAGAAGCTGGTCAAACTTCTCAAGGAGGGAATTGGTGTTCCCGGCCCCGAAATTTTTTGCTCCAGTATTAAAGGGCATAACGTCCCGCTCGGCTCGGACTTTAATGTCTATATGAAAGAGAAGATCCAGAACCCGTCACTTGTTTTAATCCTAATGACCGAAAGCTACATGGAAAGTGCTTTCTGCATGATGGAGTTGGGAGCGACATGGGCGAAATCGCTTGATCGAATTCCGATTGTGGTGCCGCCGGTAACGTATGCCAGTGTGACGAAGACCTTAGGCTTGACCCAAGGTTGGACCATCACCGACGATGCAGCCCTCATTGATTTTCGCCAGAAAGTCAAATCGAGCATTAAGCTTGAACCGCGAAGTGAACACGATTGGGAAGCCAAGCGCGAGGAATGGCGGAAGGCACTGAAGAGGACCATTAAGGGCCTTCCTAAAGCGTCTAAAGTCGAAGCTGCCGAATACGAGCAATTGAAGGATCAAATGGCGGCACTTCAAGCTGAAAAAGCAACGCTAGAAAAGGCAAATAGGGAAGCCAAAGCTAAAATAGCTAAAGCAATAGCCGAGCCAGATCCGAAGGTGAAAAAGGCAATTCTGTCGGCAGCATCCAGTACCAATCAAGTGGCTGATCAATTTGGTGAACTGGTAGATGCTGTTAAGCGCGCCCGACCGTCAGGCGTACCTAAATCCCTATATCGGAACATGATTATGGATATCTATGATAGGTCGAAGCCACTCGATCCGTTTCAAGATCGAGACGATTATGAGGCTGCCGTGCAGTACAAGATCATAGATGAGTTCGGCGACTATCAATGGAAAACGCCCAAGCTAAAGGCTGTCGCAAAGTGCGTTGGCGATTTGCAAGACTTCGTTGAGACCCAAGAGGGATCGGACTACTTAGAGGGTTTAGACCACCCGACAGATCCAGCAGACCTTGATTTTTGGCAACACGTGGTGAAATGAGCTCGCTCACCGCAGGCACAGTTTGTTGAAAACTGTGCCTGGGGAGCTTTAAACTACCTTGGCAATTGTCCGATAATCCAAGCGTTACCCTTCTTGTTGCCGCAAGCTCGACATCTTAACCTGCCCGTCAAAGACCCTATATAGGTCCCTGCCCCCCACTTTTGCTGAAGCTCCCAACGCAGCAACCAGCCTTCCCGCTCGCATTTTCCACAGTGCGCGCCCAGGGTTTGCCATTCGCGAATGTCGTCAAACGTCGTGTAAAGCGCCTCAGGCAATGGGCCGATATAGACCACCTCGTCACGGCCTGGTCCTGCCAAGTCTATTCCGCGTCTGTGTCTCATCACCAGCCCATTGCCGTTTTAAATGGATTGTTTCCGAAACCTCGCTGGTGTGTGATTTCGGCCATTTGCCCCGTGTGATCGCAGGCAGCCACTTCAACGTCGAAACACTCACCTGCCCTTTGCCGTATCATCTCAAGCAACCAGCGTGGCCGGCCGATACCCTCAACAGGCAACGGCTCTGACGCAAGGGGGCTAACACGCCATCTTGTCGCCGCGGCTGTGGGGTTGCCAAAATCTGTTGCTTCTTGTTGCCGGCGCCAACGGCGCAGGACGAGACCCAAAGTTCCTGTCTTCTCGGCCGCCAGTTGGAAGCGCCGAGAAATGTCCATGGGGAGGCGAACCATTTCGCCGACCACTGCCGCGAGGCCGCCGAACCGTAATGCTTCCTCAAAAGCTTCGCAGACGCCCAGCTCGTTGTCAGATTCCACAAAAATAACGCGGTTGGGATCGAGGCCGACTTGAGCAAGCGCAGGTGGAAACAGATCTGTGCGCGTTAGACACCACAGAACGTTACCGGTTGTCCTGGCGGCAATGCCAGCTGTGAACAATGCGGATGACGCGCCAATAACAGTATCGCCTCCGCCTCCTCCGATTTCGTGGATAGCGCCATAGGCGAGCCCACCATACGGGAGACGGTTATCGACCGCCGGCACTCCAAACGGCAGTACCTTGCGTTCACTTCGCGACACGCCTTCGATCTTGTCGATTGCGTCCTGAAGCTCGGCCAAAGTGGATGCATTCGCGCGAACAGGCACGTTGGATCTCATGTATTGTTAGGGCTTATGTTCCTATATTGTTCTCATTGCGCGGGAGAGTCAAGAACGGCGTTTTAAGGTGACCAAAACTCTCTGAAGCTCGTTGTTTTCGCCATTAGAAAGCCAGCGGCTGTCGGCGAGCTCAATAAGCGCGGCTATCGCCTCATTTTCAGTCCAACCAGAGGCGACAGCGCTTTCCAGAAGGACCAGAAAACCGGGCATTAGAGCTTCTTGGCAATCGAGAAAGCGATCAGGATATTCGCCTGACCGGAGGGGTTCTTTCACTTTCGTCATTCTTCCCTCCCCCTCCCTCCCTTGCAACCTGACCAAGCCGCTCAGTCGGTCTCGGGAAGATCAAGAACAACCTGCTTTAATGCCTTCAACGAACTTTTCTTCGTGGTGCTGGTCGTGCGATTTTCCGCGTCCGTGATCGTTTCATCGAAAAGGTCTACCGGTATTGCCTTCTTCGCACCCAATACCTTGAGTGTAATTCCCTCCTCGAGAGAAAGTTCCTCGTCCGGAGCGACAGGCTCGGCAAGTGTGGTTCGCTTTGGTTCGAGGACCTTGAGCGCAAACGCATCGTCGGGCACTGCTTCAGCTGCCATAACAGGCGCAATGTCGGAGGTAAGTCCCGTTACCTTGATGATATTCTCCACCGGCGCAGTTTCGGAAGGCTCGAGTGGCCGCTGTACCTCCGCAGCGGTCTTCTCCTCCTTGCGACCTGCGTTGAGGTAGTCGTCTGTGGCGGCTGGGACAGGCTTGTGAACCGGCAAAGAGATCTTGCCGACGGCTGGACGATTTGCCTTCGAGTAGGCCTCAGCGGTTTTGAAGGGTTCGGTCTCGAAGTACCGGAGCTTGTCCCCGAATATCGGACTTTGACCCTCAATCAGCAGGACGAAATTCTTGTCCGCCATTTTGCGGACTTCCTGCGGCATCATCAGATCGCGTTCGCGAATCTGCTCGACCTTGGTTCGGCGAGGAAGTCCGACAAGCTCGATGGTACGGGATTCGGACTGATAGCGGATTGTCTGCTTTCCGAGCGCTCGCGAAACATACTCCGCGGTGGTCTGATCGTTGGCGCCAAGGATCAATTGATAACCGCAGTTGCCGAGAAGCGATTGCCGCGATTTTTCGCCATAGATCTCATCAAGATTGCTGATGTCCTGGATGATGAAAGCGAGTTTGATGTTGTAACCTGCCACATAGGGCAGCTTGGTCATGATCTCGTCCATCTTTTTGAGCTGGCGAAACTCATCGAGGAGGAAATAGACGGGCACTGCCTTCGGATTGTGCTCCAGGGTCAGGAGGTTCATCAGCTGCTGCACGAACAGGGTCAACAGAGGGCGCAGGATGGTGATGTCAGTGATGTTTGGGGCCAGATAGACCGAGATCGGCTTACGGCTCATCATGGCCAGGTCGATGTCTGTTGTCTCAGTCGCAGCTACGATCCGCTCATTTTGGAATGGGGCCAGCGCGTTCTGCAGTTCGGTAATTGCCGACGCAGCCACCTTTTCAGAAAGAGCGAGGTAGGCGTTAAAGCTCTCTTTCGTAAACTTCGAGAGGTAGGGTTCATTCTCCATAATGAGCTTCATCAGGATTTGAAGTGGTTCACCGGAATTGAGGAGAGAATTGAGCTCCCCAAGGTTTCTGCGACCTTCGTAATGCTCGCTTTCATCCACATAGCTAATCAAGCCAGCCGCGACGCGCTGCGCCATCAGCTGCCAAAAACCGCCGTCGCCTGTCGAGGTTTTGGGAACGAGGATCGAGGCCATGTTCTGAATGTCGGTGGTGCGGTTTCCAAGATCGTTGCGAATGAAGTCCATCGGATTCCAGCGGTGCGTTTCCTCTTGACCCGGAGAGAATAGATAGACCTGGTTGCCCATCTTGCGGCGGTATGCGGCTGTTGCCGTGTAGATCTCGCCTTTCAGATCGGTAACGAGCATCGAACCAACATGCATTAGAGCGTTTGGTATGACGTAGCCGGCACCTTTACCGGAGCGGGTCGGGCCGATGACCAGATGATGGCGATCGTCTTTTGTCCGAAGAATGTTTCTGCCATGACGCCCGAAGATATGACCGTCTTTCCGAAACCATTTTGCCCGTCGCAGATCGGCGACCGTCTGGAACGCCGCGTGTCCAAGGGGCTGTGAGCTTTGCCGCAGGCCCACATAGGCCACGATGCCTACTATCGCGATTGTCGGCAGCATCGCCATCAGTGCAACGCGCTGCAAAACAACGTTCGAAGCAAAATGCCAAAGCTGCAGGATGGGTGCGAATGGCTGACTGCTGAGCGTCAGATTGAGGATGCGGTGATCTTTGTAAATGACCCCTAACAAAGCTCCGTAGGACAGCGACCAGACCATAAATGCAATGGCAAGACAAAATGCCAGATAGACCAGCCGGTAGTTCACGCTCATTCGACATCTTTCGAGAATGCGATTTCTGAAATCCCGCGCTTGCCGCCCACCTTGCGCAGCTGCACGACAATTGGGATCACGGACTTGATGTAGGACATCAGATCTGACTTGCTGAAGCCGCCGGAAAGCCCCGCCTGCATGACCATCATGCAAAGCTGTTCGTACGCTCCGCTTGGCGTATCCGCGTGGATCGTCGCCATTGAACCGGGATGGCCGGTGTTGATGGCGCGCAGAAAGGTGAAGGCTTCTGCGCCGCGTATTTCGCCGACGAACAGGCGATCCGGTCGCATACGCAAAGATGCCTCGAGGAGTTTCAGCATATCGACGTCCGCCGTTCCCTGAGATCCTTTCGAGGCAACCAGGTGCACAACGTTCCTGTGTGGCGGAGCGAGTTCGCGGGTGTCTTCGAGAGTGATGATGCGTTCGCCGGGATGGACGGCTTTCAGGCAAGCATTCAAAAAGGTTGTCTTTCCGGACGCCGTGCCGCCGCTGATCAGGATCGACACCCGGTGTTCGATCGCATCTTTCAGGAAGTCAAAGATCTGGCCTTCCTGAAGGCGTGCCATGAGACGTTTATCAGTTTCGGATAGTCCACCAGTCATGACCTCGACGTGATCGAGGCCGCCATTGTCGCGGTAATCTTCAAGCGAATAGTCGCTCACGACCTGTTTGCGGATCGAAACCACGCCGCCATCGACGGCGACAGGATCTAGCACAAACTGAATACGCTCCCCTGTGGGAAGGGAAGCGCTCAAGATCGGGTTTGCCTTGTTGACGAACTGGCTGGATCTTCCAGCGACCTGGGTAGCGAGAAGTTCGATTTCTTCTTTGGTCAGTGCCGGAATGCTGTGTTCCGTCATATGGATATCGCCAAGACGTTCAACAAAGACACGCCCTGGTCCATTCACCGAGATTTCAACAACCTCAGCGTCATTCAAAAACTCGGCAAGTGGCTGAAGCGCCTTGTTGAGGAAATACGCATTGTCGCCGGCAAAGGTTGAGTTATCGAACGCGACGTTCACGGCTGATCTCCTTCATCGCTTCGGTTACGGGATCATCGTAGAACTCGGAAAAATCGAGGTCTTGGCGCACGAAGATGAAGATGCGCTCCCCTTGGCTGACGCTGATCGTTGGCGGGATGCGTAGGTTTTCTTGAAGAGCGGTATTTGCCATGTCGGAGAAGGCCTGAGCTATCGTCTGCCGTGCAAGTTCTTCGCCGCGCTGGCCATCGCTCGTTACGCCGTTCGTCGCACCGCTACTGCCGTAGCCGGTCGCATAGCTCGCCCCAGCGCCGACGATCGAGAGCATAATGGCGGAGCCAAAGCGTTCACGCCACTTGTTATCGACCAAACCTGTGAGACCGGAGCGACCGAGGCTGTCAGTTCCGATGGAGTTCAGCCTCACGGCAATCCCGTCATCGCGAATGAGCCGGGTCCAGACAACGAAGATGCGTTTCTGGCCGCGCGTAATAGACGACTGATATTCGCCAATGAGACGCGTTCCCGTGGGAATGAGAATACGACGGCCGTCAAAGGAGTACACGTCCTGCGAGGTCACAGCCCTGATCTGGCCCGGTAGGTCACTGACGATCGCAGTTTCCAGAATGCCGGGGATCAACGTGCCTTCAGGGACAACAGCGTCGATGCGATTGATCTTCGTCGCCTTTGCGGAGCGATCGCCGGCAGCCGAGGCCGCCGCGAGATACTTGCTGTTCTGATCTTCGCCGGCGACAGCTGATCCGGAGGCCGCGCCGCCTTCACCAAAGCTGCCAGCTGCCCCGCCCCTCGCCTGATCGACGGCAATCAACTTCGACTTGAAACGTTCGGGAAAGACGTAGGGAACCTCTGGTTCCGCGAGCGCATCAGGTGGCTCTGCGACAACTGCAATCGGTGGCGGCGGGGGCGGAGGAACCTGAAATGTCGTTGTATCTGGCTTTTCTTCGACAGGCTCAGCAACAGGAAGCTCAATGATTGCCGGTTCCGTTGGTGCAGGCTCTGGATTTTCGCTACCCATCGCAAAAGAGGGCGGCCTGAAGTTCATCGACTGAAATTCCTCGTCAACGATGTTCGTCGGCCCAACTTTCTTGTTGTTTTCTGACGACATAACTGCCGCCATTGCAACCAACCCCACCATCACAAAGGCAGCACTGCCCAGAAGCTGCTTTTTCTTGGCGCGCTTGTCGGCGACAGGGGCGGTATGCTCGCCATTCATGGCTTTCAGATGAATGTTCTCAGTCACTTGTTGCCGCTCCTGTATCGCTTTTGCGCCTGCAATTCCGGTTTTGGGGCCATGATGTCGGGGTCCGGAGCGCCAAAATCGGGCTTGCGGAGATTGAAAATGCAGGTCCACTGATCGCCGTCGCGCAGGGTGTATTGCGTGGTAACGCCATCCACGACGATGTATTCGCCCTCTTTCCGAAAGTTGCGCAGCGTCTCGGAGAAGTTCGAGTTCACTGCGAAAATGGCTGGCGTGCGGCCTTTGAATTTGAAGAACGTCTTCTTGCCGTCATCGAAAATCGTGGTGGGTTTCAGCGCGGCGTCACCCGAAAAAGAATAGTCAATATTGACGTTTTCTTTGTCGATCGCGGAAACGTTTGGATGCGCGGCGCGGGCTTCAGCCTCTGCCCTGAGTGACGCGTTCAGATCCTTTTCCGGGTAGACAAATCGCACGCCAAAGATTTTCTTGTTGGCGTTGGGGGCAAAGTCATGCAGTTCGAGAAAATAGATCCGCTTTGTCGTGACAATGTTGAGGTTGGTCACGACGTCCTGGGCGATCGGCTTTATGAAAAGAATATTGCCCTTCTCGGTTGGAGCAACCTGCCAGCTATCGCTGTCGCCGAGAGAAATCGTCTCGAATTTCTCATCTTCATCGAAAATGAGCATGGTCGAAATGCCGTAGGTCGCGTCGATCCGGACCACGTTGTTTTGCTGATAGACAACAGAAGTAACGCGGGAATCTAGCTTGCCGGGCGTCGGCGTTTCGAGCGCCAGAGCGCCGAAACTAGATATCAGCACGAGGGCTGTCGAGAGCAGTAAACGCCGCATCAGCCATTGCTCCCGGTGCCAACCGTCTCTTGGTCGCGACGGTAATTATAGACCTGGAAGCCGAGTGGATTTTCAAACATCCACTCGTTGACCTGCGGCTTGGAGGTATAACGAAAGCGAACGACGCCGACGAAATGCCGCACCGTCGTTTCGGTGTCGCTCTTTTCTTCGGTCGAGAATCGCACCGATGCTGTGCTTTCATTGAGAAAAGTGACGGACTTGACGTCCACGCGAACCCGCTTGGATTTACCTAAAACCTTTGTCGGGTTTTTTGGATTGGTTGCGCTGTAGAGCTCCTGCAGGTCGCGCGCTGCATCACCGGTCGAGAGCAGAGCCGCAATTCCGAAATTCTCCTGCAAGCTTGCCGGGTCGTAGCCCTCGCGCATACGCATGAAGCGAACGACGTTCGCCTGTGTGACGGCTTGCCGCTCCGTCGCGGTCAGCTTGTCAAAACTGGCATCGAGGCCGGATTTCACTTCGATGTAGCCGGTGTTTTTGTCGACCACTACTAGATACGGCTCGAACGACTTCAGCGGCACCAGACTTGCCAGAGACAATAAAGAGACAATGCAGATGATAATGCAGACGATCGCAATCACCCAGGCCAATCTCTTCGACCGGCGTTCTTTGCGAATGACATCCGCCTCCCAAACCGCACCATCTTTGAAATAGCTGGCAAGGGTAGAGTCCGTGCTCTGAGACATTGGTTTACCTTTCAAAAAATGGGGAGTTAGGAGGGCCGGCTGAAGGAACTGATTTTGTCCTGCATGGCCGCTTCAGTGTTCGATCTGTTTTGAATAGAACCGCCAGGAGGCGGGGACGCAGGTCTGTCGCTGCTGTTGCCGCCGCGGGATAGAAGCCAGCCGGCCACACCTGCCGCGCCTAGTGCGACTGCTCTCGCCTGCCTGTAGCCGTGGGAGGACGCGTTTACGCCAATCGATCCGGTGATCGCCTGGGCCACGGACGTCACGTTCACGAGCATTAGGCAACCAGCCATGCAGAGGAGAACAAAAGAGACAAGCTGCGTTAGCCCCAAGGAACTGGAAGAGACAGCCACCTCAATCTTCGCGAGCTCAGGATTCAGCGCAGCGATCAGAAACGCAACCACAACGTATACGAACATCGGGATAATTGCGTAGTGCAGGATCTGCCCAAACCAAGCTGCTCCCAGGTTACGCGTTTGGTGAAAGAGCATGCAGCCAATGAAAATTGGCGCTGTACCGATCAACACCCACATGGCCACTTTTGCGATCATCAGCATTGCCAAAGCGATACCTGCGACGGCCCACGCGAGGAACATTATGAGGATGCCCAGCATTGAAGGGAGGATCGTAAAGTAGCCCGACTGTTGCGCTAATGCGGCTCCAGCGTTGCTCGCTGTGGTAACGATCATGGAAAGCCCGTTCGTCGGCTCGGTAATGCCTGTGCTGGACGCTGCCAAGATCGCCCGGCCGACATCTTCAGGTGTATCGCTGAGCCATCGATAGAACAGGGAGTTGAAAACCTCCCAATTCTGAGTGAGCGTGAGGATAATAATGAGCCGTACGGTTCGGCCGATGAACTCCCCAACCGAAATTTTCGCCGTGCCCATGATGAGCTGAACACCGTACAGCGCCACGTAAAGCACGAACGCGACCTTCAGGACCGGCAAGATTTCATCGCCCACGATACCGTAAGCGCGTGCGGAGAAGCCCTGCCCGATCTGGTCAATGCGCATCAGCAGTTCAGTGACAAAGTTATTCATAAGCCCCCACGCGAAACGTTAGCTCGCGCCTTCCGTAATGGCGTAAATTGCGTCGAGTGCACTTTGGTCGTTGTTGACTGGCGCCATCGGACCGCAGTCGTGGCGAGGATCGGTCTCGGAGGCGTACGAGGTGAGATTAGCCGGCCGCTTGCATGGCGCGCTCTTCTCCTTGACCGTTCCGCACCCTGAAACGGCAATGGCGATGAATAGGAGGACGGCTTTCTTCATGGCTTGTTGATCCGCGGATCAGCCCACATGCCATAGGATCCGGTTTTGCCAATCCGCTCAGCTTCCAAAAGGTCGGGGCGTTCTGGGGAGCCGTCCTTTTTGCGGGCGACCTGCACAGCCCCTAGTGAAACAAGCTGTTCCTCCAGCATGTCCACCGCGTCCATCGCGTTGGGATAATAGTAGTAACCCCAACACGTCACGTTCTGTTTGGGCGCGTCGACCTCGGTAATGAATGCTCGGCAAAACAAGACCTTTGCCGATTGCACCATGATTTGGAGTTGCTGTTTTGCGAACTCAGCGCAGGTCCCGGAGAAACCTTCAGCGCGGTTTACGAGTGCACCGTCGCAGGGTTGAATGCCGTAAAGATGCACCGTGACTTTATCATCAACCTGAATATCGGTCCCCGATAGCGCGCGATAGCCATTGGCGGATGAGAACCCTTTGCTTTCCGCTACCTGCCCCTTGCCATCGAAATACTCGATAACCAGCACGCTTTTTCCAGGGGCCGCCAGTTCCCGCACGTAGTCTTTATTGATGGCCGGAGCTGCCGACGCTGCTCCAGCGATTAAGCAGAGCGCCGTCCCTGTCGAGGCGATCATTCTCTTCATTTTCGTCCCCTTCCTCCTGCGCCAAACAAAATTGGCTCTTTTCAGGAAATCTAAAAGCATGTATCACAAACCATAATATGATACATTTCATGGGGTCAACCTACCGGTTTTCTCGGAAGAAAACAACACCGCAGTAGGGAAAACTCGGCCAAAAGGGACGAAGATGAAAAAAGAGAATGCCTTGCTTTTCTCGCTTCTCGTGAGCGTCTCGCAAATTTTCGCCGCGCCGCCATCCAGCGCTCTGGAAATCGGCCAACAAACTGAAAATAAACAATTAAATTCTGGTTATATTTCTGAGGTCTCAGCCGTAACGGCTTACGGGTTCGAGCAAAGATGGAGTGGAGGCGACCGCGCCTCCGTCGATTTCCATCTTCAGTCGAATGAGGATGTCGCTAAAGCGGAAGGCCCATTGCAAGGGACAAATAAAAGAGGTTTCAATTCCAGCCATGGAAAGCGTCCTTTTAGGATGGTTCCTGAACCTTCTACGATTGAGCCGCCAGCTATGTCTTCGTCAAAAGAATGTGGACCTTCCCCACTCTCTCCAGACCAGATCGAAAAATTGGTGCGCGCAACGGCGACAAGGTTTGGCGTTGATGAAGAGCTCGCTGCTGCCGTCGCCTGGGCGGAAAGCCGTTTCGATCAGCAGCGCAACTCTGAAGCGGGAGCGCGTGGGCCAATGCAGCTAATTCCTGCAACCGCGCAACGCTTCAAAGTCAGCGATATCTGCGACCCGGCTCAGAACATTGAGGGCGGCGTCAAATATCTGCGCTTCCTGCTCGACGAGTTCACCAATCCCATTCTCGCCGTCGCCGCCTACAACAGCGGCGAAGGCCGAATCTACGAACACGGTGGCATTCCGCCGTTTCGCGAAACCGTCGAATACGTCGCCAAGGTCACGAACTACCAACTTGGCGTAACGCTCCCGACGAAGAAGGTCCCCTCAAACCCGAAACCTCCGCAATCCTCAAACGAGGAAGGCGGATCGCACGGCGTCATTCCGGTTCAAAAGAACGGGAAGTTCGTCGCCGGCATCATGCATTTTTGATCACAGGAGAGAATGAAATGAACGTCCAGTTTCCCAAGGTAAAATGCCGCCAAGCCCTCGCCATCGGCGGGCTCATCGTTGCCGCACAGTTGGTCGGGGCAGAGGCAGCGTTTGCACAGTCCGCATTCACGCCGCTCCAATCCGCACTTCAGATGATCGTTGATTTCATCAATGGCTCCTTCGGTCGCCTTGCGGCCATTATCGCGGTTATGGCGCTTGGCCTCGCCGCATTCGCAGGCCGTCTGTCATGGATGACAGCAGGAGCGGTCATTCTGGGTATGGGGCTTGTCTTCGGCGCACCAACGATCGTTGACCAGCTTATTTCCAGCGTGAAGTAAGCGATGGCTCAATATACCGACGATAAGCCCCACATGACCCCTTTGGTCATTGGCCTGACGCGCTCCCCAACACTTTGGGGAGTGCCGTACATGGCCGTCGTCCTGGTGATTGGCTTCACCATGATTGGCTGGCTGGCGACTAATTCCTTGTGGTCATTCCTGATCGCGCCGGCCGCCTACCTCTTCCTTTTTTCGCTTTGTACGTGGGACGCGAAGATCCTTGAGGTCTTCCAGGTCACGACGAGAAAAACTCCACGCACGCGCAACAAGAGCTTCTGGGGCGCTAACTCTTACGGGCCGTAATATGCTGCACAAGTTCATTCGGGACGAATTAGGTTTCGGAAAAACCGCTCACAATGAGCGCCCAATGTCTGTTCATATCCCCTACACGCGCCATGTGTCTGACACCGTGGTGCGCCTCGACAATGGCGCTCTTGCCAGTGTCATCAAGTTGAACGGCCTGTTTTTTCAGACCGAGGATCAAGCCCGACTGAACAATGAAGCCGTCCTGCGAAACACCATTCTTCGATCGCTCGGCTCCAGCCGCTTTTCTGTGTGGTCGACGATTATCCGTCGTCAAATCCAGCCAGATATAGAAGGGGAGTTTGCCGACGACTTCTGCAGGGTCCTCGACCAACGCTACACGCAGCAGCTCGACCGCAAGCGGATGTTTCAGAACGACATCTATTTGACGATCGTAAGGTCCAAGCTTCGCGGCGCGCTCAGCGTCGCCGACCACATTCGCGGCGCCCTCAATAAAGTTCAAGGCGCCGAGGTACGTGAGCAGGAAGATCGAGAAGAAGTCAGCGACTTCGAACAACTCATCACCAACGTTGTCTCTCAGCTGAAGAAGTACGGATCGCGCCCGCTCGGGATCGCCATAAGAGGCACCCAGCCGTTCTCCGAACCGTGCGAATTCTTCCAGTCGATCCTATCGTGCGGTGTTCCGCGTCAAATGCCGCTCCCGCGCATGGCTATCAAAGACTACGTCGGAATGTCGCGTTTGCACTTTGGTCCACGCACGATGCAGACCGACGCCGATCAAGATACCCGTTTTGGTGAAATGATCTCGATCAAGGAGTATCCCGGCATGACCGGCCCCGGCATGCTCGATGGGCTACTGCAGATGCCGCACGAGTTCATTCTCACCCAATCGTTCACACTCTCTGACAAGCCCATCGCCCAAGAGCGGATCACCCGTTTGCAGCGTCAGATCAGTGCGTCGGACGAACGTGGCACGAGTGTTGAGACGGATATCAATCAGGCCCTTGTGCAACTTATGAGCCAAGAGGCTGTCTTTGGCATCCACCACTTTTCGCTCCTTTGCCTTTCCCGCGAGCTCGACAAGCTGAAAACCGTTGTCTCGGAGCTTGGAAGCTGCCTTACAGACATGAATATGCCGTGGGTTCGCGAAGATCTAAACCTCGAAGCTTCCTTTTGGGCGCAATTGCCGGGCAACAACTCTTATATCGCCCGCGAAGCCATGCTTTCGAGCAGCAACTTTTCCGGCCTGTCCTCCCTGCACAATTTCGCCAGTGGCCGTCGCGACGACCTTCACTGGAATGTGCCGATCACAATTCTCGAAACTGCCTCGCAGACGCCATACACCTTCAACTTTCATAACGAGCGCGGCGTCGGCCACTTTCTCGTAACCGGTCCAAGTGGTTCCGGTAAGACCGTGGCGCTTACGTTTCTGCTGGCGCAGGCGTTTCGCGTCTCGCCCGCGCCGCGCGCGGTCTTTTTCGACAAGGACCGCGGCGCAGAGATCTTTGTTCGAGCGATGTCCGGCACCTACGAGATCCTTGAGCCAGGTGCGCCTACAGGCTTCAACCCATTGCAGATTGAGAACACGCCCAAGAACCGCGAGTTTTTGTCTCGCCTGTTCAAGGTCATGCTTGAAAGCCAGGCCGCGCCTTTCACCCAAGAGGACACTGACCGCCTCGAAAGCGCCCTGCTGCGCTTGATGAGGGAGCCGCGCGAGCAACGCCACCTTCGCAACCTCTCCGGCCTGTTGATCGGCCAGACGCGAGCCGGCGTCAACGACCTCGCGGCCCGCCTCAAGCCGTGGATCGAAGGTGACAAGGCGTGGCTCTTCAATGCCCAGAACGACACGCTTGAACTGGATCGCGCCCGCGTCATCGGCTTTGATATGACAAACATCCTGTCGCTCCCCGACATTCGCGCACCCGCCCTCATGTACATCTACCACCGTCTCGAAGAGCTTTTGAACGGTGATCCCGTGATGATCTTCATGGATGAAGGCTGGCAGCTCCTCCAGGATGAAACCTTCAGTGGCTTCATCGTCGACCAGATGAAAACGATCCGTAAGAAAAACGGGATCGTCGGCTTCGGCACGCAATCTGCGGCCGATATTGCCAACGCAAAGGATGCTCACACTCTGATTGAGCAGTCGCCGACACACATTCACTTTCCCAATCCCAATGCCGATGAAGCGAGCTACATCAAGCGGTTCAGCTTGACCCGCAAAGAGTTTGATTTCGTAAAAAACACGACGCCCGAGCAGCGAGCCTTTTTGGTCAAACACGGCACAGACTCGGTCGTCGCGAAACTCGACCTTGGCGCAATGCCAGATCTCATCAAAGTCTTGTCCGGAACCAAATCGTCGGTCGATGAGTGCACGGCACTGCGTGCCCAGCACGGTGACGATCCGAAAGTCTGGCTTCCGATCTTTTGCGGTTGGGAGGCATCGAATGAGACGAAATAGAACGATCGTCGCGCTGCTATCAGGTGTATTGTTCGTTTCCGGCGCAAATGCCGACGTTCCAGTCGAAGACGACAAGGTTGCCGGCGAGAAGCAGACCCGCGACAGCCTCACCAGCAAAGTCGAAGAAACCGACAAGAACCGCTTCGTGCAGAACAAGAGCGTAACCTGCTCCGTTTACCGGCCTGCAAAGGGCGGGGACCCGAATGCGGCCGCCCAGGCTAATCCGGAAATTGCCGGCCTCATCAAACGAGTAGCGCGTGAAGAGGGCGTTGACGAGACGCTTTTCATGGGGCTGGTCTATCAGGAGAGCCGCTTTAATCCTTGCGCGCGATCGCAAGTCGGCGCCATCGGCCTCTCACAGCTTATGCCGGGCACCGCCAAGGATCTCGGCGTCAATCCCCACAACATTGAAGAGAACCTTCGTGGGGGAGCGCGTTATCTTCGTCAGCAGCTCCGCACCTACGGTGGAGACGTCAATAAAGCGCTTGCCGCCTACAATGCTGGCCCCGGCAATGTGAACAAGTACGGGGGTATACCGCCGTTCAAGGAAACGCAGGGGTATGTCCACAATATCACCCAGAAGTGGGTTCCTGCACTCGGCGGCAACCAGATTCCGCTGAATTACGGTGGAAGTGGTGAGAGCTTCACCGGCATGCGCAAGGCGACAATCAATGCCATGGCAACCACGCAGGGCGTTGCGGAAAGCTCTTCTGACGTCGGTTCATGGTTCCAGCAACTCGGCCAGACCGAGACCGGCACCATTCAGGACAGCTGGGATCTGAACTCCGGTGCGCGCAATGCCAACCTTCAGATGATCAACAAAGTCATCGAGCTTGGAAACAGCCTAACCGACCTCCTGAACAGCCGCAACGCAGTCAGTTTGAGCAGCACCTCCGGCGCGTCCCAGACGACCGAAATCCCTGCCAAGCCTGAAAAACCAGGCGACCCATCCGGCAATTGCGATCCAGAGCAGAACCTCGAATGGAACGAGGAGCAGAAAGCCTGCGTCGCAAAACGCCAAAACTCCAGCGAGATCAACCTCGATCTCAATCCCCAATGAGGAGAGAACACATGAAGAGACGAATTGAATGCACCCTTTCTTTTGCCGTCGTCGCTCTCATTGGTGCACAGACAGCCCATGCCCAAGGCGTGCCCGTCATCGACCAGAAGAACTATCAGATCGCCAAGGAAACGGCCGAGACAACCGACAAGATCTTAGGCACCAATAAAGAAATCCTCACGACGGTTGATGAGACGCTAAAAGCATTAACCGGCAACCGTGGCAGTGAGGCCGGACAGATGCAGAACCTTGCCGTGGGTAATGGCTTCAGCGTCTCTTCCATGCCGTCGATCGACAGCATGATGTCTGGCGGCGTCCCAAATTTTGGTGGTCTGAGCGGCGATATCTCGAAACTGGCATCTACGTTCATCAACGGCCTCAAGCTCGTCAAAAGCCTCTCCGGCAAGTCGAACAGCGACTTCTCCGGCGACAAGTCCTATGAGCAGATGGTCAATACCGTTCTATCCGTTTCGGCGCTCATCAATGGGTCGCAACAGGCCGTCACGCAGCGCAAATCCGCGTTCGAGGCAGCTGGCCAAAGCATCGGCCAAGCGCAGGATATCAAAGGATCTATCGACCAGAATACGCAGCTTCAGGTCCAATCCGGCCTCACGATCAACGAGCTGGTTGGCGTCATGAATGGCGCGGTGTCGTCGCTTCAGGCGCAAACGCAGAAGCAAATTACGGACATGTCGAACACCAACAAAATCCTGAAGTTCGGAGAATAAGCATGAAGCTTTATGCGACGGCACTCTTGGCCGCATCGATCGCAACGCAGGGCGCCAATGCCGCGCCTCCCGGTTACTTCGATCTTGCCCCAGGCGTCACGCTTGAGACGGGCGACACCTGGAATGATGGCGCGAAGCGCTATCGCATCTATGGAATACAGTCTTGCATTCGGGGGACGTTCTACACCGACAATAGCGGTCAACAACAGGATTGTGGAGACGCTTCACTTGCTGTGCTGGCTGCCTTTATCAAAGACACCAAGCCTGTGTGTGCGCCCGCCGCTGAAACAGCGAAACTGACCTATGTCGTCTGCTATGCGACCGTTGGCAACCAGCGTCTCGATCTTGCTACCAGCATTGTCACCCAAGGTTTTGCATTCGCTGCGCTCAATGAAAACGGCATGCCGGTTTTTCCGGCTTACGCCGTCGCAGAGCAGGAAGCCCGCTCGCGTAAGGCTGGCCTCTGGCAGTTCAGTGACGTCCAGCATCCATCAATCCTTCTTTCAGCACGGGCCAAGGCCCAGAGCAAGGACGCATCGAAATGATGAAACATGCCGCCTTCATCGCCTTGTGCACTACGACGACCATCGCCAGCGCCGCCGATCTCGTTAAGTCGCCGACGGCGTTGCCCCCGGCAGCTTACGAGACTGCGCCCTTGTCAATTGTTTCCGGCCGCGCTTCTGTCATTGACGGGCGCACTCTCTGGTTTCCTCAGACGGCGCAAAAGGTCCGCCTAGCCGACATCGATGCTTGCCAACTTCCGCAATGGGCGCTCGATCCGGAATGGACAGACCGGAAGGCCGTCAAAGCGCCCAATCCCGTCCCTTGCGGCCCGCTCGCAAAGGCGTGGCTGAAACGGACGATGGGTGCGGCTTCCGTGAGCTGCAAAGTGGTGACGATCGGCGTTGATGGAACGCCTGAAGCTGTCTGCACTGTTGCAGGCCGTGATCTCGCCCTCGAAATGCTGCGCGTCGGCTGGGCGCGTGTGGCCACGCCCTACCCGCGCCACGCCGCCTACCTCGGCTACCAGACGAGTGCAATGGCAGCGCGTTATGGAATGTGGGCAACTTACGTTCTCGATATGAACGAATGGCGCCGGCGCGCTGTGGATCGAACCAACGAACGCCAGCCGATTGCGGATTTCAATCTCCTAGCCACCCGCCAAAGCGAGATATCGCCACCCTTCGCAGACGCTCGAAACAAACCAGTCCGGACAGATCGATAATCAAATGAGGAACACGGGAATGAAGAAGCTTGCGTTGCTTGCCGCTCTAACAATGGGTCTGCCAAACACCGCCCCAGCGCAGGATGCGCCGTGGGGATGCCATGTTCTGCTATGCGCAGCGTCCTCCGCACCCTCTTGGCAAGGAGTGCCGTCCTGCGTCCCGCCGATGACACGGTTGATTGCCGCGATGAAACTCCCGGGCTTTAGCTGGCCGACTTGCCCACAGGCCGGTACAGGCGCACCTGGTCTTGAGCCATACGAGGATTGCCCAACCGGTTATGAAGTCCACACACCCGATGATGGCAATGGGAAAGGTAGTCCAGGCTGGTGCAAGAAGCCCGATATTTGCAACGGAAGGGGCAGTGACCAAAGTTGCCAGACCGGCGAGGTCATCCTGCGGCCCATCAGGCAAGACCCTTACTATTTTGATATGAGGAACAGCGAGGGCCAGTCGAACCGGCATTGGTTCAGTCTCAGATACTGAAATAAAAAGCCCGCTTATCGCGGGCTTTCTTTTGGCTAGGTACGCTGCATTGCCAGTTGCTCAATCTCCAATGTCGGTTGAGCAATCAAGAGCGCCGATATGTAAAAACCTCTCTCAAAGAGTTCAGTTTCGTCTTTCGGCTCGTAGTCTATCAGATCCTGACGAGCATCGCTCTCCGCCCTCAATGCGCGGTCCAGCTCTTCGTGATCCTCAGGCGTCAAAATCGTCCCATCTTGAGCAACGATCTTCCACCGGCTTGCGATCTCTCCGCCAAGCTGCAAGCAGCCATAATGCCTCGCGATCAATTCCTTCAGCGTATATTCCCTGTCGACTTTCAGGACTTCATTCATGAAACCTCTCCTTCAATCGGCACTTCTCCTTTCCGCTCCAGTCGGGAGCAGAGGGCAGGCCCACCTGCCCTCCTGCCCGTCCGGCGAGGACCGGGAGAGTGGGGGGCAATAGCAAAAAACGGAGGGGGATCACCCGCCGATAGGTCGACGTTAGAACGCCCTGGCGCTTCGTGTCGATCCTGCACGAACGCAGTGAGGAAGGACGGGGAAACCGCTTTTTTGCTGTTGCGGGGGAGAGAGGGCAGAGCGCTTTCTTCCCTCTTACCGCACTTAAAAATGTGAGTGTTTGCACTCCCATCTCCATCCCGGCCAACGGCCGGGTTGCCCTGGTACGCCGATTGCGGCACAACCAATTTCGATTGCATGGCTCGAAAGCCCAACTCGCAGATTCACCTGCGAGAGCTGCCTTGCAGCAGCAGACATGATGTCTACATTTTGGCATTAAGCCGCATCTGGGACTGCGACCGGAGCCTGAAATGCTCCAAAGAGTTTCGAATGCGAGCGCCCTCGCATGAAAACTCTTCAACCTTTGATCGGGGAGTTCGAAACCGTTGAACACGGCCCTATGGCCTTTAGCTCGGAAAGCCTGGACATAACCACAGGCTCCCCGACCACAAAGGTCCAAGAGTGATGATGCCAGGCCACCAGCATCAGTGTTCAAAGGGTTTCGACGCCCTGGATCGCCGCGTCTGCGACCCGAGCCATGGACTAATACAAAATCGTATTAGAGTCTGCTGTTTTCGCGACGCGCAGCCCCATTTTCGTCACATTGAGACGTATGTGGTTTACCAAATACTACCGTAAGTTCTAATCTTCGGATGTGCCGCTATGCGGTTCGAGGTCCCGAATGACCTTGAATACAGAGGTCAGCGCTTCGTCGTTCAGCCGGCTTAGAATTTTGATCATTGTCGTCATCTGCAAAGCGCCCTCCTCCGTCCGCCCGAACAAGTGCGGAGCAACGGAGCACAAGATCTCGACCGGGTTTGCATCGAGAACCTCGCACACTTGAATCAGCCGGCTCACCGATAACTTCGTTTTTCCCGTCTCGTGCCGGCGAACGCCCGTTTCCTTCATTCCAAGTCGCGATGCAACTTGCGTCCGAAACATGCGTCGGTCGTTTCTCAGACCGTGGATTGCCGCTCCTATCTTCTTTTCGAGATCTTCGTCGGAGGTCACTGTCGTCACGTTGAGGTTCGCCGACGATGGCAAGGCCCGCTTTTCGGCCGCTGACATTCTCATAATAACCGACATTAAAACCCTTTCGCATTAAATTTGATGTGACTTTACATCTAAAAAGAGTTTGCAGAAAGAGTATTTTGATTGCAGCTGACCGGAAATTTGGCGTGCCGCTACGCGGAAGGTTGCTCTATGCGTGCCGCACAAAACCCCAGATTATCAGGGTTTTTGCCCATTCGGGTGAGGATCAACCCACGGCGCGCTTGCGCGCTATGGAGAAATATGGCAAAATCTATTTGGTTTGGGATTTGTAGTGACAAATCCATAATTTGAGTTTGCGGCAAGGCAACGTCCCCTGCCAAAGCCGCCAAATGCCGTTCCGTTCACCCGGAACGGCATTTTTTATAATGAGGTGGAAGTGATGAGTAAGTCGGAACTCGGTGACCGCATCCGCGGTCGCTTCCGTATGGTGCATCCGCTTCGCTTGCCGCGCTTTCTCCGTGTCCTTTCCCCCGCTCTACGATGGTCCGCAGGTCTCGCCAATGGGCAAGCAGGCTGTCGCCTGTCCGTCTGTCAGAAAAACGGCTTTCACCGCCAGGGCGGCAAACCTTCCGTTTTTCAGCCAGCCAGACCCATG
>Ga0308172_1000472_pt1 | contig 50320 bp, 49 predicted proteins | sample PhyGR2_FD_202134 | JGI IMG/M metagenome (GOLD analysis project Ga0308172, IMG submission 202134) | Phyllosphere microbial communities from UC Gill Tract Community Farm, Albany, California, United States - DLSLSG.R2 | ecosystem: Host-associated > Plants > Phyllosphere > Unclassified | place: USA... | reverse complement strand
TCGGCGCCCGTCTTCGACTTGGCTTCGGCGACGGTGTTGAAGACCGGCAGGCCGATATGCTCGGTGCCGCCCTTGCCCGGCGTCACGCCGCCGACCATCTGCGTGCCATAGGCCAGCGCCTGCTGGGTGTGGAACGTGCCGGTTTCACCCGTCATGCCCTGGGTGATGACCTTGGTGTTCTTGTTGACGAGGATGCTCATCTGCTAATCGCCCTTCCACCCCGGCGTACGCCGGGGTCCAGTTGGGAAGACGGTCATGGAAGCGCGATCCGATCGTAAAGGTCTTCCCAGTCGGGATTGAGCCCTTCGATCTCCTGCAACTTCCAGCCCCGTCTCCATTCTTTCATCTGCAGCTCGCGCTGCCGTGCAAATTCCAGGCTCTCATGCACCTCGTACCAGACGAGCAGATGACAGCCATAACGTTTCGTGAACCCCTCGACGACGCCGTTGCGATGCTCCCAGGCACGCTTCGTCAGATTGATCGTCGATCCAAGATAAAGCGTTCCGTTCCGGCGGTTGGCCATGATGTAAACATAGGCCGGACCATCCATGGTCAGGGACACTCCCAACTGGACCCCGGCTTTCGCCGGGGTGGGTGCTCACTCCTTGATTACGCCAGACTCTCGTCGATGCCCTTGCAGGCGACGAGCAGTTCCTTGACCGCGTCGACCGAGACCTGGAGGTTCGCCTTCGCCTCATCCGACAGCTTGACCTCGACGACCTTCTCGACGCCGCCGGCGCCGATCACGACAGGCACGCCGACGTACAGATTGTCGATGCCATATTCACCCGACAGGTGGGCAGCGGCGGGCAGAATGCGCTTCTGGTCGTACAGATACGCCTCGGCCATCGCGATGCCGCTGGTGGCGGGCGCATAATAGGCCGAGCCGGTCTTGAGCAGCGCGACGATCTCGCCGCCGCCGCCACGGGTGCGCTTGACGATCTCTTCGACCTTTTCCTTGGTCGAGAAGCCCATCTCGATCAGGTCGCTGACCGGGATGCCGCTGACGGTCGAATATTCCAGGACCGGGACCATGGTGTCGCCGTGGCCGCCGAGGACGAAGGTGTTCACGTCCTTCACCGACACGCCGAACTCTTCGGCAAGGAAGTGGCTGAAGCGCGCCGAGTCGAGCACGCCCGCCATGCCGACGACCTTGTTCGCGGGCAGACCCGAGAATTCGCGCAGCGCCCAGACCATCGCGTCGAGCGGGTTGGTGATGCAGATGACGAACGCGTCGGGGGCGTTGTCGCGGATGCCCTCGCCGACCGCCTTCATCACCTTCAGGTTGATGCCGAGCAGGTCGTCGCGGCTCATGCCGGGCTTGCGCGCGACACCGGCGGTGACGATGATGACATCGGCGCCCGCGATATCGGCGTAATCGTTGGAACCCTTGATATTCGCGTCGAAGCCTTCGACCGGGCCGCACTGCGACAGGTCGAGCGCCTTGCCCTGGGGCACGCCCTCGACGACGTCGAACAGGACGATATCGCCCAGCCCCTTGAGCGCGGCGAGGTGCGCCAGCGTGCCGCCGATGTTGCCGGCGCCGATCAGCGCGATCTTCTTGCGAGCCATTCCAATCCTACTCCGTAGTGGACGTGCGTGATTGGTCACGCGGCCTACGCCTATATGGGCGTCGGGGCAACCGTTATTCCACAGAGTTTAAGATTTTAAACGATAATAGTTCGCAAGTGCATTAAGGTCAAATCAAGGGCTCGCCCGACCCGTGACCCTGCGCCAGATAGTCCTCGGAGCGCATCTCTTCGAGGCGGCTGATCGTCCGTTCGAACTCGAATCGACCATCCCCGGTTTCATAGAGTTCGGCGGGCTGCGCATCGGCTGCGGCGAGCAGCTTGACCTTGTGTTCGTAGAGCGCGTCGATCAGCTGGACGAAGCGCGCCGCCTCGTTGCGATTCTCCGGCCCCAGCTTGGGAATGCCCACCAGGATGACGGTGTGGAAACGCCGCGCGACCGCCAGATAGTCCGCCGCCCCCCGCGCCTCGCCGCACAGCCGCTTGAACGAGAAGACCGCGACGCCCTTCAGCGCCTTGGGGACATGCAGCACCCGGCCGCCGACCTTAAGGTCCTCGCTGGGCACATGCGCGGCATCCTCGACTGGATAGTCGGTCAAGCGGAAGAAAGTCGCCGACAGCGTCAGCGTCGCCTTGGGCCCATTGGGCACCAGCCAGGTGTCCAGCCGCCCCAGCCGGTCGCGCCGGTAATCAGTCGGCCCGTTGAGCGCCAGCACGTCCAGCCGCTCTTCGATCAGCGCGATGAAGGGCAGGAAATGCTCGCGGTTGAGACCGTTCTTGTAGAGGTCCCTGGGCGGACGGTTGGAGGTGGTGACGATCGTCACCCCCGCCTCGATCAGCGCGGTGAACAGCCGCGAGAGGATCATCGCGTCGGGGCTGTTGGTCACCATCATCTCGTCGAACGCCAGCAGCCGGACTTCCTCGGCCAGCGCGGCGGCGACGGGGGCGATCGGCTCACCCGCCTGCTTGGCCCGCTCGGTGGCGATGCGGGCATGGACCTCCAGCATGAATTCGGCGAAATGGACCCGGCGCTTGGCCTCGACCGCGACATGGTCGAAGAACAGGTCCATCAGCATCGACTTGCCGCGCCCGACATCACCCCAGAGATAGACGCCCTTGGGCGCAGGCGTGCCCTTGCCGGTCAGGCGCGCGAAGAAGCCGGTCTTGCGCGGCGTTTCCAATTCGGTCGCCAGTTGCTGGAGCCGGGCGGCGGCGGCGGCCTGTTCGGGATCGGGGCGAAGCTCTCCGGCTTCGATCAGGCGGCGATAGGCATGGAGGATGTCGGGCATGTTGGGGGGCGGTGTCTGCCTCTGACCCGGATGCGTCAACCCCCACCCTCACCCTTCGCACCCGCCAAAGCGGGCGGGCCCCTTCCCTCTCCCGACGGGAGAGGGAGGGAGGCGCGTAAGCGCCGGAAGGGTGAGGGCGGCGGGCTCCGCTCCCTCCACTGGTCCCCCTCCCCAAGCGAGCTTGGGGAGGAATAGAAAAAGGGGGCCGTTTCCGCCCCCCTTTCCGTTTCCGTCGAACCAATCGGATCAGATGATCCGCTCGGCCTCCATCTTCTTGATTTCCGCGATCGCCTTGGCGGGGTTCAGGCCCTTGGGGCAGACATTCGCGCAGTTCATGATCGTGTGGCAGCGATAGAGGCGGAAGGGATCCTCCAGCTCGTCCAGACGCTCGCCGGTCATCTCGTCGCGGCTGTCGGCCAGCCAGCGATAGGCCTGGAGCAGGATCGCCGGGCCGAGGAACTTGTCGCTGTTCCACCAATAGCTGGGGCACGAGGTCGAGCAGCAGGCGCACAGAATGCACTCATACAGGCCGTCGAGCTTCGCACGGTCGTCGGGCGACTGGAGCCGTTCCTTGCCCGAGGGCGCGGGCGACACGGTCTGGAGCCACGGCTTGATCGAGGCGTATTGCGCGTAGAAGTGCGTGAAGTCGGGGACCAGGTCCTTGACCACGTCCATATGCGGCAGCGGGGTGATCTGGACGGTGCCCTTCACATCCTCGATCGCGGTGGTGCAGGCCAGGCCGTTGCGCCCGTCGATGTTCATCGCGCACGATCCGCAAATGCCCTCGCGGCACGAACGGCGGAAGGTCAGCGAGCTGTCCTGCTCGGCCTTCATCTTGATGAGCGCGTCGAGCACCATCGGGCCGCATTCGTCCAGATCGATCTCAAACGTGTCGTAACGCGGATTCTGGCCCGAGTCGGGATCGTAGCGATAGACCTTGAACTTTTTCAGACGGCCGCCGGTGGTCGCCTTATGCGTTTCGCCCTTCTTGATGACGCTGTTCTTCGGCAGGGCAAATTCGGCCATGGTCACAAACCCGCTGGATGGGCCGACAGGCATGTCGGCAAAGGATCGCTCCCGCCGATACATGACAGGGGCGCATGTCGCAAATGTCTTGACCGATTTAGGCGCTGCCTCAGATCACATCAAGGACGAGGCCCAGCTCGCGCGCCTCTTCGGCATCGATATACCAGTTGCTGCGCGCCTTTTCCTGAAGCGTCTCGAAGGTCACCTTCGATCCGTTGACGATGGCGCGGAAGCCCTCCTCCTGGATCAGCACCGACTGCTCGATCTCGTGCAGCTTGGCCTTCAGCACCACGGGCAGGTTGGTGAGCGGGCCGGACAGGTCGATCGAGCCCGACATCTGCCGCTCGTGCAGCATCAGGCGGGTGCCGCGCGTCAGGAAGCGATATTCGACCGGAAAGGCCGACATGAAGGTCGCCCCCGCCGAATAGACCGCGACCTTGCCCAGGAACAGCGTGTCGCGCCCGGTATAGTCGCGCAGCAGCCGGATCGAGTCGCCCATCGCCCGCGCCATCTCCGGATCGCCGCCCAGCGTGGTGATCGACACCACCAACGGGCCATCGGCGGGCGCGGCGGCGAGCTGGTCATTGAACCCGGCATACATCACCTCGTCCACCGTGCCGTACAGCTGGATGTGCGGGCGGGCGAGCAGCGGATAGTTCACCGCATTGTTAGGATGATCGTGCATGATGCAGCGAACCGGGGGCGGAGGCGAAGGTTCCGATGGGTGGTTTGTCCGTGGCCTTCGACTTCGCTCAGGCTGAACGGAGTTTGGTATCCAGCCCCTCCCCACCGCCGTTCAGCCTGAGCGAAGTCGAAGGCCAAGCGGAAACCTATCCCAGCTTTCCCTTGGCATAGTCCTGCGTCCCGTGGGTCAGTACGTCATCTCCCGGTACGATCTCCGCCACCGGAATATCCGGCAAAGCCTTGATCTGCGCGTAAAGCGGCGCGAAGTCCGTCTCCAGCGTGGTGCGAAGCAATTCCTCGAACGACGGTATCACGAAATAATTCTGCTGGAAATCGTCGATCCGATATTCGGTGCGCATCACGCGGGCAAGGTCGAAGCCGATCCGGTTGGGGCTCGGGTCCTCCAACGCGAAGCGGCTTTCCGAATAGCTCGACACGATGCCTGCGCCATAGATACGCAGGTCGCCATCTTCGCGCACCAGCCCGAACTCGACCGTGTACCAATAGAGCCTCCCGAGATATTTCAGCGCATCCATCCCCAGCGCGCGCTGCCCGCCGCGCCCATAGGCGGCGAGATAATCGGCGAAGACCGGGTCGGCGAGCATCGGCACATGGCCGAACACGTCGTGAAAGACGTCGGGTTCCTGAAGATAATCGAGCTGGTCGGGCCGCCGGATGAAATTGCCCGCGACGAAGCGGCGATTAGCCATATGATCGAAGAACACCGCATCGGGCACCAGCCCCGGCACCGCCACCACCTGCCACCCGGTCAGCGCCATCAGGCGTTCGGACAATTCCTCGAAATCGGGAATGCCGGGGCGCGACAGCTTGAGCACGTCGAGGCCGCGCAGATACGCCTCCGACGCGCGGCCCGGCAGCAATCTGGACTGGCGCGCGAACAGCGTGTCCCAGGTCGCATGCTCCTCGGCCGTATAATGCGCCCAGCCCTGGGGGATGGTCCAGTCGGCACCGGCCCCTTCGGGCGGAGCGGCGAGAACATGGGTATCCTGTGCCATTCGTGGAGCCTATCATGATGATGGTGACAAATGAAACCATATCGTGGCGACGGCTCGGCCGGGTTGCAAGGGGGATGGCGGCCGCCATCGGGTTGATCCTGCTGGGCTATTTCGCGTTGGGACTGGCGCTGGGTGCGGTTCCGCGTCGCACTATCGCCCTGCCCGCGCCCGGCCCCGATGCGGTCACCATCTTCGTCGAGTCGAGTGCGGTCCATACCGCCATCATCCTCCCCAAACAGGCGGCGGGGGTGGACTGGCGCGACTGGGCGCGGGCCGAGGACTTACGCGATCCGCGCTATGCGGGCTTTCCCTATCTCGCCATCGGCTGGGGCGAGGCCGGCTTTTTCCGCGAGACGCCGCACTGGCGCGACGTCAGGCCGGGGACGATCCTCCATGCCGCGCTGGGCAGCGACCGGACGCTGATCCATGTCGACCACCTGCCGCTTCCGCACGCGAATGGCGACGATGTCCGCATGATCCGCCTGTCGCCCGAGGCGTATCGCCACATGGTCGCGTTCATCCAGCGAAGCTGGCGGAGCAATGGCGCTCATTATCCCGGCTATGACGTGTATGATGCCTTTTACGAAGCGAGGGGGCGGTACAGCGCCGCCCACACCTGCAACAGCTGGACCGGCGACGCGCTGGCGGCGGCGGGGCTGCGGATGGGGTGGTGGACGCCCTTCCCCCGGACGGTGATGGCATGGCTGTGATCCCGCCGCCGTCCAAGACGCTTTGGGCAGCCGAGCTTCCGCGTGCGCTGTGGATGGGCGCGACCTGGTGGCGGCACCGCGCCGAGCTGGCCGCCGCGCCGCGGGGCGACGGGCGGGCGGTGATGGTGCTGCCCGGCCTGTTCAACAGTGACCGGTCGAACATCGTCCTGCGCCGCTATCTGGCCGCCAGGGGCTATCGCGTCCATGGCTGGGGGCTGGGGCGCAATCTGGGGGTGCGCAGCGTCGGACCGGACGCCGGACATCTGATCGCACGGATCGAGTCGGTCGCCGATCGCGGGCCGGTGACGCTGATCGGCATCAGCCTGGGCGGGATCATGGCGCGGATGGTGGCGCAGGCGCGCCCCGATCTGGTCGCGGGCGTCGTCACCATTTCCTCGCCCTATGCGGGACCGGCCCGCGCGACCCATGTCTGGCGCGCCTTCGAGACGCTGACCGGCGAGCGGGTGGACGATCCGGCCGTCATCGCGCGCTCGGCGGCGATCGCCGGGCCGCTGCCCTGCCCCTCCGCCGCGATCTGGAGCCGGAGCGACGGGCTGGTCGCCGGGGTCATCTGCCGCGACGACACGACCCCGGCGGTCGAGGTCCGCTCCAGCCACTTATGGGTGCAGCATCGGCCCCAGGTGCTGGCGGCGGTGGCGACCATCCTGGCGGCATGGCCGCCGCCCGTCAGCGGTCAGTAACCGGCGCGATAGCCTTCATAACCCTGCTGGCTGGGTTGCCCCTGCTGACCTTGCTGGCACTGCTCGGGGTGCTTGCGACACTGCTTTTCATAGTCCCGCCGCTCGCGCCCTTCGCGCGCTTCCTGCTTGCGCATCTTGCGGCCGTAATTGCGGTCCGCCTCGTCCTGGCTGGTCGTCGTCCAGTCGACCACCTGCCCCGCCGCCTGGAACGGGGCCTTCACCACGCTGGCGACGGTCTTGACGCAGCCGCCCAGGCTGAGCGGCAGGGTCAGGACGGCGATTTTCAGGACGAGATTACGCATGGTCACGGGGTCTTTCAGCGGGCGCGCACGACGGCGTTGCGCGTTTCTACCCCGATTTGCGGGAAATCGGTGAAGAATCCGTCGATGCCCTGGCCCAGCGCGGCGCGAATCTCGCCCGCGACATCGCCATGCGCCTTGGGATCGGTGCCTTTGCGGAAAGCGGGGCGGACGAACTGGTTCTCCGCACGATAGGTCCAGGGATGCACCCGCAGCCCCGCCGCATGCGCGTCCGCCACCAGCGTCGTCGCCGCATCGCCCTTCCACAACATCGCCTTGTCCGGGCCGATCCCCCAGGCATAGGTCGCGACCTGGCGGAGCCCTTCGGGCGTCATCATCGCGGCATAGCTGGGCGCGACGCCATCCGCCGGACCGCCCTCGCCCGCGACCAGCTGGATCAGGCGGATGCCGGTCATGGTCTTAAGATGCTGAAGGTTCTTCACCTCGAACGACTGGATGAAGACGGGTGCATCGGCGGTCTTCCACCCCGCCTTGTCGAGCGCGGCGACCAAAGGCGCATCGGTGCCCATGCCGATCGAGGCGAAATAGGTCGGATGCTTGGTTTCGGGATAGATGGCGATGGTCCGCCCCAGCTCCTTCGACCGCTGCTTGGCGAGCGCGATGATCTCTTCCAGTGTCGGGATCTGATACCGGCCGTCATAGGCGGTCGAGCGCAGTTGGGACAGGCGTTCGCGGGCGCGCAGCGTCTTCAATTCGGCGAGCGTGAAATCCTCGGTAAACCAGCCGGTTTCGCTCTGCCCGTCGATCGTCTTGGTCGTCTTGCGATCCGCGAACTCCGGGTGGGCGGCGACATCGGTCGTGCCCGAAATCTCGTTCTCGTGCCGGGCTACTAGGTGCCCGTCCTTCGTCGGCACCAGATCGGGCTCGATCACGTCCGCCCCCTCGCGGATCGCCAGGTCATAGGCGGCCAGCGTATGCTCGGGCCGCTCCCCGCTGGCCCCGCGATGCGCGATGACGATCGGCGAGGACAGCGGCTTGGACAGGTCGGCGGACATGGCCTCACCCTGCCCCATGACCAAAGCTACGGCAATGAGAGTGGTTCGCAACGGGAAACGCAAGGAAATCATGGCGTTTGTTCATCCAACTGTAATCCCAAGGGGATGGCGCGATGCATTTCACAATCAATGGTCAATCACATGACATCGAGGTCGATGTTCGCACCTCGCTGCTCGATCTGTGTCGCGAACATCTGGGGCTGACGGGTTCCAAGAAAGGCTGCGACCATGGCCAATGCGGCGCCTGCACGATGCTGGTCGACGGGCGACGGATCAATAGCTGCCTGACGCTGGCGGTGATGCATCAGGATGATGAGATCACCACGATCGAGGGTCTGGGCCAGCCGGGGAACCTCCACCCCTTGCAGGATGCGTTGGTGCGGCATGACGGGTTCCAGTGCGGCTATTGCACGCCAGGCCAGATTTGCTCGGCGGTCGGCATGCTCGACGAGGTGAAGAAGGGCTGGCCGAGCCATGTCACCGAGGACCTGGGCGCGGCCGAGCTGACGGTCGAGGAAATCTCCGAGCGGATGAGCGGCAATCTGTGCCGCTGTGCCGCCTATCCCAATATCGTCGACGCGATCCGCGAAGTCGGCGGGCAAGGCGACCGCAACCCCAATGAGGATGTCGGCCGGGAGGTCGCGGCATGAAGCTGTTCGACTATGCCCGCGCCGACTCGATCGGCACCGCCACCCGCGACGGCGCGGTGCCGGGCGCGCGCTTCATCGCGGGCGGCACCAACCTGCTCGACCTGATGAAATTGCAGGTCGAGACGCCCGACACGCTGGTCGACATCAGCCGCCTGGACCTGGGCGAGATCGAGGCGCGCGAGGACGGCGGCCTGACCATCGGCGCGCTGGTGCCCAATAGCGACCTCGCCGCCGACGCGCGCGTGATCGAACGCTATCCGGTCCTGTCGCGCGCGCTGCTGGCGGGGGCGTCGGGTCAGTTGCGCAACAAGGCGTCGACCGGGGGCAATCTGCTCCAGCGGACCCGCTGCTATTATTTCTACGACCCCGCCACCCCGTGCAACAAGCGCGATCCGGGCAGCGGCTGTTCCGCGATCGGCGGCGAGAACCGTATCCTCGCCATCCTCGGCACCTCGGACCAGTGCATCGCGACGCATCCCAGCGACATGGCGGTCGCGATGCGCGCGTTGGAGGCCGTCATCATCACGCAAAAGCCGGACGGCGACCGCCGCCGCATCGCGATCGGCGAATTCTATCGCCTGCCGGGCAGCACGCCCGAGATCGAGACCGTGCTGGAGCCGGGCGAACTCATCACCCATGTCGAACTGCCCCCCGCCCCTGCCGGCCGCCAGACCTATCGCAAGGTGCGCGACCGCGCCTCCTATGCCTTTGCGCTGGTGTCCGTCGCCGGGATCGTCGCGGTGGAGAATGGCAGGATCGCCTCGGCCCGGCTCGCCTTTGGTGGTCTTGGCCCGATGCCCTGGCGTAACGAGGCGGTGGAGGCCGCGCTGGTCGGACAGGAGCCCACCGACGCCGCCTTCCACGCCGCCGCCGATGCGCTGCTGGCCGACGCGCGGGGCTATGGCTCGAACGACTTCAAGATTCCGCTGACGCGCCGCACTTTGGTCGCGACGCTCCGTGAACTGACTCAGGAGGGCTGATCCCATGTTCGGATTCGGCAAGGACGACACGCATTCGCTGACCATGAATCAGCCACATCCCGACAGCCTGCTCGATACGGGCGTGCAGGGGGTGATCTCCAAACCGCTCGATCGGGTGGACGGGCCGAAAAAGGTGACGGGCACCGCCACCTATGCCGCCGAATATGCCATCGAGAATATCGCGCACGGCGTGCTGGTCAGCGCGACCAAGGGCCATGCGAAGATCAAGGCGATCGACGCCGATGCGGTGAAGGCGATCCCCGGCGTCATCGACGTCATCACCGATTACAAGACCTTCATCCGCAATTCGCAGCAGGGCGGCGAAACCGAGGCCCCGACGCAAGGCGTGCGCACCGTCGACTATTTCGGCGAGATCATCGCGATCGTCGTCGCCGAGAGCTTCGAGGTCGCGCGCGACGCCGCCAAGCGGCTGAAGGTCGAGTATGAAGAGCTGGCCGACGGCGCGTTCGACTATGAGGCGAACAAGGACAAGGCCGAACCCGCGCCGGACGGGCTGATCAAGGGCCATTACGACCAGGGCGATTTCGACAAGGCGTTCGAGAATGCGGCGGTCAGGCTCGACGTCACCTACACCACCCCCAGCCAGAACTCGGCCGCAATGGAGCCGCACGCCTCGATCGCGGTGTGGGAGGACGGTGCGCTGACATTGTACGGCGCCTATCAGATGCCTTCCTCGGACGCGCAGCAGCTCGCCAAGGCGTTGGGCGTGTCGCAGTCCAAGGTGCGGATCATCTCGCGCTATATCGGCGGCGGCTTCGGGTCGAAGCTGGGTATCGCGCCCGAAAGCGTCGCCGCCGCCATCGCTGCCAAGCGGCTGGGCCGCCCGGTCAAGGCGGTGATGCTGCGCCAGCAGGTGTTCGACGCCACCGTCCGCCGCTCCAACACCGAACAGCGGATGCGGCTGGGCGCGGAAGCGGGCGGCCGGATCGTCGCGCTGGGGCATGAGGCGATCACCTCCAACCTGCCGGACGAGGATTTCTTCGAGCCCGTCGGCATCGGCACCCACTTCCTCTATGCGGGCGAGAATCGGCGGATCAACCATGACGTGGTCCGGCTGAACTGGACGCTGTCGGGATCGATGCGCGCGCCGGGCGAGGCGGTGGGCATGGTCGGCATGGAATGCGCCATGGACGAACTGGCCGAGGCGATCGGCATCGACCCCATCGACCTGCGCAAGATCAACGATCCCGAACAGGACCCCGAACTCAAGGTCCCCTATTCCTCACGCAACCTGACCCGTTCGCTGGAAGAGGGCGCAAAGCATTTCGGCTGGGACCGGCGTCAGGCGGCGGGCCAGCGGCGCGAGGGCGACTGGCTGATCGGCATGGGCGTCGCCGCCGCGTGCCGCTCCAACCAGTTGCAGCAATCGGCGGCCAAGGTCGAACTCCACCCGGACGGCAGCGCCACCGTGTCCTCCGCGATGACCGATATCGGCACGGGCAGCTATACGATCATGGCGCAGATCGCCGCCGAAATCCTGGGTCTGTCGGTCGAGAAGGTCAGCATGTCGCTGGGCGACACCAACGATCCGCCCGCCGCTGGCTCCGGCGGCTCCTGGGGCGCGGCCTCGGCGGGATCGGCCGTGTATCTCGCCGCCGAGCGGGTGCGCGAGAAGCTGGCCAAGGCGATGGGCGTCAAACCCGCCGACCTGACGCTCAAGGACGGCATGGCGATCGGCGACAACCGCTCGGTGCCGCTGGCCGAGCTGGTCGGCAAGGACGGCCTGTCCGCGATCGGCGAGATCAAGCCGGGGCAGCAGGAGAAGCAGTTCCAGCAGGCGAGTTACGGCGCGCATTTCGCCGAGGTCGGCGTCAATGTCGTCACCGGCGAGGTCCGCGTGCGGCGGATGCTGGGCGTGTTCGCGGCGGGGCGCGTGCTCAACGCCAAGACCGCGCGCTCGCAATGCCTGGGCGGCATGACCTTCGGCATCGGCACCGCCTTGACCGAGGAGCTGATCCACGACCCGCGCACCGGCAAGCTGGTGAACCATGACCTGGCCGAATATCATGTGCCGGTGAACGCCGATGTCCCCCAGCTGGAGGTCCATTTCCTCGACGAGCGCGACATCCACGCCAACCCGATCCACGCCAAGGGGATCGGCGAGCTGGGCATCTCGGGCGCGGCGCCTGCGGTGGTCAACGCCATCTACAACGCCACCGGCGTCCGGGTGCGCGAGATGCCGGTGACGCTCGACAAGCTGCTCGATCATCTTCCGGCGCTTTGATGAGCGAGAATGACAGCGTCCTCGCCGCCGCCCGTGAATGGCGGGGCGAGAAGATGGCGATCGCGACGGTGGTGTCGACCTGGGGCTCGGCACCGCGTCCGCGCGGCAGCCATATGCTGGTTCACGCCGATGGCCGGTTCGAGGGATCGGTGTCGGGCGGCTGCGTCGAGAACGACATCCTCCACACCGCCGCCGAGGTGATCGGCGGCGCGCCGTTCCAGGTGAAACGCTACGGCGTGGCGGACGCCTCGGCCTGGGAGGTCGGCCTGCCCTGCGGCGGCGAGATCGCGGTGATGGTCCAGCCGGTGTCGGCGGACGGGTTCGATCCCGAACTGTTCGACCGGATCGCCGAGGCGCGCGAGGCGGGTCGCTCGCTGACCGTCGCCACCGACCTTTCCACCGGCAAGGCGGACCTGCGCCCTATCGAGACGGGGGAGGTCTTCGCCAACCGCTACGACCCGCCGCGCCGCCTGTTGATCGTCGGCGCGGTGCAGATCGCGCAGAGCCTGGCGCAGCTTGCGCAGACGCTGGGCATCGAGACGGTGGTGATCGACCCGCGCGCCCGCTTCCTGACGCCGGAGCGTTTTCCCGGCGTGACGCTGGACGATCGCTGGCCCGACGAAGCCGTCGCCGCCTACACCCCCGGCCCCGCCACCGCCGTGGTCACGCTGAGCCACGACACCAAGATCGACGACCCCGCGCTGGTCGCCGCGCTTGCCCATCCCACCGCCTATGTCGGCGCTCTGGGCAGTCGGCGCAGCCATGCCGCGCGGCGGGAGCGTCTGGCGGCGATGGGCGTTTCCCCCGAGGCGATCGACCGGATCGATGGCCCGGTCGGGCTGGACATCGGGGCGATCGGCCCGTCGGAGATCGCGCTGTCGATCGCGGCGGCGATGATAGGAGCCTTTCATGATCGACGCTGAGGATGTGGTTCTGGTCCTGCTGGCGGCGGGACAGTCGAGCCGCTTCGGGATGGAGAACAAGCTGGAGGCCGAGTTCCTCGGCAAGCCGGTGGGTTTCCACGTCACTACCGCGCTGGAAAGCATTCCCTTTGCCGACCGGATCGTCGTAACCGACGGATGCCAGCTCGACTTCGCCTCGCGCGGCTACCGCGTGATCCACAATGACGACATCGCCAAGGGCATGTCCTTCTCGCTGCATCTGGGCGTGCAGGAGGCGATCAAGTCCGCCCCCAAGGCAATCCTTATCGCACTGGCCGATATGCCGCGCGTGACGGCGGCGCATATCTATCGCCTGTTCGACGCCTTTGACGGGCCCGACGCGGTCGTCGTGTCGAGCAATGGCGAGCATCCCACCCCGCCCGGCGTCTTCGGCGCGGGCCGGTTCGACGCGCTGCTCAAGCTGGAGGGCGACGAAGGCGGCCGCAAGCTGGTCGCCGGCGGGCGCCATGTCGTCACCGCCCCGGCCGAGCTGATCGACATCGACACGCCCGAGGATCTGGAAAAGCTACGCCAGCTGGTCCACGCGCCCGAGCGGATCACTCGTGCCGTAGAGCATCGATCGGATTGAGCGCCGCCGCCCGCCGCGCCGGGAAATAGCCGAAGACCACCCCGATCACCGCCGAGATCGCAAAGGCGATGATGTTGATCTGCGCGTCGAAGGTCCAGGGCACCTGCATCAACGGCACCAGCGCGGCGATGATCGCCTGCGCCAGGATCAGGCCGACGATCCCGCCCAGGCAGGACAGCACCACCGCCTCGACCAGGAATTGCATCAGCACCTCGCGCGCGACCGCGCCGATGGCCAGGCGGATGCCGATCTCGCGAGTCCGCTCGGTCACCGACACCAGCATGATGTTCATGATGCCGATGCCGCCGACCACCAGGCTGATCGCCGCCACCGCCGCGACGATCCGGGTCAGCATCGTCGTCGTGCTGGTCAGCGTGTCGCTGATCTGCTTGGTGTCGAAGATGTTGAAATCATCTTCCTTGCCGCCCGTGATGTTGCGCCGTTCGCGCAGCAGCGCGGTCAGCGAGGCCTGCACGGCGCTGGCCTGATAGGCCTGATCGATGCCGACCAGCATCAGGCGGATGTCGCGGCTGCCGGTGAAGCGGCGCTGCACCGCCTTGATCGGCATCAGCACCACATCGTCCTGATCGCCGAACCCGCCCTGCCCGCGCGTGGTCAGCACGCCGACCACATCGCAACTGATCGCCCCGATGCGGAAGCGCTTGCCCACCGCCTCGGTGCTGGGGAACAGGTTCTTGCGCACGGTATTGCCGATGATGCACACCGCCTTGCCCGCCGCCTGCTCGGCCGGGGTCCACAAACGCCCTGAGGCCAGCGGCCAGGGCTGCACCGTGAAATAGGCGAGCGTCGTGCCGGTCACCGTGGTCGACCAGTTCGCCCCTTCATAGATCGCGGTCGCGGTCGTCTGGGCCTGGGGCGCGACCGCCGTCACGCCCGCGATCTGGTCGGCGATCGCCTCGACATCCTCGGGTTTGAAGTCGGGCGGACGCGGGCCGCCGCCACCGCGCCCGAAGCCCTGGCCGGGGCGGACTTGCAGGATGTTGGTGCCCAGCGACGATATGGACTGCTGCACCGCCGCCGTGGTCGCCTTGCCCAAAGTCACCATGGTCACGACCGCGCCGACGCCGATGATGATGCCCAGCGTCGTCAGGAACGAACGCAGCATATGCCGCCGGATCGACCGGATCGCGAGGAGAAGCGTGGTGCCGAACATCAGTGCATATCCGTCGCGGGCGCATCCGGCTCCGGCATGGTGCCCGGCCGATGCTGTGCCTCGATCCGGTCGACCAGCCCGTCCTTGAAATGGATGACGGTGCGCGCGAACGCCGCCATGTCGGGCTCATGCGTGACCATCAGCACGGTGATGCCGCTGTCCCGGTTGAGCCCGGTCAGCAACTCCATGATCTCCACCGAGCGTTCGGAATCGAGATTGCCGGTCGGCTCGTCGGCCAGCAGCACATCGGGGCTGGTGACGATGGCGCGCGCGATCGCCACGCGCTGCTGCTGCCCGCCCGACAGTTCGGCGGGGGTATGGTCCCACCATTGGTCGAGCCCGACCTTCTCCAGCGCCGCCATGCCCATCTCGCGCCGCGTCTTCTTGTCCTCGCCGCGATACAGCAGGGGCAGCTCGACATTCTCCAGCGCGGTGGTGCGCGACAACAGGTTGAACCCCTGGAACACGAAGCCCAGATAGCGCCGCCGCAGCATCGCGCGCTGGTCGCGGTCCAGCGTCTCGACATGATGGCCGCGGAACAGGAAATTGCCCCCGCTCGGCACGTCGAGACAGCCCAGAATGTTCATCGTGGTCGATTTGCCCGACCCCGAAGGCCCCATCACCGCGACGAAATCGCCGCCCGCAATGTCCAGATCCACGCCCTTCAGCGCCTGGAACTGGGTCGCGCCGCTGCCATAGGTCTTGGTGACGCCGCGAAGCTGGATCAGGGGCGCATCAGCGGCCACCACCGCCCCCTTGCTGCCCCTGACGACGCTGTCCCACCGCCGCCGGCGCGGCCTCGCCTGCCGCCAACTGCCCGGTGATGACCTGCATCCCCGGCTTCAGCCCGCCCGACAGGACTTCGGTCATCGATCCGTTGGTGTCGCCGGTGACGATCTGCACCGGCTGCGGCTTGCCGTCCGTACCCCGGACATAGACGGTCTGCGTCGCGCCGCGCTGAACGGTGGCGGTGCGCGCCGCCCGGTCGCGGCGCGGACGGAAGGTCAGCGAGCCCGCAATGCCGCCTCCGCCACCCTGGCTCGCCCCATCGGACGGCTGGAAGCGCAGCGCGGCATTGGGGATCAGCACGACGTTCCGCTTGTCCGAGGTCACGATATCGGCGGTCGCGGTCATGCCGGGGCGCAGTTGCAGGTCGGGATTGGCGACGGTCAGGTCGGCGGCATAGCTGACCACCTGTCCCGTGGTCGACGTGCTGGCGGTCGAGGACGAGGAGGACGAGGTCGCCGCGCTGACCGTCAGGTTCGACCCCAGATCGACCCGCGTGATCGTCGCGGGGAAGGTGCGCCCCGGAAAGGCGTCGACGGTGAAATTGGCCTTTTGCCCGACCTTCACCTCGCCGACATCGGCCTCGTCGATCGCGACCTCCAGCTTCATCTTGGTCAGGTCTTCGGCGATGACGAACAGGGTCGGCGTGTTGAACGACGCCGCGACCGTCTGGCCGGGATCGACCTGCCGCGCCAGCACCACGCCCGACACGGGCGAGCGGATGATCGCGCGCTGCCGCTGGGTCTGCGACTGGGCCAGCTGTGCGCGTGCGGCGGCGACATTGGCCTCCGCGACCCTCAGCGCCGCGACCGCACGCTGCGCATCGGCGCGCCCGGTCTGGAGTTCGGTGCCGGAGGGCACGCGGCCGTTGGACAGCTTGTAGACTTCCTCCAGCCGCCGCAGCTGCGCCTGCGATTCGGCCACGGTCGCGCGCGCCTGCGCCACCTGCGCCTGATTGGCGGACAGCGTCGCCTGCGCCGCGCGAATCTGGTCGTCAATCTGTTCGGGATCGATCAGCGCCAGCGCCTCGCCCGCCTTCACCCGGTCGTTCACATCGACCACGACCTTCGTCACCAGACCCGATAGCTGCGAGCCGACCGTCACCTGGTTGGTCGGGGCGAGCTTGCCGGTGGCCGAGACGGTCACGGTCAGGTTGCCGCGCGATACGGCGGCGGTGGCATAGCCCGCCTGGTCCGACCCGCCAAAACAGCTTTTCAACAGCACCGCGAGCAGCACGACGCCCAGGATCACGACGCCCCACTGCACCCTTTTGCGCCAGCGCGGTTGCGGCTTCACGCCCAGGAAATCGTCGAGAGTCTGATCGGCCATCAGCGGTTGTCCGGGGTTTGCGTCGCGCGCGGCGGCGCTTCGGGGGTGGTGCTGTCGTCCCATCCGCCGCCCAGCGCGGCGAACAGCGCGACCTGCGCGGTGGCGGCGTCCGAGCGTGCCTGGACCAGCCCGTTCTGGGCGCTCAGCAACGACGCCTCCTGCTGCGACAGGGTGGTGAAATCGGTCAGGCCCGTGCGATACTGGCTGCGCGCCAGAATCGCCGAGTTGCGTGCTGCGTCGAGCTGGATCGCGAACAGCCGCTCCCGCTCGCGCGCGGTGTTGAGCGCGACGATGGCGTTCTCGACATCCTCCAGCGCCAGCAGCACGGTGCCCTGATAGGCGGCATAGCTCTGATCGGCGAGCGCCCGCGCGTTGCGGACCTGGCTGCGCAGGCGGCCGCCGTTGAAGATCACCTGGGTCAGCCCGGCGAACAGGCTGCCGGTGATCGCATCGCCCAGCGAGCCGATGCTGGTAGCCGCGGCGTTGATGTTCCCGGAGATGGCAAGCGCGGGGTAGAGCGCCGCCTGCGCCACGCCGATCCGCGCCGTGGCGGCGGCCAGGTTGCGCTCGGCCGCGCGGACATCGGGGCGGCGGCGCAATATGTCGGCCGGGATGCCGACGCCGATCACCGCCGGTCCGCTGGGGATCGGCCGCACCGCCTCCAGCCGCGCCTTCAGCGCGCCGGGCGCCTGCGCGGTCAGCACGCCCAGGCGCGAGACGGCGGTGTTGTATTGCTGCTCCAGCGTCGGGATGGTCGCGGCGGTCTGCGCCCGCTGCCCCCGTGCCTGCTCGGCATCGAGCGAGGACACCAGCCCGGCCCGCACCCGGAAGCCCGCAATCTCCAGATTGTCGTCCTGCAGCGCCAGGCTGGCCCGCGCATTGGCAAGCTGTGCCTGATAGGCCCGCGCGAGCACATAGTTGCGCGCCAGCTCGCTCTCGACGGTCAGCAGCGTCGCGGCATAGGTGAACCCCGCGCCCTCATAGGTCGCGCGCGTCGCCTCCACGGTGCGGCGCAACTCGCCGAACAGGCCGACCTGATAGCTGGCGGACAGGCCGACAGTGAAGCTGTTGCTGCCGCCCCCGCCGGTATCGACCACCGTGCCGTCGGGCAGGGTGAAGCTGCGCCCGCCGCCGCGCAGATTCTCGTTGCGCTGATAGCCGGTCGAGCCGGACAGGGTGGGAAGCAGCGAGGACCGGCTCTGCGCCAGGCTTTCGCGCGCCTGCCGCAGCCGGGCGACGGCCTGGACCACATCGGTATTGGCGACCACCGCGCGTTCGACCAGCTCGGCCAGCAGCGGATCGTCGAACGACCGCCACCAGCGGCCCATATCCTGCGCCTGCGCCGTGGCGGCGGGAACCGACCAGCTGGCGGGCACCCCCAGCGCCTGGGGAGCGGCGGGATGATAATCGGGACCGACCGTGCAGGCGGACAGGGCCGCCGAGGCCAGAAGAAGGACGCGGGCGCGAGGCTTCATGCCCGCGAACCTGCCCCGCCGATACGGCCCCGTCCAGTGCGATTATGTCGCAAAATGTTACAGCACCGACAAATTGCCGTCACCCTCCCCTGAAGCAGAGGGGTGGGTCCATCCCAGGTCCATGCGCTCTTGCACAGGATCGCGGGGCTGCGGTTGTCCTGCATTATCCTCCCTTGTCGGCGAGGATTACCGTCCCACCCAGTCCGCGACCTGCTGTGCCACCTGGTTGGCGGCCTGGTTCAGCGCGGGGCCGACGCTGGTGCTGTCGATCTTGCCGACCGGCACGCGCGCCTCGAACCGGCGCTTTTCGACCGTGGTCTGGCCGTCGCGGACCAGCGCGGCGTCATACACCACCACGGCATCGCGCCGGGTCGCATCCAGGCCGAACTGGCGCAATTCCCCGCCCAGCCGATCGCCGGGATCGGCCACCGACTCGCGCGCCGAGAGCACCACACGGCCCATCCGCGCGGTCAGCGTATCGGCCATCAGCCGCGCGAACAGCCGCGCGGGCGGCTCGGCCCATTGCGCGTCCTTCACATAGGCGATGCTGGTCGCATTCTCCTGCACCGGCACCCGCGGGGTCGCCAGTTCCTGGGGCGCGGTCGGCACCTGGACGGTGATTGACTTGCCGCGCCCCGAATCCTGCGCCTGTCCCACGGTCGGCTGCGACTGCGCCTGCAGGGTCAGCAGCGAGGGCGGTGGCTTGGCGCCGAAGCTGATGCAGCCCGCCAGGGGAAGCGATGCCATCAGAACGATCAGCGGAGTCTTCATGACGGTCCTCATCGGCTTCCTCACTTGCCCTTATAGTCCGGCAGCTGGGGCTGCCCGATCAGCGACCCCGCGCCCTGCTGGTCGACCTTTTCGGCGACCGCCGACAGCGACTGGGTCATCACGCGCAGGTCGCGCACCAGACGATCGACCTCGGGCACGGTCTGCTTCGAGAAGGTCTGCAGGCCCGGCCGCGCATCGCCGATCGCCGAATTCAGCGTATCGGCGCTCTTCTGGGCCGACGCGATCGCCTTGTTCAGATTGACCATGGTCGGCTTGACGTCCTCGGCGAGCAGGCCGTTGGTCGTCGCCGCTAGCTGGCCGATCGACTGCGCCGCATCACCCGCCTGCTGGATCGCCACGCGGGTCTGCGCCAGCGTCGCCGCGATCTCCGGCCCGCGATCGGCCAATGCATCGGTCAGGCGGTTGGTGTTGTCGAGGATACCCGCGATCGACGCCTGGTTACGATCCGACAAGAGGCCGGTCAGCCGCTCGGTCAGCGTCGACAGCCGCTCCAGCAACTGCGGCGCGGAGTTCAGGATCGCGCCGATGCCGCCCTGCTTGGTCGGGATGACGGGCACGTCATAGGGGCAGACGGTCCGGTTTTCCGGCTGCGGACAGGTGATCGGCGGTGCGCCCTTGCGCGCGCCGTCCAGCGAGATGGTGCTGGTGCCGGTGAAGCTGGCCGAGATCGACGCGGTCGTCCCCTGCAGGATCGGCGTCTGGTCGTTGACCGCAACCCGCACCCGCACGAATTGCGGATCGGGCCGCCACAGCGCGATTTCCTTCACCTGGCCCGAGGGCACGCCCGAATAGGTGACCGCCGAGCCCTTGGCCAGGCCGTCCACCGACTGGCGGAAGAAGATGTCATATTCCTTCTCCGACGTGCCGCCCAGCCGGGCGATCCAGACGGTGAAGATCGCCAGCACTGCGAGCAGGATCAGCACGACAGAGCCGACAAGGACGTGGTTCGAACGGGTTTCCATCAGCGTGTCCCTGCTTCGCCTCTCGCATGGGCATCGGCCCCACTGCCCTGGCTATGCTGGCCGGTGGCGTGGGCTTCGACTTCGGTGGGGTGGCGTGCGGCGTCCGCATCCGCCGAACGGGGCGTCATGTCGGCGATCTCGTCCTTGGCGGCGATAGCGGCGCGGCCGCGCGGCCCCTTGAAATATTCCTCGATCCACGGATGGTCGAGCGCGATCAGTTCGTCGATCGTGCCGACCGCGATGACCTTCTTGTCCGCCAGCACCGCCACGCGGTCGCAAATGGCATAGAGGGTGTCGAGGTCATGGGTGATCAGGAAGACGGTCAGCCCCAGCGTCTTCTGGAGCGATTTGATCAACTGGTCGAACGCCGCCGCGCCGATCGGGTCGAGGCCCGCCGTCGGCTCGTCGAGGAACAGCAGTTCGGGGTCGAGCGCCAGCGCGCGCGCCAGCCCGGCCCGCTTCTTCATGCCGCCCGACAGTTCGGCGGGATATTTGGGCCCCGCATCGGCGGGCAGGCCGGTCATCACCACCTTGTAGGAGGCGATCTCGTCCATCAGCGCCTGGGGCAGCTCGCGATAGAATTCACGCAAAGGCACCGCGACATTCTCCGCCACGGTCAGCGTCGAGAACAGCGCGCCGCCCTGGAACAGCACGCCCCAGCGCTTGCGGACCTCGGTCGCCTCGGTCGCCTCGCGCCCGATGGTCGGTTCGCCGAACACGGTGATCTCGCCGGTATCGGGGGTCTGGAGCCCGATGATCGAGCGCATCAGCACCGACTTGCCGGTGCCCGACCCGCCGACCACGCCCAGTATCTCGCCCTTGCGGACGTCCAGGTCGAGGCCGTCATGGATGACCTGCTCGCCGAAGCTGTTGCGCAGGCCCCGGACCTGGATCAGATGCTCGTCCCGTTCGGCCATCAGTCCCATCCGATCCAGGTGAAGAAGACCGCGAAGAACGCGTCGAGCACGATCACCAGGAAGATCGCCTGCACCACCGCCGCAGTGGTGCGCAGGCCGACCTGCTCGGCATCCGACTTGACTTGCATCCCCTGGAAACAGCCCGCGATCGCGATGATCGCCCCGAAGACGGGGGCCTTGATCAGCCCGACATACAGGTCGGTGATCGGCACCACTTCGCGGATGCGCGCGATGAAGGTGACGGGCGGGATGCCCAGCGACACCGCCGCCAGGAAACAGCCGCCGATCATCGCGATCAGCGAGGCATAGAAACCGAGCAGCGGCATCAGGGTGATCGCCGCCAGAGCGCGCGGCACGACCAGCGATTCCATCGGCGACACGCCGATGACCCGCATCGCATCGATCTCCTCGGTCAGCTTCATCGTGCCGATCTGCGCGGCGAAGGCCGAGCCCGACCTCCCTGCGACCATGATCGCGGTCATCAGCACGCCCAGTTCGCGCAAGGTGAGGCGGCCGACCAGGTTGATCGTGAAGACCTCCGCGCCGAACTGGCGAAGCTGCACCGCCCCCTGCTGCGCGATGACGATGCCGATCAGGAAGCTCATCAGGCCGATGATCGCCAGCGCCGAGACGCCGACCGTCTCGAACTCATGCACCACCGCGTTGAAGCGGAAGCGGCGCGGATGGCGGATCACCGCCAGCCCCGCGATCACCGTCGCGCCCATGAAGCCGAGCAGGCCGTACAGCGTCTGGAACGCCGCCACCACCGCATCGCCGACCTCGCCCGCGACGCGCGCAAAGGGGCTGATCGGTTTGGGCCGCATCGCCACCGGCTGATCCGCCTCGACCACCTTGTCGATCAGGTGGCGCTGGTCGTCGCTCAGCCCCTCGATCCGGGCGTCGTTGCGCGCAGCGAAGCGGTGGACCAGCCACGCGCCCACCGTGTCGATCCGGTCCACCCGCGACAGGTCGAGGCGACGGACCGAGGCGTCCTCGCGATCCAGCCGCTCGGGCAGGTCGCCCAGCATCGCCAGCGACAGGCTGCCGGTGAAGCGCAGGGCCCCTCCGTCGGCCGGGTCGTGCTGATAATCGGCCTTGGCGTTCATCACCTGCCTCTTTGCGGGAAAGCGGGGGCATCGACAAGGCGCTTCCGCCTCGCGACGAATCGATCCCGCGCCTTAATTATACGGATAGGTGACGTTTTCAAAGCAGCCTGTCCACGACATGAAGGACCAGGCCGACGCTGCCGCCGACCAGCGTGCCGTTGATCCGGATATATTGCAGGTCGCGGCCGACCGCATTTTCCAGCCGGGTGGTGATCGTGTCGGCATCCCATCCGCGCACCGTCTCCGACACCAGCCGGACGATCCCGTCGCCGTAATCGGCCGCCACGCCCACCGCCGCGCGCCGGACGAAGCGGTTGATCGTCGCCGCCAGCCGGGGATCGGCCTGCAAGGTCTGCCCCAATTGCCGCAGCGCATCGCCCAGCCGCCCCGCCGTCACCGCCTCCGGATCGCGCGCCAGCCGCAGCAACGCCTCGCGCGCCTGTTCCCACAGCCCGTCCAGCCAGCGCTGCATCGCCGGATTGGCGATCAGTTCGGCCTTCATCGCCTCGACCCGCGCGCGCGTGTCGGGATCATATTGCAGGTCCCAGGCGAGGCGGTCGAGCCCCTCCTCGATCTTCTGGCGCAGCGGATGCTCGCGATCCTCGGCGACGTCGTTCAGCAGCTTGTACAGCCCGTCGATCAGCTTGTCGGCCAGCGTCTCGTCCAGCCCGGTCCAGCGCAGGATCGCCCCGGCCCGCTCATGCACCATCGCGCGCAGGATCGGCTCGTTCGCCTCCAGCGCGCCCGCCGCCCAGCGCAGCCCTGAGTCCAACAGCGGCAGATGCCGCCCCTCGGCGATCGTCGCCTTCAGCAACTGGCCCAGGATCGGCGCCACCTCGGTCGCGCGCAGTCGCGATCCGATCCCCGCCTTGACCATGCCCCCCAGCCGTTGCGGATCGAAGGCGGTCAGCATCTCGGCGAACAGGCGCGAGGCCCCGCGCCGGATCCGCCCGCTTTCCTGCGGCGGCTGCGCCAGCCAGCGCCCCGCCGCGCCCGCCACGTCGACGCGGCTCATCCGGCGCGCGACGACGCGGGGGATCAGGAAATTGGTGCGCAGGAAATTGGCGAGCGTGTCGCCGATCCTATCCTTGTTCCGCGGCACGATCGCGGTATGCGGGATGGGCAGGCCGAGCGGGTGGCGGAACAGCGCCGTCACCGCGAACCAGTCGGCCAGCCCGCCGACCATCGCCGCCTCGGCAAAGGCGCGAACGAAACCCCAGGCGGGATGCAGCGGCTGAAAGGTACGCGCGATCAGGAACAGCGCCGCCATCGACAACAACAATCCGGTCGCCACCACCCGCATCTTTCGCAGGGCGGGCGGAACGGGCTGGCTACCCCCCGGTCGCGCGTTCAGGTCCATCGATCATGACAATTCGTGAACGGCGGCTTTGTTCAAGCGGAATCTTTCCCAAGCGTAACGAAACCACCCATTGCTCCCCTGCAAGGGGAGCAATTCACCGCGTCACTCCGCCGGATCATAGCCCAGCTTGCCGGTCGCAGGGGGCAGCGCGGGGCCGCCCGCAGGCCCCTCGATCACCGGCCCGCCCCGCTCGTCGCCGGGGGTGTAGGTCAGCAGGCGCCGACCCAGGCGCGGCCCGATCCAGCGCTCCGCCCCCACCGCCAGGCTGAACGCCGCGGGCACGATCAACAGGGTCAGGATGGTCGACAGCGCCAGCCCGCCGATCACCGTCACGCCCATCGGGCTGCGCCACGATCCGTCGCCGCCCAGCGACAGCGCGGTCGGGACCATGCCCGCGACCATCGCCACCGTGGTCATCACGATCGGCTGGGCGCGCTTGTGGCCCGCATCCAGCACCGCCTCGCGGATCGGCACGCCCTTGGCGATCTCCTCCAGCGCGAAGTCGATCAGCAGGATCGAGTTCTTGGCGACGATGCCGAGCAGCATCAGCAGGCCGATATAGACCGGCAGGGACAGCGGATTGCCGGTGAAATACAGCGCCAGCAACCCGCCCAGCGGCGCCAGCAGCAGCGAGGCCATGTTGACGAAGGGCGGCAGGAAGCGGCGATAGAGCAGCACCAGCACCGCAAAGACCATGAACACCGCCGAGATGATGGCCGTGAAGAAATTGGTCATCATCTCGTTCTGCATCTTGGCCTGGCCCAGCACCATCTCGCTGACCCCCATGGGCAGGGTCTTCATGATGGGCAGGTCATGGACCTTCTTCATCGCGTCGCCGCTGATGACGCCCTTGGCCAGATCGGCGCCGACCGTGATCTGCCGCCGCTGGTTGACGCGGTCGATCTGGGTCGGCCCCGCGCCCAGGCCGATATCCGCCACGACGCTCAAAGGCACCGAGCCGCCGGTCTGGGTCTGGACCGGCAGGTTCTGGATGGTCGACAGACGGGCGCGGGCATTCTGGTCCAGCGCGACGCGGATCGGCACCTGACGGTCGGACAGCGAGAAGCGGGCCGAATTCTGGTCGATATCGCCCAGCGTCGCGATGCGGATCGCGCTCGACAGCGCCTGAGTCGTCACGCCCAGATTGGCCGCGAGGTCGAGGCGCGGGCGGATGACGATTTCGGGCCGGTCGAGATTGCCGACGATGCGCGGCGCGACCAGGCCGGGCACGGTCCCCATCTGCTCGACGATCTTGTTGGCGGTATCGCGCAGCACCGCCGGATCGTCGCCGCCCAGCGTGATGGTCAGGTCGCGGCCGCTCGATCCCCAGCCGAACTGCGACTGGAAGGACACGCGCGCATCGGGGATCGCCGCCAGCTCGGGCGCCAGCGACCGTTCGAAGTCGGTGCTCTTCATCGAGCGATCCTCCTTCAGTGTCGCGACCACGCGGCCATTGCCGACGCTGGTGCGCGAATAGACCGATTCGACATCGGGCTGCTTCTTCAGGAACGCGGCGACGCGGCGGACGACCTGGTCGGTCTGGGCCAGCGTCGTGCCCGGCACCATCTCGACCTTGGCGACCGCCTGGTCATTGTCCTGCGGCGGCTGGAAGGTCTTGGGGATGACCGCGAACATCACGACGGTCAGCGCGAAGGCGGCAAAGCCGATGCCGATCACCCACAGGCGATGGTCGCGGAACCGCCCGAAGAAACGCCGCACGACCCCGCGCCGCACGCCGTCGGTCGGCCGGTCATAGCGCAGCGACCAGCGCAGCGTCGCCATATAGGCGTCCATCAGACGGCCCTCGCCATGGCTGGCATGACCCGCCGACTTCAGGAAATAGGCCGCGATCATCGGCGTGATCATGCGCGCCACCGCCAGGCTCATGAGGACCGAGACGACGACGGTCAGGCCGAAATTCTTGAAATACTGGCCCGGCACGCCCGGCATGATCGACACCGGCAGGAACACCGCGACGATCGCCATGGTGGTGCCCAGCACGGCCAGGCCGATCTCGTCCGCCGCATCGATCGACGCCTGATAGGCGGATTTGCCCATGCGCATATGCCGCACGATATTCTCGATCTCCACGATCGCATCGTCGACCAGCACACCCGCCACCAGGCTGAGCGCCAGCAGCGTCATCTGGTTCAGCGTGAAGTCCAGCAGGTCCATGACCCAGAAGGTCGGGATCGCCGACAGCGGGATCGCCAGCGCCGAGATCACCGTCGCGCGCCAGTCGCGCAGGAACAGGAACACGACGATCACCGCCAGCACCGCGCCCTCAATCATCGCATGGATGGCGCTTTCATATTGCTGCTCGGTATATTTCACGCTGTTCGAGCGGAGGACGAACTTCACCTCCGGATTGCGCTTTTCCAGCGCCTTCAGCTTTTCCACCGCGCCGTTATAGACGCTGACATCCGAGGCGCCCTTGGCACGCTGAAAGTCGAAGCTGATGACCTGGCGCCCGTCGACCGCCGCCTGCGAGCGCCGCTCGGCATAAAGGTCGCGCACCGTCGCGATGTCGGCCAGCCGCACGGTGCGACCGCCGCGCACATTGATCTGGCTCTGGCCCAGGTCATAGGCGTTGCGCGCATTGCCCAGCACGCGGACCGCCTGCTCGGTCCCGGCAATCTCGGCGCGGCCACCCGCCGCATTCAGGTTGGTCATGCGCAGCTGTGCGTTGACCTCGCTGGCGGTCAGCCCCTGCGCCTGGAGCTTGAGCGGGTCGAGGATCACGCGGATTTCGCGCGTCACGCCGCCGTTGCGGATGACCTTGGACAGGCCCGGAACCGACAACAGCTCCTTGGTGACGTTGTTGTCGATATACCAGCTGAGCTGTTCGGGCGTCATGTTGGACGCGACCGCCGAATAGCTGGCGAGGTCGTTGTCGGTCGAATCGACGCGGATCACCTGCGGCTCGAGGATGCCGTCGGGCAGCATCGAGCGGATCTGGGTGATCGCGTCGCGCGCATCGCTGACCGCGCGGTCGATCGGCGTGCCGATGTCGAGCTGGACCAGCGTCTGCGACTGGCCCTCGGTCACGGTCGAGGTGATCTGGTCGACGCCCTGGAGGTTCCGCAACGCCGCCTCGACCCGCTGGGTGACCTGCGTCTCCAGCTCGGTCGGCGCCGCACCCGGCTGGCTGACGACGACCACGACGATCGGGAAATCGATGTCGGGGTCGTTGTTCACGTCCATCCGCATGAAGCTGACGATCCCCGCCAGCGTCAGCGCGACGAACAGGACGATCGGCGGAACCGGGTTCCGGATCGCCCAGGCGGAGATGTTGCGGAAACTCATGTCACTTGGCCTCCGGGCCGCCGAGGATCGGATGGACGAGCTGGCCCGCCGCCAGGAAGCCGCCCGCCGAGCGGACCACCCGCTCGGTCCCGGTCAGGCCCGAGGCGATGGTCACGCCGTCGTCGGACACCTGCCCGATCTTGATGTCGCGGCGAGCGACCTTGTTGTCTGCACCGACGATATACACGAAGCTGCCCTTGTCGTCGCTCTGGATCGCCGAGTCCGGCAGGACGGGGGCATGGCCCGCGCCGCCGCGGATCGTCGCCGCCGCAAAGCCGCCGGGACGCAGCGCGGGGTCATAGGCCAGCGCGATGCGCGCCACGCCCTGCCGCGTCTGCGGATCGATGACCGGCGACACCTGCCACACCTCGCCCTTGAAGGTCTTGTCGCCGCCGACCGGAGTGACGGTGGCGGGCGCCCCGACGGCCAGGCCGACCAGATCCGCCTCCGCCAGCTGCGCGCGCAGTTCCATCTGGCCGCCCATCGCCATGCGGAAGAGGACGCCCGAGCCCGAGCTGACGATCTGGCCCGGCTCGGCGGCGCGGGTCAGGATCAGCCCTTCGGCGGGCGCACGGATGTCGAGGCGGCCGTTGCGCGCCTGCGCTTCCCGGAAGGTCGCCTGCGCGGCGCGGACGCGCGCGGCGGCGGCGTCGCGGGTGGCGGCGCGGCGCTGAAGATCGGCCTTGGAGATGAAGCCGCGATCGACCAGCTGCTGCGCGCGGTCCAGCTCGGCCTGCGCGATCTGCTGATCCGATTGGGCGACCGCCACCTGCGCGTTCAGCGCCGAAGCGGTCTGGGTCTGGACCGAGCGATCGACGGTCGCCAGCACCTGGCCCGCGCGGACCCACTGGCCCGGTTCGACCAGGACGCGGGTGATCATGCCCCCCTCGCCCGCGACGCCGACCGGCATCTCGCGACGCGCGGCCAGCGTGCCGGTGGCCGAGACCACCCGGCTGACCGCCTGCTGCCCCGGCACGACGACGGTGATGTTGGGCACCTGCGTCCCCGCACCGGCGGCGGAGGCCGCCTCATGCTTCTTGCCGCCGAGCATGTACCAGCCGCCTAGCGCCAGCACGATCACCACCAGGGCGATGGCGATCCAGCGCCCACGCCGCGCGGGCGCCGGTCCCTCCAGCTCCAGATGCCGGCCGCCACCGATCGCCCCCGTCTCGTAATTCATGTTCGTCACCGATCCCCGATCCGCATCCTTCGTGCGCATTTCACCCTTGGGATGCGCCATGACCCGCTGTGTTATAGAAATATAGCACCATGCTCAAGCGTCTTTGCGCGATACTGGATCAAGATGGCTCAAGAATGATTCCGGCGCGTTCATCGCACGTTTTGCCGAGCTTCGCCAAAGCTTTGCCAGCATCAAACTGCATCAACGGGAGATGATGATGAACAAAATTCTGCTTGCCGCCGCACTGGCGCCCGCCGTGCTGATCCCGGGGGCCGCCTGGGCCCAGAGCGCGCCCGCGCCGACCACGGTCGAACCGCTGGTCCCGGCGGCGGGTGCGGTCCTCGACGTCTCGGCCGAGGGGCGGACGAGCCGCGTCCCCGACCTGGCGACGATCCGTGCGGGCGTGGTCAGCCAGGGCGCGACCGCCGCCGCCGCGCTGTCCGACAATGCGCAGCGCATGGCGCGCGTGCTGGCGGCGGTGAAGCGCGCCGGGGTCGCCGACCGTGACATCCAGACCGCGACGGTGCAGTTGCAGCCGCAATATCGCTATGGCGAGAATGTCCCGCCGACCATCACCGGCTATCAGGCGACCAACACGCTCAGCATCCGTTTCCGCGACATCGCCAAATCGGGTAGCGTCCTCGATGCGCTGGTCGCGCAGGGCGCGAACCAGATTGACGGGCCCAATCTGTCGATCGACAATCCCGATGCCGCGCTGAACGAGGCGCGCACCGATGCCATCCAGAAAGCCCGTGCGCGTGCCGAGCTTTATGCCAAGGCGGCGGGGCTGCGGGTCGCGCGGATCGTGTCGATCACCGAGAATGGCCAGGATGCGGGCGGCCCCGAGCGCCCGATGATGATGCAGGCGATGGCGCGCGACGCGGTGGCCAAGACCAGCATCGCCCCCGGCGAGCGCGACGTGACGGTCAATGTCTCGGTCCGCTTCCTGCTGAACTGAACGGACGACGCCCCCATGGCCGATCGGCTTGGGGGCGTCGCTCATGCGGCCGGGACGATCCCGGCGGCGAAAACCTATGTGATACGAGAAGGGCCGCCCGGTCGCCCGGACGGCCCATTCGTTCAATCGCCCTTTGTGGGGAGCGATTAACGCACCCGGCCGCGACGGACCAGGTTCACGATCGCCAGCAGGACGACGGCGCCCAGCAGCGAAACCAGGAACGACGTCAGCGTCAGTCCGGCATTGTTGATCGAACCGCCGGCAAAGATCAGGCCGCCGATAAACGCACCGACCACACCGACGACGATGTTCAGGAAGATGCCCTGCTGGGCATCGGTACGCATGATGATGCTGGCCAGCCAGCCGATGACACCACCGACGATAAGCCACAGGATAATACCCATTGTCTTTCCCTCCGTTGGGCCCGCAAGCGGGACACGGGGTTTAGACGTGCGAATGGCGTTACTTGTTCCGTACCCGTATCATCAACTCGACGCAAAAATCGATTTGTCAATATTTCTGCTGGCGTTCGTAAAGGGTGCGATAATGCTGGATGCGGGTCACGCGCAGGCCCGGCATGCCCGACCGGTCGATCGCGCGCTGCCACCCCGCAAATTCCTCGACCGACAGGCCATAGCGGTCGCACACTTCATCGACCGACAGCAATCCGCCGTTGACGGCCGCCACCACCTCCGCCTTGCGGCGGACCACCCAGCGGGTCGTGCTGGCCGGCGGCAAGGTTTCAAGCGTCAGCGGTTCGCCGAGCGGCCCGATTACCTTGGCAGGGCGGATCTTCTGGTTCTCGATCATCATGCAACCTCGTCGGGGCTCCCTACCCCATATCGTCTACCAGGGAATGGGTAACACAGGCCGTTGAACACGGCTTAAAACCAACCGGTTAATTCTTCATTTACCCTGACTCCATTCGGCAAGAGCCCGTGCCATCGCCCCGTTGAACGCCCCGTCCAGCGGGGCGAACAGCGCCGGATCGACCAGCTCGCGGGTAAAGCCCGCCTGCACCGCGGCCGTATGACTGGCCGCCTGCCGCGCGGTCGCGCCGACCATCAGCACCGCCAGATCGGGCGGCAACACCGTCAGTTCGGTATCCCGATCGAATCTGTTGAAGCTGAGATCCAAAAGCGCCATCCATATTGTGGGTCGGCCCTCCTGTTACTGGACGGGTATGAAAGCCGGGTAAAGGCCCATCGCAATGGCCCCGTTTTTCAGGCCCTGTCACCCCTTCCCCATCGGCCGCCCCGATTTTTTGCATGCCCGGCCGGAAAGGCGTATGGGAGCGCGATGGAGCAGATGGTGGATTTCCAGCTTGGGGGCGATCCCCGGGCGCGTCGGATCGTGGTGGCGATGTCGGGCGGGGTCGACAGTTCGGTCGTCGCCGCGCTGGCCCATGCCACGGGGGCCGAGACGATCGGCGTCACCCTCCAGCTCTACGATCATGGCGAAGCGGTCGGCCGCGCCGGGGCCTGTTGCGCGGGCCGCGACATCCGCGACGCGCGTGCGGTATGCGACCGGCTGGGCATCGCGCATTACGTCTTCGACCATGAGAACAGCTTCCGCACCCAGGTGGTCGATCGCTTCGCCGACGAATATCTGGCCGGGCGCACCCCGATCCCTTGCGTCCAGTGCAATATGGGGCCGAAATTCACCGACCTGCTCGCCCTCGCGCGCGATCTGGGCGCCGACTGCCTGGCGACGGGCCATTATGTCCGCCGGGTCGAAGGCGCGAGCGGCGCGGAGCTGCATCGCGGGGCCGATCCGGCGCGCGACCAGAGCTATTTCCTGTTCGCCACCACCCAGGCACAGCTGGACTTCCTGCGCTTCCCGCTCGGCGCGCTGCCCAAGTCGCGGGTGCGCGAGATCGCGGCCGAACTGGACCTCGGCGTCGCGGCCAAGCCCGACAGCCAGGATATCTGCTTCGTCCCCGATGGCGATTATGCGGGCCTGGTCCGCAAGCTGCGCCCCGAGGCCGATACGCGCGGCGACATCGTCGACCTGTCGGGCACCAAGCTGGGCGAGCATCGCGGCCTGATCCACTATACGGTCGGCCAGCGGCGCGGGCTGGAGATCGGCGGCAGCCCCGAGCCGCTCTATGTCGTCCGGCTGGAGCCCGACACCCGGCGCGTCGTCGTCGGCCCGCGCGCGGCGCTGGCGGTGGAGGCGGCGCGGCTGAGCGCGATGAACATCCTCGGCCCGCTCGACGGCCCGCTCTTCGCCAAGGTCCGCTCGATGGCCAAGCCGGTGCCCGCGCGCATGGTCGGCGACCGGCTGGTCTTCGATGCGCCCGAATATGGCGTGTCGCCGGGCCAGGCGGCGGTGCTGTACGACGGCGACCGGGTGCTCGGCGGCGGCTGGATCGCCGAGACCGAGGCGGCACGCATCGCCGCCTGACGCGTTTATCGGGTCATGACCGGGCCAAGCATCGAAGACCTCCGCCGCCAGATGGACGCCGCCGCCGAACGCCTCGACTTCGAGGAGGCGCGGGCGCTTCGCGACCGGATCAACCTGCTGCGCGGCGGGGCGGAGGATATCAGCGTCGACACCAGCGGCCTGACCCGCCAGCAACCCGGCGCGATGGGCCTGGGCACCAGCCAGTCCCGCCCCGAACGCCCCAAAGACTGGGTGCCGCCCAAAAAGCCCGACCCGATGACCAAAGGACGCGGGCGGCGACAGGGTTGAGGGCTGGCGGTGCGGACGGGACCAAACCGGGTCCAGGATAAGACGATGGCCGCTCCCTAACCCTTTGAAATAGGAATGAATTGGAGCACCCCGGCCTGCCGGGCGGGAGCATGGGTATCGCTGGGATGGTTGACGCCGTCATTGACCGGCACCTCGCCAAAGTCGAACGGGGACACACCCTCCAAACAGGCGACGTTCACACCATATTGGTTCGGGTTGGATCGCCGCTGGTGATGCGTGTAGATGCCGCATATCGAGCAGAAGAAATGCTTGGCCGTCCGCGTGTTGAAGCGATAGCTGGTGAGCCGTTCGCTGCCTTGAACGATCGTGACACCGCCCATTTCGGCGGAGACGACGACTGCGCCGCGCATCCGGCAATAGGAACAGGTGCAGCGGCGGACGGTGTTGAAACCATCGCTGAGCTTCGCCTCGAAACGGACCACCCCGCAATGGCATTGGCCCGACCAGCGATTCTCCACATTCCCTGCCATTGCGACTCCAAGCCTCACTGACGTCCTTGCGAGATCATAGGGATGGCAGGGGCAGGAGCGCCAATGCTTTCAGCTTGGCGCCCGGTTACAGCCGAACGGCAAAGCCCCCGCGATATTCCGGCTTCACCGCCGTGAGGATCGCGCGCGTTACTGGCAGCGTCACCTCATAAGCCCCCTCGGCATAAGAGCCCGCGACATAAGGGTCGGCGGTCAGCCCGATCCGGTCGATCGCGCGGCCATTGGTCGATCCCAGCAATATTGTCAGATCCTTGACCGGGAGACAGACATTCATCGACGACACATCACCCTGTTTCCGCCGCCGCTGCTCCGCCTTCAACCGCGCGCAATAATCGGTCCGGATGGCCGCCTGGAGAGCCGCTGCTGCCGTCACCTGCGCCATCGCCGGACCGACGATGCCCGTCAAAGCCAGCACGATCACGATCCTTCGCATCGTCCGTCTCCCCTCGATCCGGCCAATCTGGATCAGACGGGCTGTACGGCCGATGACCCGCCCGGTTCCGCTTGTCGCGCCGCGCGGGCGAACATATATCGAACACATGGCGCAACTCGACACCCGTGAGAAGCTGGCGATCCTGGCAGATGCCGCGAAATACGATGCATCCTGCGCCTCGTCGGGCACGTCCAAACGCAACAGCCGCGACGGCAAGGGGATCGGCTCGACCGAGGGCATGGGCATCTGCCACGCCTATGCGCCCGATGGCCGGTGCATCTCGCTGCTCAAGATCCTGCTGACCAACAGCTGCATCTTCGACTGCCATTATTGCATCAACCGCAAATCCTCCAATGTCCGCCGCGCGCGGTTCACCGCGCAGGAGGTGGTGAACCTCACCCTCGCCTTCTACCGGCGCAATTATATCGAGGGGCTGTTCCTCTCGTCGGGCATCATCAAATCGTCCGACTACACGATGGAGCAGATCGTCGAGGTGGCGCGGAGCCTGCGCGAGGATCATGGCTTTCGCGGCTATATCCATCTGAAGACCATTCCCGATGCCGATCCCGAACTGGTGCGGCTGGCGGGGGTCCATGCCGACCGCGTATCGATCAATGTGGAGCTGCCGACCGTGGGCGGGCTCCGCCGCCTCGCGCCCGAAAAGGACGCCGCTCGGATCGAAGGCGCGATGGCCGATGTGAAGACCGCGATCGAGGACCGGGCGGACGCCTCCAAACGCTACAAGTCCGCCCCCGGCTTCGCGCCCGCCGGCCAGTCGACGCAGATGATCGTCGGCGCCGATGCCGCCACCGACCGCGACATCGTCGGGCGCGCGGCGACGCTCTACGACCGCTTCCGCCTGCGCCGCGTCTATTATTCGGCGTTCAGCCCGATCCCCGACGCCTCGGCCGTCCTGCCGCTCCAGCGCCCGCCGCTGATGCGCGAGCACCGGCTGTACCAGTCCGACTGGCTGATGCGCTTCTACGACTATCGCCCCCATGAGGTGGCCGCCGCCGCCGACGAGGCGACGGGCATGCTGCCGCTGGACATCGATCCCAAGCTCGCCTGGGCACTCAAATTCCGCCAGCATTTCCCCGTCGATGTAAACCGCGCCCCGCGCGAGATGCTGCTGCGCGTGCCGGGCCTGGGGGTAAAGGCGGTGGACCGGATCATCGCCACCCGCCAGTGGCGCATGCTGCGGCTGGAGGATGTCGGGCGGCTGACCGTCTCGATCGCCAAGCTGCGCCCCTTCCTGATCGCCGAGGACTGGCGCCCGGTCGCGCTGGCCGAGCGGGCGGACCTGAAGCCCCTGGTCAAGCCGCGCGGCAAGCAGCTCGAACTCTTCGGCTGAGTGAGAGTGATTCGCGGGTGAAACGTGCGTCGCGCTTCGCCGTTGGTCGCGCGAAGGAGACAGGGCCATGGCCACCGCCGACATCTATGCCGATCTGAAGCGCGACCACGACAAGCAGCGGGAAATGCTCAAGGAACTCGCCGAGCTGAAGGGCGACGGAGCCAAGCGCAAGAAGCTGTTCGAGGCGTTCCGCATCGAGATCCAGAGCCACGCCGCCGCCGAGGAGGAATCGCTCTACGCCACCATGCTCGGCGAACCCGAGCTGCGCGACGATGCCCGCCATTCGGTGTCCGAACATAAGGAAATCGACGACCTGCTTGGCGAAATGATGGACCTCGACTTCGCCTCGGACGAGTGGGAGTCCAAATTCTTCCACATGCGCCATCGCTATGAACATCATATCGACGAGGAAGAGGAAGAGATGTTCCCGGCCGCCGAAAAGGAACTGGACGACGCGACCGAGAAGAAGCTCGCCGAAATCTATGAGGAGCGCAAACCCATCGAAGCGAAGGAGGCCAAGGCCAATCCGCCGGGCGGAGACGAGCGCGATTGATTCTAACGATTCGCCAATTCCTCCCCTTTAAGGGGAGGTGGCAGGCCGAAGGCCTGACGGAGGGGTGTAACCGGTCGCAAACGAAGCCCGTGCTGACAGGCGGTTACACCCCTCCACCAGCTTCGCTGGTCCCCCTCCCCTTGCAGGGGAGGAAAGTCGCAAACTCATGCGCATCATAACCCTTTCTGCCCCCGATGATTTCGACGCGTGGCGGGACGCGGCGCGTGGGTTGATCGCGGACGCCGTGCCGCCCGATCAGGTCGTCTGGCAGGTCGGCGAGCAGACCGCCGACCTGTTCGGCGCGGTCGCAGAGGAGAGGCCGATCACCCCCGCGCCGCGCTTCACGGTATCGCGCGGCTTCATCGACCTCGCGCGCAGCGTCATCCTGTCGCACGATCCGGAACGTTTCGCGCTGCTCCACACCGCGCTCGACCGGCTGCGGCGGCAACCCCGGCTGATCGAGGATCAGGCCGATCCGCTGGTCCGCCGGCTCGACCGGCTCGCCAAGGCGGTGCGGCGCGACATCCACAAGATGCGCGCCTTCCTGCGCTTCCGCGAGACCGAAGATGACGACGGCCCGCGCTATGTCGCCTGGTTCGAGCCCGAACATCATATCGTGCGCGCCAATGCGGCCTTCTTCGTCAACCGCTTCACGACGATGCGCTGGTCGATCCTGACGCCCGAGGTGTCACTCCATTGGGACGGCAAGATGCTTTCGGAAGGGCCGGGCGCCAGCAAGGCCGACGCGCCCGAGGGTGATCCGACCGAGGCGGTGTGGAAGACCTATTATGCCAGCATCTTCAACCCCGCGCGCGTGAAGATCGGCGCGATGTTGAAGGAGATGCCGCGCAAATACTGGAAAAACATGCCGGAAACCGCGTTGGTCCCGCAACTGATCGCAGGCGCGCAGGCGCGGGAGACGGACATGATCGATACCGCCAGGGTGGATGTACGGACCGGACGCGGCGGCAATGCGCAGGCGGCCTGGGCGGCGCTGCGCGACGAGGCGATGGGTTGCACCCGCTGTCCGCTTTACGCCCCCGCCACCCAGACGGTGTTCGGCGAAGGCCCGGTGGACGCGCCCCTGATGTTCGTCGGCGAGCAGCCGGGCGATCAGGAGGACCTGGCGGGCCGCCCCTTTGTCGGTCCTGCCGGACAGGTCTTCGACCGCGCGGTGGCGGAGGCGGGGATCGACCGCGCGCGGGCCTATGTCACCAACGCGGTCAAGCATTTCAAGTTCGAGCCGCGCGGCAAGCGGCGTATCCACAGCTCGCCCAATGCGGGGGAGATCCAGGCATGCCGCTGGTGGGTCGAGCAGGAACGCCTGCTGATCCAGCCGCAGGTGACGGTCGCGCTGGGCGCGACGGCGGCGCGCTCGCTGTTCGGCAAGGCGATGACGATCGGACGCGAGCGGGGCAAGGCGCTGACCCTGCCCGATGGCGGAACCGCGTTCATCACAGTGCACCCCAGCTATCTACTCCGCCTGCCCGATCCGGCGGCGAAGGAGGTCGAATATGCGCGGTTCGTGGAGGATCTGAGGCTGGCGGCAGGGGCCATTGCCTAGGTCAGAATAGCGTGCCACCCATGCTCCCTGATGATAGAGGAACGGATGGCGTCTTCATCGCTCGAACAACTTTGGTCGTTCCTCTGGACGAGACGTTTTACCGATCACGAAGCGCGACTGCGTTTCGAGCTGGGCGGGGACATATGGGGTGCCGACCATTACCCGATCCCCCGCTTCCTCCAGGCACTCCATCGTGCCACAGCGATTGCCGACGTGCTTTTCCCAAACGGCTGCCACGCGGTGGTCGCCTCGATCGAGGGTTCGACACAACCGGAAGACTTGCACGACGAATGGCGCGAGGACGGTTTTTCGCGTTTGCAGGCAAGCGGGTTTTCGGCGGCCTACATGAGCGAGTGGCAGAGCATCATCTACCCGGACGATTCTGATGACGCCTATTGCTGGACCCTTCGCGGTTGTCGGTTGGGCGACGACAGGATCGCACGCGACTGCCTGATCTGGCACGGCATCGCGGCGGAAATGCCAATATCGCCTAGTGCGCCGGTCGTTGCATTCCTGCTCGATCCCGATGCAGGTACGATGCTCCATATTTATGATGATCGCGGCATGGACGTCATGGCGTGCGACGCCGTAAAGCTGAGCAGGTTGCAATCAACCCATGCGAGTTGGCTTCTCGAGGATGACCGCACGGCTATGGGCAGGCTGTTCGATCCAAGCTGACCATTCCCATGCGGCGGCCGCTGCTACATCTCCCGCGGGTCCGGCCCGATCCGCCCCTCGGCATCGTCCAGCGCGTCGATCGCGGCCATGTCCTCGTCGTCCAGCGTCAGTTCGGTCGCGGCGAAATTGTCCGCCATGTGCGCGGCATCCGCCGCCTTGGGGATCACCGACAGGCCATGCGCCAGATGCCAGGCGAGCACCACCTGCGCCGCCGAGCGACCATGTTTGTCCGCAATGGCGACGATCTCGGGCGTCTTCAACAGTTCGCCGCCCTGCCCCAGCGGGCTCCAGCTCTGGGTCACGATGCCCTTGGCCTGATGATAGGCGCGCGCCTCGCGCTGCTGGAGGCGGGGGTGGAGTTCGATCTGGTTGATCGCGGGCACCACGCCCGTCGCCGCGATGATGCGGTCGAGATGCTCGGGCAGGAAGTTCGACACGCCGATCGACCTGGCCTTGCCCGCCTCGCGAAGCGCAATCAGGCTTTGCCATGCCTCGACATAGGCGTCCTCGGCGGGGACCGGCCAGTGGATCAAATAGAGGTCGACCGCCTCGACGCCGAGCAGCGCCAGGCTCTCGTCCAGCGCCGCTTCGGCATCGCGGTGGCGATCGTTCCACAGCTTGGTGGTCAGGAACACGTCCGCATCGCGAAGGCCGTCGCCCACGCCGCGCTCATTGCCATAAAGGGCGGCGGTGTCGACCAGACGATAGCCGGTATCCAGCCCGCGCCGCACCACCAGCGCGACCTGCGAATCCGGGATCTGATAGGTGCCCAGCCCGATTTGCGGCATGGTGCGATCGTCGTTCAGGGTCAACATCGTCATGCGTCCCAAACCGGCCGCACGCCCATGCGGTTCCGATTGACCCTGCCCCGCCAATCGCGCAAGTCGCTGGCCCCATGGTCGAACAACTTCTTTCCGCACTGGCGAGCTTCGCCATCTGGGTCATCTCGTCGGGCGGCTATCTGGGCATCATGCTGCTGATGGCGATCGAGAGCGCGTGCATTCCGCTGCCCTCCGAGATCATCATGCCCTTTGCGGGCTATCTGGTGTCGACCGGCCAGTTCAACCTCTATCTCGCCGCGACGGCGGGGGCGCTGGGGTGCAATCTGGGTTCGATCGTCGCCTATGAGATCGGCAAGCGCGGCGGGCGGCCGGTCGCGGAGCGCTGGGGCAAGTATCTGCTGATCGGGCCGGGCGAGCTGGATGCGGCGGATCGGTTCTTCGCGCGATATGGCTCGATCGCCGTGATGATCGGGCGGCTGTTGCCGGTGATCCGCACCTTCATCGCCTTTCCGGCGGGGGTGGCGCGGATGCCGCTTGTGCCGTTCCACCTCTATACCTTCCTCGGCAGCTGGCCCTTCTGCCTGGTCCTCGCGATCGTCGGGCGCGAGCTGGGCGAGAAATGGGATTCCGACCCACGCGTGAAGGCGTTCTTCCACCGTGCCGATCTGGCGATCGGGATCGTGCTGGTCCTGCTGGTCGGCTTCTATGTCTGGCACCGGGTGCGCGGGCTGAAGCGCGCGCAACGCTGAAACAGCCACAGGGCGAGCGGGATCGCGACCGCCGCCCATAGATAAAGGCCGTTCCAGCTCGTCCATCCCCACCATTCGGAGGGGATGGTACGCAGATCGCCGAAGCGGAACCGCAACTGGATCACCGCCTGCCACCAGGCCCAGCGATAGCCGGGCGGCGCGAAGATCTCCGCCGCCGCGATGGTCAGGTTGATCGCGACCGACCCGAGCAGCAGCATCGCCAGCCCGACGCGCTGCCACCCGGCCCGCGCCATCGCCCAGACCGGCGCCAGCCCCAGCGCCGCCACGCCCGCCAGCGGCATCGCATGGCGCGGCCCGGTGGCATTGCCGCCGTCCCAATAGACATAGGCCGCGTTGACCAGCAGCGCGACGACCGCCACCCCGGCCGCCGCCAGCGCGATCCCGCGCGTCGCCCGCGCCTCCCCCAGCCGCCACAGGCCGACCGGCGCGACCAGCAGCACCGGCGCCACCCAGAACAGCCCGCGCGTCGGCCCGACCAGAATCTCGCGCAGCACCGCCAGGCGCGGCACGGTCAGCCCGAACAGCCCCTGGTCCATCCCCTCGAACCCGACCACGCCCGAATAGCCGATGCGGAACAGCGTCCCGAAGGCAAAGAGATTATAGGCGGCAAGCGGCAACAGCCCCGCCGCCCCCGCGACGATCAGCGGCAGCAGCGCCTTGGGCGTCGCACGATATTTCCACACCGCCCACAGCCCGATGACGAATCCCGCCAGCACCGCCTGATACTCGACCACCACCGCCCAGCCGAGCGCCAGCCCCGCCACCGCCATCCACCGTCCGCCACCACGCGCGACGCCCGCCAAAGCGATGGCGAACAGCGCCGCGACCGCCGCATGGCCCAGCAAGGTGGTGGAATAGCCCCAGATCGGCGTCCCCAGCGCATAGCCCAGCGCCGCGAACAGCGCCGCCCCCGCGCCGCCCGTCAGCGTCAGCGCCAGATCGAACAGCAGCACCGCCGCGATGGCGGTCAGCAGCGCCGATCCGGTCGCCGCCGCCACCCGCGTACGCAGCTTCAGATAGGCGACGAAGCCGGGGTCGACCGAACTCGGTATATGCCGCCCGGCACGGTCGCCGGTGACGAGGTCGGTGATCGCCACGGCGGGCAAGGCCATCAGGGTCATGCCCGGTGCCTTGTCGAGATAGGCATGGGCGCCGAACTGCGCCTTGTCGATGGTCAGCGGCGCGAAGGGATCGATGGTCGCGGTGCCGTTCTCGACCATGCGGATCGCGGCGAACAGCCGGGTGGCATTGTTGGGATTGAACTCCCACGACCCGAACCAGGCACCGCTCAGCCAGACCAGCAGGAACAGGCCGATCCGAATCCTCCCCAAGCCCTGCGTCCGCGCCATATCGTCTCCGCCTGTCGTGGCCGGGCGGTATCGGGGCCGCGCGTGCCGGGCAAGCCTCCTTAGGATCCGGGCCCGATCGGCAGCGAGGTGGTCGACTTGATCTCCGACAGCGCGACGGTGGAATTGATTTCCTGCACCCCCGGCAGGTTCGACAGCCGCTCGAAGAACAGCCGTTCATAGGATTCGATGTCGGCCGCCACGATACGCAGCATGAAGTCGACCGACCCCATCAGCACATGGCATTCCATCACCTCGGGCACCTCGCGGATCGCGGCGGTGAATTCGTCCAGATTGGCGCGGCCATGCGCGTTGAGCTTCACCTGCGCGAAGATCTGCGCCTTCAGCCCGACCTTGGCCCGGTCGACCAGCGCGACGCGCCGCTTGATGATCCCCTCCCGTTCCAGCCGGTCGATCCGGCGCCAGCAGGGCGAGGCCGACAGGCCGACCGCCTCGGCGATGGCGGCGGTGGACAGGCTGGCATCCTCCTGAAGCAAGGCGAGGATGCGGCGTTCCCAGATATCGAGGTCGTGCGGCATAACCATTCCGATAAATCGCCTTATCGGGTCATTTCAACCGATCTTTCGCGTCGACAACCCCAAGATGGACCAGAAACACTTGGCCGGGGCCGCTAGATTGCTTCCAACAGATCAAGGGAAGACCAACATGTCGCGCACCGCACCAGACGCCCACAGCCTGCCCCCCGAAGAGGTGGTGTCGTTCCACGACGCCGACACGGGGGCGAGCGGGGTTATCGTCCTCCATTCGACCGCGCTGGGCCCGGCGGCGGGCGGGTGCCGCGCCTGGCATTATGCCAGCGACCGCGCGGCGACCGTCGATGCGCTGCGCCTGGCCGAAGGAATGGCGCTGAAGAATGCGCTGGCCGACCTGCCCTTTGGTGGAGGCAAGGCCGTCATCCGGTTGCCGCAGGGCGATTTCGACCGGGCGGCGCTGTTCCGCGCCTTTGGACGGACGGTACGCGAGTTGAAAGGACGCTATGTCACTGCCGAGGATGTCGGCACCTCGGTCGAGGATATGGGCATGGTCGCCCGGGAAACGCACCACGTCGCCGGGCTTCCCGCAAGCGGCGGGCGGCCGGGCGGCGATCCCTCGCCCTGGACCGCGCTGGGCGTCGCCCAGGCGATGCAGGTCGCGGTCCGGCACCGGCTGGGCGCGGAGCTGTCCGACGTGACCGTCGCGGTGCAGGGGCTGGGGCATGTCGGCTATGCGCTGTGCGAGCTGCTGCACGAAATGGGTGCGCGGCTGATCGTCGCCGAACCGCGCAGCGAGGTGGCCGCCCGCGCCGCCGATCGCTTCGGCGCGATGGTGATGAGCAGCCGTGCGCTGCTGTCCGCGCGGGTCGATGTGCTGGCGCCTTGCGCGCTGGGGGCGGTGCTCGATGCCGAAACCGTGGCAGGGCTGCGCGCCAGCGTGGTGTGCGGCGCGGCGAACAACCAGCTGGCCAGCGAGGACATGGCCGACCGACTGGCCGAGCGCGACATCCTCTATGCCCCCGACTTCCTGGTCAATGCCGGGGGGATCATCAATGTCGCGGGCGAATATCTCGGCTGGCGCGCGCCCGACGTGCGCAAGCGGGTACAGGGCATCGCGCTGCGGATGGAGGAGACGCTGGCCCGCGCGGCACGCGACGGCGCCACCCCGCATCATGCCGCCCGCGCCATCGCGCAGGACCGCATCGCCCACGCCCCGCGCCAGGCGGTCGCGGCGTGACGATCGGGGGCGTCGACGGCGACGCCCCCCGAACATCATTCCAGTTCGAGGATGACCGCATCCACTGCCAGGCTGTCGCCGGTCCTGGCGGTGATGGTCTTGACGGTGCCGGTCTTGGCGGCGCGCAGGATGTTCTCCATCTTCATCGCCTCGACCACCGCCAGCGGCTGGCCCGCCTCGACCCTGTCGCCCTCGGCCACGTCGAGGCGGACGAGCAGGCCCGGCATCGGCGCGATCAGGAACCTGGACAGGTCTGGCGGGACCTTCTCGATCAGGTGCCGGGCGTAGGGCGCCGCGCGGGCGGGCAGAACGCGGATCGTGTGGCTGGCCCCGCGCGTGGTCAGGCGAAAGCCGGTGCGGGTCCTGGCGATGCGGACGTGGAGGGTTTCGCCCCCCTCGTCCTCGACCGCGATCATCCGGTCGCCCGGCGTATAGGCGATGGCGAGGTCGAGCTCCGCGCCGTCGACGCGGAGCCCGTCGGTCGCGACGTGGACCGCATGGTCCTTGCCCCCGATCCGCACCACCCAGTCGGCGGGCGGTTGCAGCCGGTGGCCGAGCTGCCCGTCGATCCGCCGGGCCCGGTCCGCCTCGGCGGTGGCGGCGAAGGCGGCGATGGCCGCGAGCATCCGGGTCAGGTCCGCGCTCGCGGGTGCGCCGTGGAAGCCCTCGGGATATTCCTCGGCGATGAAGCCGGTCGTGAGCGCGCCCGCACGGAAACGCGGATGCTGCATCAGCGCGGAGACGAAGTCGATATTCGTCCCCGGCCCGACGATCTCGAACGCGTCGAGCGCGGCGATCTGGGCATCGATCGCGGCCTCGCGAGTCGGGGCCCAGGTGACGAGCTTGGCGATCATCGGATCGTAGAACATGCTGACCTCGCCGCCCTCGGCGACGCCGTCGTCGACGCGCACGCGGACGTCGTCATCGGCATGTTCGGCGGGCGGATTGTACCGCACCAGCCGCCCGGTCGAGGGCAGGAAGCCGCGATACGGGTCCTCGGCATAGACCCGGTTCTCGATCGCCCAGCCGGTCAGCGTCACATCGTCCTGACCGAACGCCAGCGGCTCGCCTGCCGCGACGCGGATCATCTGCTCGACCAGATCGAGCCCGGTGATCTCCTCGGTGACGGGATGCTCGACCTGGAGCCGGGTGTTCATCTCGAGGAAGTAGAAGCTCTCGCCCGTCGGATCGGCGCCCGACACGATCAGCTCGACGGTCCCGGCCGAATAGTAACCGACCGCCCGGGCCAGCGCGACCGCCTGCTCGCCCATGGCGCGGCGCATCGCGGGGGTGACGAAGGGCGACGGGGCTTCCTCGACCACCTTCTGGTGGCGGCGCTGGACCGAACATTCGCGCTCGCCGAGATAGACGATATTGCCGTGCTGGTCGCCCAGCACCTGGATCTCGATATGGCGGGGGGACTCGATGAACTTCTCGATGAAGACGCGGTCGTCGCCGAAGCTGGCCAGCCCCTCGCGCTTGGTCGCCTCGAAGCCTTCGCGCACGTCCGCCTCGGACCAGGCGAGCCGCATGCCCTTGCCGCCGCCACCGGCACTCGCCTTCATCATGACGGGAAAGCCGATGTCGGTCGCGATGCGCACCGCTTCCTCGGTATCGGCGATCTCGCCCAGATAGCCGGGGACGACATTGACGCCCGCCGCCTTGGCGAGCTTCTTCGACTCGATCTTGTCGCCCATCGCGGCGATGGCGTTCGGCGGCGGGCCGATGAACGCGATGCCCGCCTCGGCACAGGCGCGCGCGAAGCTCTCGCGCTCGGACAGGAAGCCGTAACCGGGATGGATCGCATCCGCGCCCGTGGCCTTGGCGGCGGCGAGGATCAGCTCAGCCTTGAGATAACTTTCGGCGGCGGGGGCGGGGCCGAGGCGCACCGATTCATCGGCCAGCCGGACATGCGGCGCGCCCGCATCGGCGTCGGAGTAGACCGCGACCGTGGCGATGCCCATGGCCCTCGCGGTACGGATCACCCGGCACGCGATTTCCCCGCGATTGGCGATCAGGATTTTCTGGAACACGGGGATACCTCTCCTTTTATGTCGTTGGTCCGTGTCGCCTGTTCCCCGGCGAAGGCCGGGGTCCAGTTTCCAAGACGCTGGTGACGCGCCGTGCCGCCTCGGGGGGAGGCCTCTGCCACGCGCCATCGATGGTTCACCGCCACTGGGCCCCGGCATTCGCCGGGGAACAGGACGGTGGAAGCCTCACTCCGCCGCTTCCAATTCCACCTTGCACTCCGCTGCCATGGGGGTGAGCCCCAGCCGGGCGAAGAGTGCGGCATCCTTGTCGTCGCCCGCATTGCCTGCGGTCAGCAGCTTGTCGCCGGTGAAGATCGAATTGGCCCCAGCCAGGAAGCACAAAGCCTGGGTCGCATCCGACATGCTCTCGCGCCCCGCCGACAGGCGAACCATCGAATGCGGCATGGTGATGCGCGCGACCGCGACGGTGCGAACGAATTCGATATCATCGATCTTGGCGAGCGGCGTGTCGGCCAGCATATCGCCCAGGACCGTGCCCTTGACCGGCACCAGCGCGTTCACCGGCACGCTGCCCGGATGCACCGGCAGGGTGGCGAGCGCATGGATGAAGCCGACCCGGTCGCCGCGCGTCTCGCCCATGCCGACGATGCCGCCGCAGCACACGTTGATGCCGGCATCGCGGACATGCTCCAGCGTCTCCAACCGCTCGCCGAAGCTGCGCGTGGTGATGACGTCGCCGTAACGCTCGGGCGAGGTGTCGATATTGTGGTTGTAATAGTCGAGCCCCGCCTCGGCCAGCGTCTGCGCCTGTGCATCGGTGAGCATGCCCAGCGTCATGCAGGTTTCCATGCCCATGGCGCGCACGCCCTTCACCATCTCGACGATGGCGGGCATGTCGCGGTCCTTGGGGTTACGCCAGGCCGCGCCCATGCAGAAACGCGTCGAGCCGTGATCCTTTGCCTGCGCCGCCGCCTGCAGCACGGCGCGCGGGTCCATCAGCTTGGTCGCCTTCAGCCCGGTATCGGCATGCGCCGACTGGCTGCAATAGCCGCAATCCTCGGGGCAGCCGCCGGTCTTGATCGACAGCAGCGTCGACAACTGAACCTGATCGGCGGCATGATGCGCGCGGTGCACCTCGGCGGCGCGGAACAGCAGCTCGGTGAAAGGCAGGTCGAACAGCGCGGCGATCTCGGCGCGGGTCCAGTCGGTGCGCGGGGTTGCCGTCTCGGCGCTCAGCGCGGTGGTCGTCGTCATCACGTGTCGTCCTGTCATTCGCCCGTTTCCGGCGGCATGTTATGGCCCAGCAGCCTCAGCACATCCTCGGCCGCCTTCACAAGATTGGTGCCGGGGCCGAATATCGCCTGCACCCCGGCATCGTAGAGCGCCTGATAATCCTGCGCGGGAATAACGCCACCCGCGATGACCTTGATATCGGCGCGGCCCGCGTCGCGAAGGTGGCCGATCAGTTCGGGGATCAGCGTCTTGTGGCCCGCCGCCAGGCTGGACGCGCCGACGACATCGACATCGCGGGTGAGCGCGATCTGGGCGGCTTCTTGCGGAGTCTGGAAGAGCGCGCCCGGCACCACCTCGAAACCCAGATCGCCGAACATGGACGACACGAGATTGGCACCCCGGTCATGCCCATCCTGGCCCATCTTGGCGACGAACAGCCGGGGCTTGCGACCGAGACGCCGTTCGACCGCCTCGACCCCGCGCAGCAGGCGGGCCCAGCGTTCGTCCTCGGCGTAAGCGCCGCCATAGACACCCGACACCGGGGTCGGCTGCGTGCCATAGCGGCCGAACACATCCTCCAGCGCGGCGGAAATCTCGCCCAGCGTGGCACGGGCCCGTGCCGCCTCGACGGCGAGCGCGAGGAGGTTCGACCCCATTCCTCCCCCGGCGGGGGAGGTGGCGGCGGCGTCAGTCGCTGACGGAGGGGTGTCCCCCCTCTCGAGCGTCGACACCCCTCCGTCATCGCGGCGCGATGCCACCTCCCCTTGCAGGGGAGGATTTTGGGCCGCGTTGCGCAGGGCATCGAGTGCCGCTTGGACCGCCGCCTCGTCGCGCGCGGCCTTCACCGCTGCGATCCGTGCCACCTGGGCCCCGCGCACCGCGTGATTGTCGATGTCGAGGATCTCGACCGGCGCCTCGTCGGCCAGCCGGTATGTGTTGACCCCGACGATCACATCCTCGCCCCGGTCGACCCTGGCGGCGCGGGCGGCGGACGCCTCCTCGATCATCGCCTTGGGCCAGCCTGCCGCGACCGCCTTGGCCATGCCGCCTTCGGCCTCGATCCGCTCGATCAGCGCCCATGCGCCGTCGACCAGGCTCTGGGTCAGGCTCTCGACATAATAACTGCCGCCCAGGGGATCGACGACCTTCGTCATCCCCGTTTCTTCCTGCAACACGATCTGCGTGTTGCGTGCGATCCGGGCGGAGAAGTCGGTGGGCAGCGCGATCGCCTCGTCCAGCGCGTTGGTGTGGAGCGACTGGGTGCCGCCCAGCATCGCGGCCATCGCCTCGATGGTGGTGCGGATGACGTTGTTATACGGGTCCTGCTCGGTCAGCGACACGCCCGACGTCTGGCAATGGGTGCGCAGCATCTTGGAGCGTTCGTCCTTCGCCCCCAACTGGGTCATCGCCCGGTGCCACAGCACGCGTGCGGCACGCAGCTTGGCGACCTCCATGAAGAAGTTCATGCCGATCGCGAAGAAGAAGGACAGGCGGCCGGCAAACTTGTCGATGTCGAGGCCCGAGGCGACACCGTATTTCACATATTCCATGCCGTCGGCGATGGTGAAGGCCAGCTCCTGGAGCTGCGTCGCCCCGGCCTCCTGCATGTGATAGCCCGAGATCGAGATGCTGTTGAACTTCGGCATCTCGGCGGATGTGTAGGCGAAGATGTCCGAGATGATCCGCATGCTCGGCTCGGGCGGGTAGATGTACGTGTTGCGGACCATGAACTCCTTGAGGATGTCGTTCTGGATGGTCCCTTCCAGCTTCGATCGGTGAACCCCCTGTTCCTCGGCCGCGACGATGAAGAAGGCCAGCACCGGGATCACCGCGCCGTTCATCGTCATGCTGACCGACATGGCATCGAGCGGGATGCCGTCGAACAGGATCTTCATATCCTCAACCGTGTCGATCGCGACCCCCGCCTTGCCGACATCGCCGGTCACGCGGGCATGGTCACTGTCATAGCCCCGGTGGGTCGCCAGATCGAAAGCGACCGACAGCCCCTTCTGCCCCGCCGCCAGGTTGCGCCGGTAGAAGGCGTTCGATTCCTCGGCGGTCGAGAAACCCGCATATTGCCGGATGGTCCAGGGGCGGCCCGCATACATGCTCGCACGCACGCCCCGCGTGAACGGCGCGAAGCCCGGCAGGCCGGGGTCTTCGCGCACATCGGCCGCTGTATAGAGCGGCTTGACCACAATCCCCTCCGGCGTCTGCCAGTCGAGGTTGCGCCCCTTTACCTCACGGGCGGCAAGGGCTTCCCAGTCTGACAGGTCAGGGCGTTCGGCCATCGGCCACTCCTCATCCATTCGTTACGCGCGCTACTTATTTTCTTTCACTAGAGCGAAATCATCATACGCGCGCAAGTCTTACCGCCCGAGGAAACGCGGCGGGCGCTTCTCGAAAAAGGCCCGGCCACCTTCTTCTCCGTCCAGTGTCGCACGGGCGCTCCGCTGGTCCTGTGCCTCCCGCGCGAGCGCTGCGGCATAGTCGCTGTCGAACCCGGCATGGAGCGCCCGGCGCATCAGGCCCAGCGCAACGCTCGGCCCCGCCGCCAGCCGTTCGGCCAGCGCCCAGGCCTCGGCATCGAGCGCATCGTCGGCGACGACCTTGTGGACCATGCCCCAGTCGAGCGCCCTGGTCGCCCCCACCCGCTCGCCCAGCATCATCATCTCGGCGGCGCGGGCGCGGCCGATCAGGCGCGGGAGCATCCAGCTCGCCCCGCCATCGGGGACCATCCCGATATTGACGAAGGCGTGGAGGAAATAGGCGCTTTCGCTGGCGACGCAGAAATCGGCGGCGAGCGCCAGGCTGCACCCGATCCCTGCCGCCGCGCCGCGCACCGCGCTGACCACCGGGATGGGCAGGTCGGCGAGCGCCAGCATCAAGGGGTTGTAATGCCCGACCAGCGCGCGGTGGACGGTGTCGGGACCGACATCGGCCCCCGATATGTCCGCGCCCGAGCAAAAGGCGCGCCCCTCGCCCGCAATCAGTATCGCGCGGGCATCACCTCTTTCCGACAGCGCCGCGCCAATCGCATCGAACAGCGCGGGCGGCGCGGCGTTCAGCCGTTCAGGCCGGTCGAGCGTCAGGGCCAGAACGTCCCCCCGGCGCTCGGTGCGCAGCATGGCCTCGCTCAATGCCCCTCCTCCGGCGTTTCCATCAGCTCGACCAGCACGCCGCCCATGTCGCGCGGATGAAGGAAGACGACGGGCGTGCCATGCGCACCGATGCGCGGCTGGCCCAGCAGCGTCGCGCCCTTGGCCTGCAACGCGGCGACGGCGGCGGGGATGTCGGCAACCTCGAAGCACAGATGATGCTGGCCGCCGCCTGGGTTCTTCTTCAGGAAATTGGCGATGGGGGAGCTTTCATCGAGCGGCTGGATCAGCTCGATCTGGGTGTTGGGCGCATCGATGAAGCACACCCGCACGCCCTGCGGCGGCAGATCGAAGGGCTCGCCGATCGCGTCCGCGCCCAGCAGGTGGCGATAGGTTTCGACCGTCTTCTCAATCGAAGGCGTGGCGATGCCGATATGGTTGAGACGGCCGAGGGTCATGCGCGCCTCCAGCCGGTTTGCAACTGGACAGCGCCAGCCCTCCCCCGGCCCAGTTTCAGGGAAACGATGCCCCGCATCGTTTCGGTCATGCCGGGGGCATGACCAACCTGAAACTCGCCTGCGGGAGGGGAGAGGCTCTGGGCGAGCGCTGGCCCCAGGCACGCCCCTCCCACAAGCGGGAGGGGATGGGGGAGGGCTTCCCCCCTCACGACCATCTCAGAGCGGCAGGTTGTCATGCTTCTTCCACGGGTTGGCGAGGTCCTTGTTGCGCAGCTTGCGCAGACCCAGCGCGATGCGGCGGCGGGTGGAATGCGGCTGGATCACCTCGTCGACAAAGCCCTTCGACGCCGCCACGAACGGATTGGCGAAGCGCGCCTCGTACTCGGCGGTACGCTCGGCGATTTCCTCAGGGGTCCGCCCCCGGAAGATGATCTCGACCGCGCCCTTGGCCCCCATCACCGCGATCTCGGCGGTCGGCCAGGCATAGTTGAGGTCGCCGCGCAAATGCTTGGACGCCATCACGTCATAGGCGCCGCCATAGGCCTTGCGGGTGATGACGGTAATCTTCGGAACCGTCGCCTCGGCATAGGCGAAGAGCAGCTTCGCGCCATGCTTGATGATGCCGTTATGCTCCTGCGCCGTGCCGGGCAGGAAGCCGGGTACGTCGACAAAGGTCACGATCGGAATCTCGAACGCGTCGCAGAAGCGCACGAACCGCGCCGCCTTGCGGGATGCATTGATATCGAGAACCCCCGCCAGCACCATCGGCTGGTTGGCGACGAAGCCGACCGTGCGCCCCTCGATCCGGCCGAAGCCGGTGATGATGTTGGCACCGTGCGCGGGCTGCACCTCGAAGAAATCGCCTTCGTCGACGACCTTGGCGATCAGCTCGTGCATGTCATAGGGCTGATTGGCGCTGGCCGGGATCAGCGTGTCGAGGCTTTCCTCAATGCGGTCCCAGGCGTCCGCCGTCGGCCGTTCGGGTACGCCCTCGCGGTTGTTGGCGGGCAGGAAGTCGATGAAGTCGCGCGCCGCCAGCAGCGCCTCGATATCGTCCTCGAACGCGACGTCGGCGACGCCGGTCTTGGTCGTGTGCGTCACCGCACCGCCCAGCGCTTCCTGGGTCACGACTTCGTTGGTCACCGTCTTCACCACATCGGGGCCGGTGACGAACATGTAGCTCGAATCCTTCACCATGAAGATGAAGTCGGTCATCGCCGGGCTATAGACCGCGCCGCCCGCGCAGGGGCCCATGATGAGCGAAAGCTGCGGCACCACGCCGCTGGCCAGCACATTGCGCTGGAACACCTCGGCATAGCCGCCCAGCGACGCCACGCCTTCCTGGATGCGCGCGCCACCGCTGTCGTTCAGGCCGATGACGGGCGCGCCGACCTTCATCGCCATGTCCATGATCTTGCAGATCTTCTGGGCATGACGTTCGGACAGCGAGCCGCCGAACACGGTGAAGTCCTGGCTGAAGACGAAGACCAGCCGCCCGTTGATCGTGCCGCTGCCGGTCACGACGCCGTCGCCGGGGACGATCTGTTCGGTCATGCCGAAATCGGTGCAGTTATGCTCGACGAACATGTCGAGCTCCTCGAAGCTGCCCTCGTCCAGCAGCACGTCGAGCCGCTCGCGCGCGGTCAGCTTGCCCTTGGCGTGCTGCGCGGCGACGCGCTTCTCGCCACCACCGGCCCGCGCCGCCGCGCGGCGGCGTTCCAGTTCGACCATCGTCGATGCCATGACCTCTCCTTGGGTTCTTTGCACGGGCTTATGCCCGAGAGGCCGGGGGGATGGCAAATGCTCTGGCTTACGTTTTCGTAAGGGGGAGGCAGGGAATAGGGGATCGCCGCATGCGCTCCCCCTCCCGCAGGCGGGAGGGGGTCGGGGGGAGGGTTGGAGTCTCACAGAGACCGTAGCCTGTGGCCCTACCTGTTTAGTCCCGGGGAGTGGCGGTACGGATCGATTTTGAATCGGCTCGAGTTTTCTGTCCAGATGCGTGTGACATATTCGTAGGGTGTGAGGCCGCGGAGCGTCTTCAACCGGCGGGCATGGTTGTAGGCGTCGATGAACAGCTGGAGGTGCTGTCGAAGCTGGTCATGGCTGTCG
>Ga0308172_1000468_pt1 | contig 50679 bp, 52 predicted proteins | sample PhyGR2_FD_202134 | JGI IMG/M metagenome (GOLD analysis project Ga0308172, IMG submission 202134) | Phyllosphere microbial communities from UC Gill Tract Community Farm, Albany, California, United States - DLSLSG.R2 | ecosystem: Host-associated > Plants > Phyllosphere > Unclassified | place: USA... | reverse complement strand
TAAACCACCGAAGCACTGTGAATTTATACAACCGCAGCCGGATAAAACAGAGGATCGCTCATCAGCATAAGAAGCTAACGCCCGGAAAACAGGGTAAAAACAACTTTCAGTTTCCTAACCATCCAGTGAGCGTCAGACCCCTGCCGGCCCCCCAGAAAGAGCGTCACGGTAGGGAGTGCCATCTGGAGTTCACATCGCCTTGGTTTAAGCAGCATCCGCGAAATTCAGTCCGATGAATAATCGTCAGCTCTGGTGGATCAGGGCTCAAAGCCTCCTGAAACTATGAAACACGTTATTGTCTTGTGTAGACATTATGTTTATCCACATATCCACTCAATAGATCCAATAACTTATCCTAGATAGTCTAAATAGATCCAAACTGATCCCACTTGCGCTGAGCCTTTTGATAGCAAGCGTCTCAGGGCATCGGGGTGTGTCGAAACGGGATATGGGTGTGTCGCAGTGGGAGAATGGTGTGTCAAAACAGGAAAAAGGTGGGTAGAATTGGGAAAAATGGTGTGTCGAAGTGGGAAAAGTAGCCCATTATTCACAAAACTGCTGATACGGATATAACTATATGACCGGAAAGGTTTTTATTGGTGAGGTTCTAGGCCCGGATTCTAATGTTGAACACAACAAACTCACAGTGACAAGTAAAGCAACTGTTCAGCCAGTCGCACTGATGAGACTTAACGTTTTTGTCCCGTCCAGCAGACCTGCCAAAGGGCTACAAACGTCTATTGACGCAAGTTCAGTGTTCAAGGATCTTGAGTATTCTCGTCGTGAAGGTTATGACGACATACGTATTACTGGCGAACGACTGAGTATGGCGGTTGACTTCAAGGTTTGGGTCGGGATCATTGAAGCATTCAGCAAATATGGGCTTAACACTAACAGTGTTAAACTTACCTTTCATGAGTTCGCGGGGATGTGCCGGTTTGAATCGAAAAGATTTGATTCTCGTCTTCGTAAAAGCATTTCAGATGCGCTTACCCGCATTCGTGGGAAAACAATTACTTTTACTAGAAATGGCACGGATGGGCCAAAAAAAGTATCAGTAACAGGCTTACTTAAAACCGGTGAACTGGACTTTGAGCGAGATCAGGTTGAGTTAGAAGCGGACCATCGATTGTGGGAACTCTATCAAACTGATTACACGGTATTACTCCGGTATAAACCCATAAATGCCCTTACTCGTAAAGAGGCAGCGCAGGCGCTATATACCTTCATCGAAAGCCTACCAACAAATCCAGTGCCCATATCGTTTAAAAGGATACGCGACAGACTGTCATTGTTATCTCCAGTAAAAGAGCAAAACCGTATCATTAAGCTCGCACTTACCCAACTGCAGGAAATTGGTTATCTGGAACATAGCATCACTAAAAAGGGTAAAGAAACTTTTGTAATGATCCACCGGCGTTCTGCAAATTTAAAACCTTGAAACGAAAGTTAGGTGTGTTGAAGTAGGAAGAACGAATTGAGTGTGTGGGAGTGGGAATTTCTGTTAGATGTGGCACAAGCCCTCAGATTACGGGTGTGTCCTAGTGGGATGCAGGCTTTCTTTCCCATACACTGGGATTTACGGACCCTACTGCTATCTGGCTTCCTTCAAGGCCATTATCAATACTTCCCACTTCGGCCCACCTTTCTCATTTTGTATTCCCACTTCGACCCACTACACCAGATCAACATGATTTCCTCAGTACTCAGGTTGGCGAGCAGTGCGCAGCCAAGCTTTGAATGCCGCTTTGCGGCATGGAGGCGCCAGCTATTGTTAAATATACCTCTGTACGTTAATGGCGCCGGTAGCGCGGCGTAGCCGCTCTGTTCTGATAGCTATCACCAATCCCCCTTCTATCCCTGCTAAGCCAAACCCACTAAAAGCGATGTAGAAGCTTCATTATGCGGTCGGAGTGAGCCCGACAAGGCTTTGCCGCAGTCGGGGTGTATCTCCGCGTTAGCGGGTCGTAGAGCCGCTTACGAGCATGTATTCAAATCCTCCCGCCACCTAGCCAAGATTTTGTACGTGACTAAAGGTGTCTCGAATGGGGCCCGCCGCTTGCGGTGGGAGGGACTTAATAAACTTCTGAGCGGCACGGCATGGCCGTTGCAAGCGAAGGCATTATTGGTTTTTTACTTTATCCCCGTTATCTACAAATTTTATCCATCGAATAATAACGTATTTATTAAAGAGAATACGTAAGGGTGAAACCCTGAATATATTGCAGCTTACTGCTGGTCAGTTGCAGGTAACCCCTTCTACTCGTTTGCAGATAAGTGTGGATAAAATGATAAAACTGGCTTTGACGATAGGGTTTGATCACCGATGCCACCTTTTAGTGACAGAGAGTGTTGTTTTTTTCACCAGAAATAAACAGCAGGTGTAGCGAAGCCTCCGCAGGAAGCGGATGGTTGAAAAGTAGGCATGGTTAATGTGGCGGTGACGAACCCGGAGGCTGGAGGTTCACCAGCTCTAGCTGGTAAAGCTTCGTCCAGACCATTTTCTCGAATTGCTGTGGCGTCAGGTGCTGTGTCTGCCCTTTCATCGAGCGGAATATTTGTTCTGCGACTTGGCGTTTGCGTTCATCAAACGGCAGGTCTTCCAGCTGACGGCGTTGTTTGCCCTCAATCGCGCGTGTACGGCGGCTGAGAATAGTTTGTTGGCGGCAGCGTTCATACCAGCGCTTTCGCGCTTGCCTAACCGTTAGAAACTCACCAGGCTGTAACACGCCATCGTTGATAGCCCGCAGACGCTCGTCACGTTCGGCACGCAGCTTATCCATGTCAACGCCCGTCAGCTGCCAGCCGATATCCGTGATGATGATATGCTTAGGGAAACGGCAACCGTTCACAAAATCCCATTCGGTTTCCGGCGTCAGGATAATGTTGAACTTGGCCAACTCATCGATAAGACGAGATATACGGCAGGTGGTCACCGCTTTCTCGGCAATCACCTTACCTTCGTCATCATGCGGACTCAGTTCTTCGGCCAAGCGCGTGATATTGATGGTGACTATACCGGTGGCCAAGTCCACTTTATTGACCAAAAGCACAAAAAGTGCATCCAGAAGACGTCGACGGACTTCACGAAACGCCCGCTTGCGGTCGCAGAAAGGACGAAGGAACGTAAATAAGGGGTCAGCAGACACGCGGCGCCGTATTACCCATGCGCCCGTGGTTTTATCCACGCTCATCAGGTTACGCAGGGCACGACCGTGCTGTTTGCTCAAGGGCTTATAGTCCGCGGGGCGAACATAAAGCGGGGAAGGACATTTGCACACCGTGGAATGTTCTCCCCGATGGCGTCTATCTTCTTTGTGATTTTCGAGTGGACTTACATTATTCACACCCGCCGACACTTATGGCGGTCTTCGGGTATTGTTTTCTGATTTGCATGCGTTATAATCTCTCACAGGCCAGCGCCTGCTTTGTGATCCCCTGATTTCTGACTCTTCCGCCAAGTTGAATCCAGATATCGGGGGATTTTTGCATTCAAGGCCCGCTGTTTTGAGCCTTTTTCCCTGAGCATTTAAGGATATGCCCTATCCCATCACGAAGTCCGGTCGATGACCGATCCCCGCTTTAATCCATTTTCAGCGCAATTTAAGGGCAAATTAGCCTAAAATTCAGCGCAGAGTGCGTAAATCTTACCGTATTTTCGTTGTCTTGCAACCAATGGATCGTGAAGATCTGATTTGGTATCACTAATTCTTCTTTTGGCCCATTAGGTTCACCCGTCACGGTGACGTCAACGCCCATCTATCCTGCGCTAAAACCCCCTCCATTAAAAGCCATAATTTCCGTGTGTGAATAGTACTCATTTAAAATATAACCATTCACAACAATGTGTTGCATCAGTAACCCCCTGAGGTTTTTGTGATGTACATCACGTTTTGTGCTCTTTTTTTGAACAGTCGATTTATCCGACAAAATGGCAACTAGCGATCTAAAAGATCGTCTTTTCTTCTATTTCTGGTCAAAGGATCTAATAAATGGATCTACACTAGTATTTTATGCTACAAAAACAGGTATTAAATAAAATATAAGATCGAGATTTTACCTTTTAATAGATGTTTAGATCGTATCTACTATTACAACCAGTTTAAAACACTATTCACATAAGAACATTCCGCCATGTGTTCTTTCGGTGTTTTAGAGACAAGAATAGGTTGAGCTATAACGCTGTCAGAACTGCAGCCAACGTGCTTAGGTGCGCGTCCATAAGCCTGCTTCAGCGTTATCACTGAATGTATTCGCCCCCACATGAATACAGAATGGTCCCTACGGGGATCGGTTCGTGCGGAGCCTTCATGAATATTGAACAAGTGCAGCACTATCAGTGGTTTTTAGCGCAATACATCACAGGGGGACGTAATAGGGAGTATTTGTTTGACTGGTTATCGAGTCAGCACATGGTGCCTTGGACGCCGTTAACGGTCACTCATATCAAACGCAGCGATAAGATGTACAGCTATCGCAAGCGAGTGACTCCGGTTTTTCCCGGTTACTTTTTCTTGAAAGCCAACTTTGATGTACACAGCATCGCGAACATTCGTTGCCATACCGCTTTCTGCGACTTTGTTCATATTGGTGGGACCATCAGTCCTGTTAGACCAATGATTGTTGAAGCATTAATGAAAACCTATCCAGACGTCGCGCTTAATATTGCGGCACAACCTGAGTTAGAAGCCGCTTCACGTCTTTGGTTAACACAAAAGCAATATGATTATTTGCTGGCTTTGGATAAAACGTCACAGCCTATATCACGGATCAGTATGTTGTACGAATTGGCGTTTAACACCGCCAACACCGCTTTCTCTCACTTTCCAACACCAGAGAAACTTTGAACCATGTAGCAAGTTCCTTTTGCCCCAATGGCCCCAAATTTTGGGGCATTTTTTTGACTATTTTGGCCTGATGCCTGACCGGCACCTTTCGATGAACATCCCCCGTTCTTTTGCCGTGAACTGTCTCAACCCTCGTTAACCTCAAGACAGCTGGGAAAACAGGCATCAGTCCAAAATAGTTTTCTACTCACCTTTGGTATCGCCTATGTCTCAACTCGAAAACCCGGTATCACATCTATTGTGGTGCATGCTGGTTGCTCTGCGTTCCGCCCATGATGACACACCCTTTCATTCTGAATCTGCACAGCGAAAATTTCTGGCTCAGTGGCTCACTCAAGCACGTAGAGTGACGACTTTTTCTGGATTAGCCAGAGAGTTCAGTTCTCTACGAGAGCTTCTGGCCAAAGACAAACACATGCCCATCGAAGGTGTCTTAAGCGCGCTTTGGGAGCAGTCTGTGCTGAGTGACCAATGTGATTTTATTCGCTTACGTGATGCCAAAAATGCGCTGCATAGCAATCACTGGCGCAGCTGCGTGTGCCGTTTTCCAGAAGAAATCACCCTCGAAGTCATGAACAGGGCAAAAACGCGATACAACCACTATTTGCAGCTAACGCGTACAGAAGAGTCGTTTCAGGCCACGGGGCAGATGAACGCGCCGCTGACGTTCCAGCTCGTGCTCAATAAGGAAGATCATCATTTTGAGGAGGTTTTCCATCAGTTCGGGTTTGCGGTTATGCGAGGCAATGAAATGGCGTTAGGCCGCACGGTATTACGCACACTGTACATTGGCATGTCGTCGTTATCTGAAAGTGTGTGGGGAGCAAAACCCGATAAGCTTTGGACACCGCAATACCACTGATTTTTCAGCAACACCATCCCACCTTCACATTTCCCAGCTGTTAACGATGGAGAACGCTATGTCTGATATTTGTGATCGCGCCGACGAAGAGATGGAATTTTTAAATCAGTTTCAATTTACCCGCACTTATTCATTACATCGACCATCAGCCACGCATTGTTGTGACTGTCACGACCCCATCCCTGAGCTGCGTCGAAAAACGCTTGTCGGCGTCCAACGTTGTGTGGATTGCCAGTCCATTCTCGAATTAATCTCACAATAATAAGGAACCTCATATGCAGCGTTGTTTTTCACTCAAAAAACACTATGCCCAAACGTTAGAGTTTCAGGCTATTCGTTCAACAAACGCCTGCAATATCCCGGTGAGTGCGCGTCATGTGCTTTGCGCTCTGATCGAGTTACTGCCAACACTTGAACCTGACGAACTCAATAAAGCCATTTCGCAGCTCAATCAGAGAAAAAACCCATGACACACTTATTGCGCCCCCGTCGCTGTCAACACGTTCTCCCCCTTCTTTCTGCACTTGCACTGGCATCGTGCACAACATCACAGCCTAATGAGCAGGTATTACCCACACCACGAACCTGTGATGTAAAAACAGGGATATGTCAATTTTCATGGGAAGTGTGGAGAGAGGTCCCGTCGAGCTCGGATGTGTCTCACAAAGAATTATGGGTTTCAGGAAGCGGTGCATACCCCGTCGATCAGGTGACAGCCGTGCCTTTCGAAGTAAAGGATAAAGACGACAACCAGCTCTCATTACTTTTCAACATTGTATCGTCCAGCCGTTCAAAATTTTCGGTTGTCACTCTCACAGGGAATATACAGCGTGGCAGTCTCAACAGCACGTTTGCGCATAAGCTGGCTTTACCTATAAAGGGAACACATGTGCAAGCGGGTTTCGGTGCTGAGTTGTTTGATATTTATATTTATCCACCAACATTTACCGCGCCTCCTTCGTTTACTCGTTAGCAATCTTAGGTAGACGGTGACTGGAAAATATGATGAAAACTTATCCTAATAAAGACCTGATTGTAGAGAACACCGATGATTTTATAAAAAGATTATCCCTGTTCAATCTGTCAAAAAAGTTGCAGTTAGAGGATAAGATAAGTCTGCTAAAAACATGTGTAAGGGAAGAGAGTTATGATTGGTCCGAATACTCTGATGTAGGGTATTCTCTTTTGAAAGCCATGATTAAAGTCAAAATGAAATACAGAAGGATTTTAGACAGTGATATAGCCGAGTGTATAACTCTATTTATCTATGAGCTCAGGGCCCTTCTTATTTTAAACAAGGATTATGCGCTTTTCCTTCTAGAACTGGACATCTTCTCTGCTAACCCTTTTTACCAAGCCCTACCCGTCGTTATCTTACTCGTCATTTTGGCCACATGTATTTATGTATTCTCCTAGTTCTCATCCTAAAGCCACTTAACAAAAAAATCTCGCACCATGGAGCCCCCATGAAACAACACACTGTCACCGCCTTTGGGCTGTTGCTCAGTGGCTGCGCAGCTCAGGGAAGCCATGTACCTGATGTACCAGCCAATGATGTTGTCGACTCGATGATGGCGGTCAATACACAGAAAGTCAGCTTCGTACAACAACAACTGATTGCGGCCCTGACGCCTGTTTTGCCTGCCACTCCCCGAATCTCTCGCACAACGTCTTCGCTCCTGACTCAAAACGCCCACGGATTATCCCAACCCAAGCCGAACAATGCGCCGTCGCGTACTCCAGTAGCGACATCAGCACGCTTACCGACATTAACGTATCTCGGAAAGACGCCGACCATCCCCGCATTGGCGGCAGCAGGTAAAGCGCCAACGCTCCGGCAAGCCCTCGTTAACATTGTGCCGAGCGATTGGACCATCCACTATGACATTGGGCTCAAACCCGAGGTAAGGCGTCCGCTGGCATGGTCCGGCAATGACCAATGGCCTTATGTTCTCAATCGCGTTTTGGCACAAGAAAAACTCCGCGCAGAGATAAACTGGCCTGAGCAAAAAGTATCAATTTTTGATGCAGCCCAAACGACCGAGAACACCTCAAAGACAGCTGCAGTCAAATCAGCAACAGACAAACCTACAGGAAAAAATCCATTCACAGGAAGTCGCGTAAAAACATCAGCCGTCGTGGTAACAAATAGCCACGCGGTGGTGAAACCTCCCGTTATCAAGCCCCTCATCTGGCAGGCGAATACCGGTGCCACACTCAAGGACACCCTGCTGGATTGGACTATCCGTGAGAAATGCGCAGTCGGAGGCAGTTGGAAACTCGCATGGAATACCAGCGTCAATTACCGTATTGACGCGCCATTGGTGTTCACAGGAACATTCCAAAAAGCCATCAACGACATTTTTATTCTCTACGGTACCGCTTCGACCCCGCTCTATGCGGCCACGCAGTCAGCGCAATGCGTGCTCTTGGTTGATGGTAAGGAGCCACGCTGATGCCTTGGCTATTCTATTGTCTGGGGCTGTTTGCCGTGGTGATTTATGGCGGATCTTTTTCACCTTTAGGGCAGGCACGGGAAGAGCAGAACATTCACAATCAGCTACCCCAGCAGGCCAGACAAACCTTCACCTATGTCACCGCCCTCAATGACTGGCGATATAGTCATCCTTTAGAGAATGGCACCATCGATGTCCGTCAATTGGGCATCCCTCTCTCAAACCATCTGAAAAATCAGGTCGTCAACAGCCGTCTGTGGGTATGGCAACCGACGAAGCCCGGATTGTTTAACGCCTTGTTGGCCCAAAGCGATCGCACGGCATTAGTGGGTCAGGTACGCAGTCGGCGACTGTTTGATGCCACTAACACCGATATGCAGGTCGCAGTCCCTAGCACCGTGCCTGACGGCAGTCTGGTCTGTCTTAATTAAATAAGAGAACTCCAATGATGAAAAAAACGCTCACTGCGTTGGCGATGGCGTGCCTGCTCCCCGGCTGTAGCACGTTAGACAGAATTGACTCACTGGGTAAACAAGTCAGTGAAACCGAGACCACCACGACAAAGCATCTGCAGACCTTAAAAAGCGGCAATGTCGTTCGTGAACTCCCGAGTCAGTGGATAAACCCGGTTCCTCTTAACGCCAAAGGACGCGATAGAGAACGCCTGCCCGCCTGCCTTATTCCAATTAATCGTCCCGGTGCCATATCTCTTAATGACATCAGCGCTTTTATTACCCGTACCTGTAATATCTCTGTGGTACTCACACCGGATGCACGTCAGATAACACAGGAAGGCGGCGCAACAGAACAAATCAAGGGCAGTTTGCCCGCCCCCGATGCCAACGGCATGATGCCGCTGGCACAGATGGGAGGCAGTTCGCCTGCACCGTCCCTATCCCGGCCAAGTGCCGGCCTTTCTCTACGTGGCGTTTACTGGAAAGGGTCACTCGACGGTTTTCTGGACAATATCACGGCGCGGCTAGGTCTTTCCTGGCGTTATGAGGACGGTCGGATAGTGATTTACTATCTCGACACGCAAAACTTTCCTGTTTTGTTTATGGACTCACAGGCAGGGTTCAGTTCAAAAACCGTCAGTGGCACAACATCCTCAACGGGCAGCAGCGGCGGAGGTAGCGGCGGCGGGATTAGCGGCGACTCCAACACCTCGCAGTCCACCGACATGTCCATCAAGTCAAACCTGTACGGTGATGTCTCTGCGACGGTGAAGTCGATGCTAACACCGGGTGTCGGCCGCATGAATCTCGCAGCGGGTGTTCTGACGGTTACCGATACCTCTCGCGTCCTGTCACAAATAGGCCAGTATATTGACGGCCGCAACCGTGAGTTGAACCGTCAGGTTGTACTCAACGTTCAAATCTACAGCGTCGAAAACAAACGCACTGACCAGCTCGGCATCGACTGGGACGCCGTTTTAAGCCTTGGTAGTGTCAAAGCGACCTTCTCAAACGCGTTCACCAACGCTAACGACGCGATTTCCAGCGGCGGTGCGATGATCGTCGATGGGAAAGGCGCAGGAACAAAAGCGCTGGTCAAAGCTTTATCAGAACAAGGCAAAGTCAGCGTTGCGACGCAATCATCCAGTCTCACCACGAACCTGAGTGCCGTTCCTATTCAGGTTGCCCTGCAGCAAGACTATATCTCTGATATTAGCAGTGACCAGACGGCCAACGTCGGCACGAGCGTTTCTGCCACACGTTCAACGATAACCACCGGCTTTAATATGACGGTGCTGCCGTATTTGATGCCTGACAGCAGCCAGATGCAGCTGCAATTCAGCGTCAATATGTCTGATGACCCGACCATGCGTACAGTCAAAGAAGGGGAGAACAGTTCTGTTGAACTGATGAAAACCCGTCTCAAAACCTTCACGCAGCGCGTCAATATGAAATCAGGTCAAACGTTGATATTAAGCGGCTATGAGCAGCTTAACACCACGGCAGATCATCAGGGTGTTGGCTCACCACGCTTCTTTGGTCTGGGTGGCGGTGCAAGCGGTGAGCAGAACCGGACTCAATTGGTCATGTTCGTTACACCAATCATAATGGGATAATTTCATGGAAAAACTGCCGAATATTTACGTCGTTGACCATGAAAAGTGTCACTACGTGGCGGGGCTCAACTGGGAGGTCACTTCACCCCAGTCGACTCGCCGTTCCCGCAAGAAAGCCCAAACAGAAGGTGCTGACCATTTCCTGGTGTGGCGCGGTGAAAAATGGCTTCTGGGCACGACGGTCCTGTCGGCCTTTCGTGAATCCCGTGACCGTCAGCCGTACCGCTCACTGGCGTTGCATCTCTTGCCTCATTTGCCACAAAACGGCTACGCCGTTATTCCTTTATCGGAGGAGCAATGGTGGTTTGTGGCCACGCTTGGCGGCCAGCTTTCCCCACTGAGCGATATCGTCGGCACAGCCGAGCAGATAAAGAACGCCATCAATGTCTTTATCATGATGAATCCCCTGCCCCCCGCAGGCTGGCAGGTCGTCGCTCCTGACAGTTTTGGGCTTGAAAATACGCAGCCTTCACCGAGTTTGGATGACTTATTGGCACGTGTGAAAGGACGTAAAACACCGCGTCTGGTGCCGACCAATGTCAAAGCCGCTGCGATGCTATGGCTTGTCCTTTTGGCGCTCATTATTGCCGGTCACTTTAGCTGGCAATACTGGGAGCAATACAAGGAACAGGAAGAAATTGCGGCGGCGCAGGCCGAACTGGCAGCAAAGCGAGCGGCAATGAAAAGTGAAAACGGGCATCGTCCGTGGGCCGACCTACCGCGTTTTAATACCGTATTACAAACGTGCCACAATCACTGGAAAACGCTGCCACTGTCTATCGCGGGCTGGACGTTTGCACAGGCGCAATGTACACCGATCGGAAGCCTGTCAGTTAACTACTCGCTACCTGAAGGGGGTACCGTAGCCGATTTTGCCAATCGACTTCCTCATTGGTATCCGGGGGTGGCGGCGGAATTTAATATTCCTGGTGCGGCTAATATGGGTAGTTTTTCGCTCAGCTTCACCGCCCCGCCAACCACAGGGGCGGAAAACGTACCGAGCAATGCCATACAAACGCAGCGCTTCACCAGTTTCGCTCAACGCATCAATGCAGCGCTGCAAATCGTCAAACAAGACAATTCGCTACGTGATGACGCCGGGAACCTTATCGACGTCCCGTGGAATACCTATGCGTTTACCTTTGTCACCGACATTCCCCCTGACCGCCTATTTTTAACTCAACACTTTGATGATACCGGACTGCGTTTGTCGCAGGTTTCGTTGACTCAGCGTGACGGTCAACTGACTTATACCCTAGAGGGATATCTCTATGCTGCGAAATAGCCTACTGGTTTCACTGGCACTGTTTCCCGTGCTGGTTTTGGCTGCATCTGAACCCACACCGCCCCCGCCTGAAGCCATGATGGTTTCAACACCGCCATCGGGCGGTAATGTTGTCAATATGGAAGATATACAGGCGCAAACCATGCTCTATCAGGCTCAACTTCTGCGCGATAAAGCGCTCGTTGAGCTTCAAAAGCTCGGCAGTGATGGCGACAGTCGCACACTCGCCAGCGCGCCATTGCCTTATGATACTTCGGCCTCTCAGTCAGCTGCGCCGGCAGCACAGGCAAAAGATGATACCCCGCCTCTGGTAATCCAAATCACGGGGGCCGGAAAAACAGTCTCCGCGTTAATCAGAACCAGCGGGGGTAACCAACTGATGGTTCAAGCCGGCAACGCTATCCCCGGTACGAACCTAAAAGTCGAGAAAATCTCCTTCGATGCCGTCACCGTCAGCAGACCAGGCAAGCAGCCTTGGATACTGGCTTTTGCAGAGGATTAATTATGAGTGAATCGGCAGAACGCTATCTGTGGCAGACACACGATAAGCTTTACGTGTCGGCAGACCATGCAGCCTTACCCGAAGTGCAGAGCGCTGTCGCGCGAACGCTTCGCGAAGGCTCCGGTCTCATCCTCGAGACCTGCTCTCTGCAGCAACTTCGCGAGTATCAAAGTGGACCGCAAGCGCAGGCTGCTATGGCCAAAGGTGCCGTTGATAACTCTCAGGAACAAAACCGTGTACTGGCGTATTACCGTGACGCGCTAAAACAACACGCCTCTGATATTCATTATCGCATCGGTGAAAACGGACTGACCCGAATCCTGTTTCGCATTCACGGTGAACTCGGGGAGATCGGGCATCTTGAACCGGACGAAGGTTACACGCTGGCTTCAACCATCATTCAGTCGATGTGCGACGAGGCGGAACCGAGTTTTCACGCAAACCGCCCTCAAAGTGCGCGTCTGCGTAAAGAGTTTCTGCGTCAGGTGGGGCTGTTTGGGGCGCGCTATGAGCACTATCCCACGGAGTTTGGCCTGTTAGCCGTGATGCGCCTTATACCCGATGACGGTGACAATCCACCCTCACTGCCCGAGCTGGGTTTTCTTCCTGCGCAGATTGCCCTACTTGAACAGATGCTGATGACGCCCGAAGGCATGCTGTTAATCTCCGGTCCCACCGGTTCAGGGAAATCCACGACGCTGCGCACGATGTGCCGTATGTATATGGAACTCACCAACGGCACCCGACATCTCTTAACCTTTGAGGACCCCGTTGAAGGCGGAATACCCGGCGCTGTTCAGTGCGGGATCAAAGCGGACCGCAGTAAGCCTGACGCGGTGAGTCAAGCATGGAGCAGTGCGTTATCCAGCGGAATGCGACTCGATCCGGATGCGATTTTGGTCGGCGAGCAACGTGACCGTAACTCGGCGATGGCCAGTATTATCGCCGCACTCACGGGACATATCGTTCTAAGTACCGTCCATACTCCTGATGCTATCCGTATTATCGACCGTTTGATTGAAACCTTTGGTGTCAGCGCCTCATTGGTCATTGATCCACAGGTCATGATGGGGCTGATGTCACAGCGATTGGTGCAGGCGCTCTGTCCACGTTGCAAACTGACTTATGCAGAGCGACTGAAAACCCAAGCGCTGCCCGCCTTGCATCCGAGTCAAAAAGATCTGCTGGATGAACACACCGATACCCAGCACATTGCATTCCGTCATCCTGACGGTTGCCCTGATTGCTGGAAAGGCGTGATTGGACGCCGCGCTATTGCCGAAGTCATCCGACCCGATGCCATGTTTATGGACATGTACCAGCGTCACGGCAAACTGCAAACCCGCAGTTACTGGGTACATTACATGCAGGGCATCACTCGCCGCGCGCACCTGCAGCATTATCTAAACGCCGGTCAGGTCGATCCCCTCAGTGCGCACTTCACCTGCCCACTGGATGAAGACAAACGCCTGCTATTACCGAAAGAGGCCGTCAATGTTTGATATCGATGCGATCCATAAACAGCTCGCGCAGCTGCTGTCTCCATTACAAAAAGGATGGGAAAAGGCTGAGATTTGGCTGGGACGAAAGACCTTTAATGCCAGCGATCGCTTAATGATTTATGAGGATTTAGCCTTTTTACTCGATAACAGCGTCAAGCTCGAAGATGCCGTCAAGGGCATGGCTGCCAATCGACGAGAAGGGACATTTCGCCCCGGTGCCAGTGTCTACTGCCTTGAGGATATCGCCCAATCGCTCACGCAGGGCAAGTCACTGGATCAGGGACTTCGCCACTGGATACCCCGCAACGAAGCAGCCATCATTCAATCCGGCGTACAGGAAAAGCAATTAGCGGACGCCCTCAGACGTGCTAAGCAGCTGGTGTTATCTGTCCGTGATATTCGCTCAACGGTCATCGAACGGCTGACCCAGCCGCTGCTGCTGTTTTTTAGCCTGTTAGCACTGGCCTGTATGATGTCATGGAACTTTGTTCCGCAACTGGAAACCTTACAGCCGCGAGACCAATGGCAGGGAAGCCTGATGTGGATGGCCAGCATTTCTGATTTATTTGGTCAACACCTCAGCGTGTGGCTCATTGGGGTCCTCTTTATCGCCGCATGGACTTACTGGTCTTTGGGTAACCTGACAGGCCCTGCCCGACGCTTCATGGATAAATGCCCGCCTTGGTCAATTTATCGTGAAATTCAGGGGGCAACATTTCTCCTCAATTTCGCCGCGTTATCCCGCGCGCAGGTAAAAGAGGAAGACGCCTTACTGCAATTGAGCCTACACGCCTCCCTCTGGCTACGACAGCGACTCAACGCGACAACCCGACTGATGAAAAGCGGTCGTTCACTGGGGCACGCGTTGTATGAAACTGGCTATCAGTTTCCTTCCAAGGATGCGATCAACCGCCTCAAACTCCTCACGCAAGGGGACGGGGGGGAAACCATCATCGACAGTTTTGCCCACGACCAGCTAGTCCGAACGCTGGCCAACATCAAGAGTCTGGCCGGGTGGTTAAACCTGATTATTTACGCTTTGTCAGGCCTGTATATGGCGCTCGTCGCCGTTTCAACGCAAAACCTCAGCGCTGTCACCGGCGCATAACTTAATCCAATCAAAAACAAGGAACCTTTATGGACAACATCACGTTATCCCGATGCCCTGCGTCTGTTCACCGTGGCGAGGCCAACTTATTGGCGCTGGTCATCACACTCGCTGTTGTCGCCGTTATGGTCATCAGCGTCATCAAATTTGGGTCGGGTATCTCTGATTCCAATAACGTCCAAGCCGAGTACAGCAACGGGACGAGCATTATCACTAACGCCCGAGCGCGACTGAAAACTGACGGAATTTATGATTTCAGCGGCGCAGCGGATATGACCGGTACGCTTATCCAGTTTGGCGGCGCACCCGGGGGAATGAAGATTGATGGCAACAAAACGTCAGGCACTGCCACATTAAGAAATTCCTTTGGCGGTACCGTCACGCTGGCTCCTGCGACCAGCAGCGGTTCAGCAAAATCAGCCTTTACGCTGACTTACAACGGTATTCCGTATGAAGCCTGTACACAGCTCGCCACATCCATGAGCAGCGCCCCAAGCATTATCACCACGTCGATTAACGGCACCGCAAACAACGGCACCGTATCTGCCGCTAACGCAGGTAAACAGTGCACCGCTAACAGCGGGAGTACCGGGCAAAACACGCTGGCGTTCACCACCAACAACTAAGGGATAGGAGGAGGCATGGCTGTCTTACGCAATACGCTCCTCCTGCTGGTATTGAGTCTGGGTCTAACGGCTCAGGCTCATGCCTGGTGTTTTACTGAGGCGGGACAGCGTTATCACATCGATCCCCTATTGCTGAGGGCCATTGCGATTCAAGAAAGCTCACTGAATCCCAAAGCTGTCGGCGTTAACCGAGACAAACAAGGAAAAGCAACCAGTCGCGACTATGGGCTGATGCAAATCAATGATGCGAACGCGAACCGACTCATATCGATGGGGATCATTAGCAGCCATCAAGAGCTACTCAGCAATGCTTGCCTAAATGTTCAGGCGGGCGCTTGGGTGCTGGCGAGGCATTTTCAGGTCTGTGGTATTACGTGGGATTGTTTGGGCTCGTATAACGCAGGATTCAGGGACAAAAATTCTCCCATCAGACAGCGCTATGCGCGGCAAGTATACACAATCTACCAGCGGTTACGGGGGGTTGGATGAGCCTGCTGTCAGGAATAGTCACTCTCTCGTTGTTGTGTTTTTGTCTCTATTTGCAAAGGAGGCAAGTTAACGCATTTTTGCGTGAACATGACGCGCCCCCATTGCCCGACCGGCTGTCCGACGCTGTATCGCTGGTCTTTTTGATGCTCGGCCTATTTCTCACCTATCAGGAGAAATTCTCCGCGCTGCTCATGTTCACCGCCCTACTTCCACTGCTGTGGCTCGATACCTTTCGACACTGGCTGCCGTTACGTTTCACCAACGCCTTCTGGTGTATTGGTCTGCTCACGCAGTTACTGTCCATTGAGCACGACTTATCGCTGCTATCGGCTGTCCTTGGTAGCACCCTCATGTTCTGTCTGATGGGAACACTATGGTGGGGCCTCAAACGCTACCACCGACGTGAAGTTTTAGGCTTGGGGGATGTTCATCTTATTGCAGGCCTTTTTGCGTGGCTCTCTCCCGCGACCGCACTGTACAGCTGTGGCGGCGCATTTTTGCTCATGCTTTTGCCGATGAGTCTCAATAAAAGCCCACAGCCACTCGCCCCCTATTTGTGCCTGTCATTACTGACCGGCCTCTTTATTGTGGAGTTCACCCCAAAATGAAGCACTTACCGCCGCCTCTCTTTGTGTTGTTGGTCGGCTTCACGCTGGGTCTTGGCGTGGGCTCTATCGCTAATTATTACCTACTCAATCTTCAAAAAGATGAGCTACTCAGTAATTTGAACAACCTACATGTAGAAAGCATCTACAACCTCAACACCAATGAATCGATATTAACGTTCAAAAGTGTTCATCAACGTCTGTGTGGCGAATATATCGGCCAGCTAGCCAGCTCACCTTTGAAAGAGATAAACGTCATCATCAATGGTGTACGTTTCGCGCGTTCAAAAACACACAGTAAAGCCGAAAATGCATGCTTACCTGATGATGGGTTTTTGGGTCAGAACGAACTTGTACTCTATTCAGCAGGGAGGTCGAAATGAAAAGAATCAACCAAGGTAATGCGCAACTGATAGCGCTCGCACTGGTTTTAGGGCTCGGGATGATGGCGGCTCCCCGAGGGGTTAAGATGATTGCACAGCAGCTATCAGAGCGAACATGGGACGTCACTGCCAGCCAATTTAATGCTGTTCAGCTGGCTGCCCGCCGCTACATCAGCGACCATATCGATACGCTCGCCACTCAGGTTAAGCCCAAACAACCTGTTTATATCAACATCACTACGCTCAAAAACGGCGGCTATCTTCCCGCAGGATTGGGGGCTAACGATCACCACCAAAACTATCTTATTGCGGTGGTCAGCAACCCAAAAATAGCCAGCCAGCTGCAGGCCTTTGTGATGACCACCGGCGGAACGCCGTGGGATTTTGGCGCACTGCGTCATATTTCCAGCAATATTTCAGGCCTGGGTGGGTATGTCTGGCCTGATAATCAGGCGGTAGGGGCAGGCGGCGGCTGGAAAATGAGTCTCGCTGACTATGGCATGAGCAGCAAGCAAGGCACGCTCGTGACCTTTATTCCCTCAGACCTGATAGGCACATCCGGCCAGGGAAATGATCGGCTGTATCGATACGCCGTGAACGGCCACCCTGATTTTAACCGTATGCACACCGCTATTGATATGGACGGCAATAACCTGAACAACGCCGGTGACATCAAAGGTAAACAGGCCATTATCACTGGTGGCATCAGTGGCCAAACCGCGACCATTAGCGGCGAAATCAAAGGTCAACGTGCCACGATAAGTGGTGACATCAAAAGTACGGGTGGATGGATAACCACACAAGGTAACAAGGGTTGGATGAATGAAACCTACGGCGGTGGTTTTTATATGTCAGATAGTAGCTGGATACGCAGTCTGAATAATAAAGGGATTTATACCGCCGGAGAGATCAAGGGTGGGCAGTTACGTTCAGAGGGTGACGTGTCTGCCGCTGGTATTCTGAAGCTGGATAAGGTCAACGTTGTAGGTACTAACTGTCCCGTTACTGGGGCGATTAGCCATGATGCCAAAGGTGCCACACTTTCGTGTCAAGATGGTAAGTGGTCAGCAAATGCTCAAAGTGAGGTTATACGCATTGATGGTGCGTCTTCATGCGTAAATAAAGGGACGATGGTCGCAGTCTGTCCAGCAGGTACCCATGTCATTTCAGGTTCATATGCACTCACCGGATGGGGGCGAAACTCGAGCCACAACTCACCTGACAGCATGTACATAGATCCTGCTAACAACCGGTTCGTCATTAATGCTCCGAATAACAATTCACAGACGTGCTTTAGAGCGATCGCAAACTGTGCTAAATGACCATTTGCTGTCACGCAAATCCTGCCGCTGACAGGATTATCTGCATAGATACACATGTCCACAATGCCGGATATACCTAGCACAGCCCCGATTTAAAAAAACAACACTTTATTCTTCATCCATTCTTATTTAAACCAAGGCGAGCTCATGAAACGACCAATCCTTATCGGGATGCTGGTGCCATTCCTGCTGTCTGGCTGCCAGTACGCCCCAGCGTCAACCTCGACATCCTCTATTCTGTCACCCACGCCTGCTCAAATCGCACTTAAGCAAGAACAACAAAGACTTGCCATGACGCTGACCGAAGATGGCTGGTTACTCCCCGGCCGCATTACGGCCAATTCACAACGCGTTTCGGTAGATTGGGATGGGGATGCCCTTGAGCTGCTGTCTCAGTTAGCCCATCAACGCGGCATTACCCTGCGCTATTCCGGTGTGCGCTTACCGCTCCCCGTCACTATCCATGAGCGTGACGTCAGTTTTGAAACGCTTCTGCGTCTTATCCGAACTCAAATCAGCTGGCGCGCGACCGTCACGCAACAGGCCGACGCGTTCGAAGTTGGATTTATGCCGCCGCTGAAGGGGACACTGTCATGATGAAGACCCAAATTCGCGCGGTGAGCGTCATCCTTTTGACGCTCATTTACCCGCTCAATAAGGTCATGGCGGCCACGGCGACATCCGCTGCCAATATACCGCCGCCCTCGATGTCGGCCTATCTGAGTCCTGAAGCCGACGACCATGATGGCGTCAATGACACGGTCTATCAGATGCTGACTGAGGCAGGAAAAACCGAAGGCTTTCGCGGCGGCAAAGCACAGCGTGCATGGGAACTGCGTCAGTCATTAGAGCAGCGAGCGAGCCAACTCGATAACACCTATCTTTTTTCTCCGCTGATTAACCGTCAAGGCTGGCTGCCTCCCGTGATTGCCGAGGCAACGTCATTGGCCACCATTACCGACAAGCAGATGCGTACCGCCAATCACGTTTACAACATTCTGGTGCCTGAACGCTTTGTCAGTAATCCACCGAGCTGGCGTCAATATCTCTTTGCTGGTTTATCCGTCAAATCATCGCCTACCGACACGGTGATCCCACGCAACCGCGCAGAGCGCAATGTCTGGCAAAACGCGATTAAGAAAGGCTGGCAGGAAGGCAGGCAAAGCGCCGACGACACGCTGGCGGCTAACTTCAACCGTCTGACACGGGATTACACAGGAATGATGCGTTATTCGCTGTTAGTCAAACAAAAAATGGTGACTCCGCCTGTGGTAACCGAACAGCAACAGACTGTCAGCGGCACACGCGAAGAGTTGATGCTGGGCGATAAAGTGCGTGACCTTAAACAACGCGCCGGCTTTGAGCTAGATAAAAAACGGTGGCAACCGGTAATCCAAACAAGGGCGACACCATGATAGACGTGGATAAATTTGATTTTTCCAAGGGATTAACGCCGGATATCTTTCGAGCCTTCTTTGTCCATTGCTATCGGAACGGCGTATCCGATATTCATTTGCAGTCCAATGGACCGCTCATCATCGGCTTACATGGACGACTGATCCGAGCCTCATCCTTCTTGCTCGATCACTCGTCGCTACTCATGCTCATTGATTTTCTCTTTAACCCAACCATTAAAGCGCGCATTCAAAGCGGTAAAGGCGATGATGCTGCATTGCAACTCGAAGGGGACAGCCAGCAACGGTTCGGACTTGAGCGCGGCGAGCGCATTCGATTTCGCGCCAACTTCGTTCAATCCACCATACGCGGTATTAACACCGCCGTGGCAGTTACCCTACGTATTATCAATAACGACCATCTAAGATTAAACACACTAGGGCTTCCCGCCCCACTGTATCAGGCGCTCGCTAATCTTCCGGTGGAAGGTGTTGGCCTCGTTGTCGGTCCAACCGGTTCGGGAAAAACCACGGTACTGACCTCCGTTTACCAACACCACGGTGAAACCAACCCCAATTGTAAAGTCACCACCTATGAAGATCCGGTCGAGGGTCTATTGGGGGGACCTAACTGGTTGCTTCAGCCACAGCAGTGTGAAGTCGGTCGTGATGTGCCGAGTTTTGCTGAGGGACTCAGGCTATCAATGCGACAGGCACCGACCGTTATCGGTATTGGCGAAGTTCGCGACGGTGAAACGGTTGAAGGCATGGTGAGTGCGGCGCTGTCTGGCCATCTTTGTTTAGGCACCGAACATGCGTTTTCGCCGGGTCATGCGTTCTCACGTAGCGTGCGTATGCTTCCCGCAGAGAATCGCGAACCCTTGGCCCACGACATGCTGGAGTTGATGAGGTTTATCGTGATGCAGCGTTTAGTGCCAACGACCGATGGCAAGCGCCGCGCCGTACAAGAATACGTGCTGTTTGATGATGAACTGCGTGAGTCATTGCGCAAGCACGACTACACCCAATGGCCAACGTTGCTCAATCGCGACCTAACCCATCGGGAGGCGCGCATTAGCGATCATGTTTGGAAAATGTATCAGGAAGAGGCGGTAACCGAAGAGACGGCGCGCAGCTATATCGGAACTCATGAATTCAATCAACGGAGTCAACAACATGGCCAATGATTATCACCCCGGCCGTGATGCTTCACCGCCGGTATGTATTTTTGGTATTCCGGCGCTGGCATGGCTGGTGTTTGCTCTCTGGTTTAAGTGGCCCTCCACAAAGATGTTCATCTTCTGCGTCGGGCTCATCGTCTTTTACGCCGTTCTGGCACATTTTGGCTTCACGATAACCGTGCTTAGCCAACGTATCTTCCACCTGCTTCGCGGTCATCGACTTAATGGCCGACCTTGGTGGTATCGGAAATTCTTTGATTAAAGGAGATAACGATGAATACGCCCCATTCGCGTACTTATCTGGCGGTACCCCACAGCGAGAAAGATGAGGCTCGTGTGGCTGCAGGCAAACTGGAGGATAACAAACCGGCACTGCGCTTTGATGACGAACGTAAGCTTTGGTACGCCATCCCCGGTGCAGATATGAAAGCACTCCAGCCGTGGAAACCCGATCCGTTGATTGTCGGCGTGAGCGCGGGGGACGCGCAGACTCAGTTTGCCGATTTCTTACGGGCAAACGGAGCTGATCTGTCTAAACCGCTCGTCATGGACGGTACTAGGCAACGTATTCGTATGAACGACGACAAGCCCGGTAAAAAATCCTGTACCTATGTGGGACATCTGGATGGTCTACCCAATGGCTGGTTTAACGATTTTAGGGATGGCGGTACCGAGAACCAAAGCACCTGGTACTTTAGCGGTGAGGAGCCCGATCCTACGGCGGCGCTGCATATCAAAGCGGTGACGGCACAAAGCCAGTGGGACCGTGCCGAAGCCAAACGGGTATTGCAGAATAAAAAAGCCAGCAATGTGCGCTACGTCTATAGCAAGAATAAGCAAGCTGACAAAAAGCATCCCTATTTGGTGAAAAAAGGGGTTGATGTGGCAAAGGGCGTACACATCGACGAAAAGCAAAAATTGCTTATCCCCCTGCAAAACATCGACGGCGTCATTCGCTCGATGCAGACCATAGACGCAGACGGTAATAAGCGGCTGACCAAAGACGCAGAGAAAAGTGGCAATTTTTTTGTCGTCGGTGGCTCGCTAAAAAATGGCAAACCCATTGTCTGTGCTGAGGGATATGCCACCGCCGCCAGTGGCGCAATGGCGCTAAAAATGCCCGTTGTGATGACCATCGATTCCGGAAATCTGGTCAAAGTTGCTGAGCAGCTCCATCAAAAATACCCCGACAGCCCAATGCTGTTTCTTGGGGATGATGATCCACCAAAGCCTAAACGTCCCGGTAATCCCGGCAAAGAGGCGGCAGAGAAAGCCGCCGAGCTTACTGGCGGGATTGCCGTGCTGCCTGCATTGACCCCCGCCGAAAAGGCACAGGGCTTCACTGACTTTAACGATCTCCATCAATCACGCGGACTCACAGCGCTCATTGATGAGCTCGCCCCATACCGTCAACGCTTGCTCCCCGAGTCCACACCGGACTCGCCGCCATCCCGACAACCGATTGAGACTGTTACCATGAATGAACCAGAGAGCGTCAATAATGAACCTGTAGGTCAGCATGAAGTTGAAAACCTAGAGGTAAATGGCGTCGAAAACGAACAGATATATGATGCAGAAAATCAGCAGGCCTATGAAGACTGGATGGCCAGAGGTCAGGCGACGCCTGAGCCGCCAATAGCACCAGAGCTGACGGTTTCGCCTCCTGAAACGCCTACGGTCACACCACCGAAAAAAACACGCAGAGCCAAGAAAATAGATCAGCCTGCCACCGGCGACGACAAAGGTAACGCCAGCACAGTTAAAACACCTGAAAGCCCACAGCAACAGACAACGGCAACCGCTGTTTCGCAGGAGAGTGCAAGCGCTGAGCCGCTTATTCCGATCGAGAGTGATGTTTTACCAGCGGCACCTGAAACCGCTGAGGCAGTTGAACAAGAGAACCACGTATCAATCGCGTCGTTATTAACTCAGGAATCTCCCCCCGTGGTGTCGGCACCGACTACCGAGGAGCAGGAAATATCGACGGTCACGCCGCACCAAGATGAACAGAAACCGCCAGTAAGTAAGAAAGCACAGACACCGACAGGCGAAAATGACACACCGGTAGATGAGGCGGCACCGGAGATCGAACCTGACGGCATTAAGTTTGAAAGAAGTCAGCAGGCACGAGAACGTATTGATCTCGTCGCATTGGAAGGGGCTTTATTGCACAAAGCGGGCAGTGAGCGCGGTACTCAGCACTATTTACTTGACGGCGAGCGTGCCTTTACACGCTATATGCAGCAAGGTCGTATCATTATGGCCACGCCGCAGGCGAGTCAAAACGACCGCATGATCCTCGGCGCGTTATTGGTGGCCAAACAGGATATGGTCCTGCAGGGAAACATCGAACTCACCGGCAGTCCCGCGTTTAAACAGCGCGCGATAAACCTGATTGCTGAATACGATTTACCGATCAAGCTCACCAACGATGAGCAAATAAAAATGCTCGAGGCAGCGCGAGAAAAATTACGCTCAGAGCCCCCATTGCCTGATGAGCCAACGCCACTGGGCAGTGAGGCAGCTGAAATTCTGGTTCATCCGAGCCAGAGCAACGCAACATCTGCCCCTACCTCATCGACGGTGCCAACGTCTGCACCACCAAACACGCCGGCAGATAACCTTCCTGCGGATATTCTGCCGCAGAAAGCACCTTCATCAGGCCCAATGAATGCCAGTCATGATGAGGCGTCTTCAGGACTCACGGGGACGTTGCTTAAACATGGTCCTGCGCCCTACAACTTTAAGAAGGGAGAAAGCAACAGCTACTACGCCCGCCTGCGTACTGCCGAAGGGGAGCGTGTCGTCTGGGGGACAGAATTGCGCGCCGCCATTGCTGATGCTGGACTAAAAAACAATGACTTGGTCACGCTGCAGATGACCGGAAAAACCACGGTAATGGTGGAGGTCAAACAGAAAGATAAGGACGGGAAGCCGATGCTGGATGATAACGGTAACGCCGTCACACGCAAGGAAGAACGCAACCGCAATAACTGGATAGCCAAACAGGCCATTGACCCTTCCATTGTCAACACGAACACCCGTGAGATGACGCCGCCAAGCGAGATGCTGGCGTACTCACTGAAAACCTATCATGACCTGCAGGCCGAAGTGACTGAGTTGGCGAAAAAGGCCGAAGTCGCCTTGCCTGACTGGCCCAATCTTCCCGATGCATTGTGGATGGAACCCAATGGCAAAGGCGTCCCAACCCCCGACAGGCAACCTGATAGCCCAACGCTTCCCTCTGCGTCACGTGATGCAGGTAAAGCGTTGTTTCAATCGATGGATGCCGAAGGGCAGCTCAAATTATTACTGGTTAAAGCCCACGGCGATTTTGTTCAGGGTGTTGTGCTGCATGAGGATCGTTATAAACCCGTGCTGGGGCGTCTTTGTAAAAACGCTAACGGAAGCCCGCATATGACGCTCAATGAAATCACCCCTGACGGACTGCAACCGTTGGGTTACGGCAACCCCATTAACAATGAAACCGGCAGTTTTAACGACTACGTTTTTCGCCTCAATAATGAACCACAGCGTTTATATGCGCAGGGCACTGAGCCGGAAAAGCGCTCGGCGGCACTACAGCAGCAGCTGGGGTTTGACAGTGCACCGGTGGCACCTGACCAGTTAGTAGTCCGCCGTGAACCTGAATCCACCCACCGACACGCCCCTACCATGCCGCGTCCGGGTCACTAATGGAGCTTCCCCATGAAACAGATCGCCCTCACCGGCTTGTTGCTGCTTACCGTGCTTACTGCGCCCGCAGTACATGCCGCCAGCTGTGCGGCGGCAAACGCGGCACTTTCGGGAGCTCAGGCGGGTTACGATCAAGACCGCAAAGCGGCGGAGTCTTGGGCTCAGCGAGAAAAGCAGGCAAACAGCGGCTTTTCTCAATGCCTTGGGGACATCAGCACCAGTATTACGGTGCCCACGTTCCCCGATTTCAGTCAGATATTTGACCAGATCAAAGATAAAATCTGTTCAGCGGCACGGGATAAGGTGTCATCGCTGTTGCCCGGAAATATCGACCCGTGGGGGGATTTAGGGCAAGGATATATCCCAACCACGAACGTTCCCGTCGGTACACGGAGCACACCACGGACCGAGTACAAACAGTCAGCCCCCACGTCCGTCACCCCGCCTGCGGGCACTGCTTACCCCTTCTCGCTGTAACTTCTCTTGCCAACGTCTGTCCGTCTGAGTTTTCAGGCGGACACCGCTCTATGGAAATGTGTTATGAATAAAAAAACTGTCGCACCGAAGGTGACGGCTGAACAACCGTACTCGGCTGCGGTGGCACAGCATCAAAGTGCGCAACTGAATGTGGCCTTCACGCGAAAAAGTCTGTCAGTCAACGTATGGCAATCCATCGCTATCGTTATTTTGTTACTCAGTAATTTCTATCTCGCTTGGAAAGCGGCAAATCCACCACAAAGCGTTATCGCCAGTGACCACGGTCGTATCATTCCTATTCCGACTATCAACGAACCGGTGTACAGCGACGCCGATATTATCGATTACGGTGCTAGCCATATTCGCAAGGATTTCACCCTCGACTTTGTCCATTACCGCGAACAAATCAACGCCCGTCAGGACGGTTTCAATACGGCGGGCTTTACCAGTTACTACAACGCACTGGTCAACTCGAACGTTCTGGCCAACGTCCGTGATAAAAAAATGAACCTGTCAGTGCTGACCTCAACCGGTGTCGTTAACAGCAAAGGTGTGCTTGATAACGGTGCCTACGCATGGCGGTTGCAGTATCCCGTCACATTCCGACTCACCGGACAGACATCATCACTGCCACCACAAAACTTCACCCTCGTCATGCTCGTGACGCGCGCCGATCCTCGGTTGAAAAAAGACGGATTGGAAGTGATACAAGTGGTCACCAGGGAGGCATCGGCACAATGAAACAAACCCTATTCATTATCGCGGGTCTATTAAGCAGTGCGTCGGTCATCGCCGCAGACACACCGCCGCCGCAATGGCAACCGGCACAGTCATTATCAACCACGCCGACCGTATCGGTTCCGCCTGCGCCGGCAGCACTGCCCGTTGCACCGACACCGCCAGTCGCGCCTACAACGGCACCGACGACGCCCCCCGCAGCGGCGGTGGCAGACACGACCGCCACGAGTATTCCGACGCCGATGCCGCCCGATGCAGCTCTGCAGTATGCTGAGAACGTCACCACGCCGTTATCGGCTGAGGCCATTAAACAGCTGCGCTCGGGTCTTGATGGCGTGCAACGGAGTACCGGAATGGCGCCAGTCACCGCCGTTCCACGCATACGTTCATTGACCGTGAATCTCGAGCCGGGATCATCGCTACCGATGGTGCAAGTGCTCCCCAACTATCCGGGGGTCGTGAATTTTACCGATCAGACAGGTGCGCCTTGGCCTATTGCCGCCCCGCCGGTCAATGGCAATCCCGCAGGATTTCAGGTGAATTACCTGCCCGACACCCCCTCGATGGCCATTCAGGCACGCCGTGCCTATGACACCGGGAGTGTGACGGTCTATCTCAAAGGGTTAGCGGTGCCCATCTCTATCAGTATGACCAGCGGTGAGCCCAGCAATACCCAAGCCTCTCAGCCCACCGACAGTCGTCTAGATCTGCGAATACCCCAGTCTGGCCCTTCGGCACGCCCAATGGCAGCACCTCGCCAGAAAGTGGGCCTATATGACAACACGCTGCAGGCATTTCTTGACGGTGTTCCCCCGAAAGAAGCCCAGCGCATCAAAACGCAGGGCGGCGTGCCCGATGTTCAGGCATGGCAGCTGGGCGATGATGTTTATCTACGCTCTCGCGCTGAGTTGCGCGATGCGTTTGATAGTACGTTGTCCTCCGCTGACGGCACGCACGTCTGGAAAATGCCGGTGACCCCCTATGTCACCTTCTCAGTTCAGGGACACAACGTCCCTCTGACTCTGGAGCTGCAATAATGTCGATAGAAAAGGACGCAGCCAGCGACGGCAAAAAAACGCTCGGCTTAGTGGCGATAGGCATTATGGTTGTTGCCGCCAGTGGCTATCTGGGATGGGGGTGGCTGCATCAGTCAGCCATCCCTGAGTCACAGTACAACTTAAATCGCGTGGCCAACAATGCATCAGTCACCTCACAGGAAAGCCGTCAATACCGCGACTTATTAAAACTGTCCAACCAACAAGGCGCTCAGGAGGCCGAAAGCGACGGTAATAGCTTTGTGGCCTCACTCAGTGAAAGCCAACAACATGACGAGACGCCGCTGGTTCCTCACGTTCCCGCAACGCCCGTAGCACTCAATACCCAAAGTGATACCTCACAATCCCAAAACGGACAGCAAGGCGGTTTAAACGATGAGCAGAAACAGCAAATCAACAACCTGCTGACTCAGCTTAGCGCGCGCTGGCACACCAGTGATATGCAGTTGGCCACCGCGTTTGGCAGTGAGAGCCAAGACGGGCAATCGCCCTTCAGCCAGTGGGCTCAGAGCGTACCAGGACTGGCATCTCATGATGCTGCGTCATCCGTTCAAACCACCGCGACATCAACAACAACGCCCGCAGTATCGCGTATCAGCATCCCCGGATTGGTTCGTTATCCGGGCACAATTGACACCGCGATTGACTCAGATAACCCCGAGTCAAAAGTGCTGGCCACTATCCCTGCGGGGCAGTTAGCGGGGGCGGTACTGGCAGCACAGAACGTTCAGCTGGCAGGGGATGGCGTCATCGTGAACTTTAAAACGCTCGATTTTAAAGGGATGACCTGCACCATCGATGCCTATGCATTGGATGATGAAACTCAGCGTTCGTCGGTGGCCAGTGATGTGAATCATCGCTATTTCACTCGTATCGTTTTACCCGCCATTGCAAGCGGCATCGGCAAAGTGGGACAGCTGTATGAGGACAGCAACACACAAATTCTGACGACCAACAGCGGCATCGTGACTGGTCGAACTGGATCACCCGATGGAAAGGCCGTCGCTGGCGTGATTGCTGGCGGTATCGGGCAACAGACGGCTCAAGTCATGTCGCAGGACGCTTCTCGTCTGCCCGTCACTCAGGTCAATGTTAATCGTCGTCAGGTCGTCTCTATCTTGTTTATGAAACCCGTCACTGACAAAGACTGCATACCCGCGCCCGTAGGAGAAAACGCGAAATGAAACCACACTTTGATCCCGAGTTAACCGCGCCCGAACCCTTGGACGACGATGAGCTCACGGCAGACTCGCCCATTATCTCATCGGATAAGCCTAAAAAGCGTCCGTTATATGACCAGCCCAAAGTTCAAATCGCCGCACTGGCGATTTTTGCTATTTTGGGGTTAACCTGGAAAATGAGTGGGAGCAGTACACAAGCGCCAGCTCAACCCCAATTCACGGCAACACAACCCGTGGAGTCCTCCGTGCCAGTTGCGGTAACACCACCTCCCATACCTGAATCTTCACCGTCCCCTTCTCAACCGACAGCATTAGACCAAGACACGCCAACAATAGCCCCGCCCGAGACGCCCACGGACTCTCTCGCAGAGGAAGTCTCGAGGGCGTTAAATTCCCAACAGGTCTACAGCGAGAAAACGCGTGAAGGATTAACGGCATTAGCGCGCCGCCTTGACCACGTTGAGCAGCAGCTCTCAGAGATACAAAAGACGCGTCAGGCCCCCACGGTCATTGCGGCACCGACCCAAACGGCATCGATGGCCAAAACCCCAGTAACGTCGACTAAAACGTCAGCGAAAACACGCTGGTCAGGAAATAAGGCGAAGATTAACAGCCTGTATCCCGGACTGGCATGGGTGACGTGGCAAGGCAGCAGCTGGGCATTAAGACCCGGTGACCACTTTGCCGGCGCGACGGTTTTACGCATCGATAAAAGCAAACGTGAAGTGGTGACCTCATCGGGCGTCATTCGTTAAGGAGAGGATATGGACTTTGTCCAAATGTTGGCCAATGCGGCAAACAGTTTATCCGCTATCACAACGCAACTGGTTCTAGCCATCGCAGGCGTCGGTGGCATCGCCCTTATCATTCTTTATCTGTCTGGTCAGGCGGGACGAACTCGGCGCGGCCAGCGAGCTGACTCCGCTGGCACCTTTCTCGCTGTCCTACTACTCGGGTGTTGCATCATCAGCATTGAGAGCGTTGTTAATGCTGGCGCCAATCAGTTTGCGTTAGGTGCCGTGACATACGATGCCATCTCGTATGTACCGGAGGCCCGTTATGGTCCCGCAGCCCAAGCGGTGAATGCGGGCCTAACCGTCCTGCAGACGGTGGGATGGTTTTTTGTTCTCAATGGACTGTTGCGCCTGCGACGGTCTCAAAAAGACGGTCACACCGGGCTATCACGCGGTGATGACATCACATCAGGTATCAAGCGCTTCGTTTGCGGCGTGCTTTTAATCTGCAATCCGGCGGTGCTTAACGCCATTCAAAACACAATCAATATTCACTGGTAATAATTAAGGAATACTATGAAAACGTTGAAAAACATCATGCTGTGGTCTGCAGTAGAACTTTCCCTGCGCGTTTATCAACTTCGCCGCCGCACTTCACTGTGGTTAAGCGGGCTGTTATTAAGCGCACTGGCCAGTCAACCTGCCCACGCCGCTGGCGATGACCTGAGTGGCATGGTGAATAGCGGACTGGGATTTTTCACGGACATTAAACAGCCGCTACTCGATGCGGCTCCCGTGATTGGGATCATCTTCATCATTTTGGCACTGCTGATGATGCGCTGGAAAAAGAACAACCCACAAATCAAACCGTGGGAGATTGCCGTGATGTTTGGTATTGGCCTGTTCTTATTAGCGCTGAGCCAGATTGTCAGTCGTGGTCAGAAACAGATGGGGCTAAACCCAGTAGGAATTTAATGAACAGAACTCCCCGACATTGTCGGGGAGTTTCATTGGCACCCGAAAGGAATAATAATGATTAATTTCTTAAGAAAAACATCTTCATGGGTAAATAAAGCAACAGGAAACACTACCTTTCAACTCATACTCATCTTCATTACCGGAATAATTCCAGGCTTTCAGGCGGGAGAACAAGCTACATTTTACAAGCTGTCGAAAGACCCGCAAGCAGCACTTGTAGAATTGATATACAAGAAATGTGGAGGTAATAAGATTGTAGCGAAAGACATTAGAGGCCCATGGTCGACGGAGCAAATGTCATGCTGGAGTGAAGAGCTTGCTCATATTCGTGACAACACATTCAAAACAGAAGTATATTTTAAAATCGGACGATGCACCCATGAGTGCAACATCAAAAAAGAAGAACAAAAGAAATGCCAGGCCTACATATCATCTGAATTTCAAAAGCGACTGGAGAAGTATCGCGAACTTAAGGCCCTGATGAATGAGTCACAATGAAAAGATCAGATAGCACATTATTTGTTTTAAACCAAAAGCATATCAACGTTCAGCCCCCATATTTAACAAAGGAGTAATTGTGATAACAGAAGGTATCATTCTAAAAACTGGATTACTTAGTGAGTATATATATACTTTAAAACTTATCTGGCTATTAACTGATAAAGATTTAGTGAATCATCAATTAAAACAGGGATATTCAAAAAAACAGTTAATTGATAAACTGGAAGATGCTGTCAATAAATCAGAGTTATCAAAAAATTTATCAGATGTCGTTAGAAAACAACTTACCGAATCCATATTCTTTATTATTGAAAAAAGAGTCAATGAATGCAGTAAGTCGTAAACAATACAATGTTATTTACAAAACCACTCTCTGATATCTGCGAGTTTATTATTACTGAGAGTTAGAAGTACCTCCTGTATTTGAAGCCATTTTTGATTTGAATCGACGGTTACAACAAGATGAACCACCTCATTATTTTTACAATACTTATAATGATCAAAAGAATAAAAACATCTACAAGCAAGAGGCCTTACTGAATATATTGTACACTTTGCATTATTTTTATCCAAAAAAGGGCAATAGCTATTTTTATTACTCACTTTCTCCATGGTGTTATAATCATTAATGGCTGTACCAACCTCACGGGAAATTAGCTCCGCCTCAATCAATGTCACGTCCACTGGAATTTTACAGCAGTATGCACAACCGTTTTGACAAACAGCATAGTTCTTAATATCCATTTCATCGCTAATCTCATCTGCTGCCATCAACAAGTTATACGAACGTTCCAAAGGGTCATTCCCCGTTAACCCATTAATAAAATATGATACTAGTTTTTCTGGTTTAAACTCTTCATTTACAGGCAATCGTCGACCAGAACGCTTTGGATTATAATTTTTAAGCCGTCTTTTTATTTCAGCAGCATCATTACACACTTTCATACCTACTCCTTTTTGATTGTCGTATAACAATATATCGCCACAAGGTAACACAGACCTCACTTTCTATTTACGTAATATTGCGGCCCTCCCGCATAAGGTGTCTTCATGCCTGAATTAGAACTCAAACATACTATTGCCGGTGCTACCCCTGAAAATGACAGCGAACAACTCAACGCCCTTGCCCGGTCACTTAGCAACGAATATTACGGTCCTTCGCACAGGAGGTAATGTAATGCCTGAATTAGACCTTAAGCACACTATTGCCGGTGCGACCGCTGAAACAGACTGCGCAGAACGAAACGCCTATGCGCAGTCTCTGGGCTGCGAATGTGAATATTGTGGATATCTTTCTGGCCACAATACGGCCATACACCGTGATGGAAACCCGCTCAATCGCGATGACAGTAATCTCACGGTAGTCGATCCGTTTTGTCGCGCATGGAAAGAACTCAATACGCTCAACGCAGACAGTGCAGTCATGGCAATCCTACCCGGCTTGTCACCTGAAGATATCAGCCACTTCCAACGCACGTTGTACGTTGCACTTCGTTGTGACGATGAGCAGACGCGTCAGGATGCCCAACAACTGCTGGAATGGCTTACTGAGCATAAAACGCTGGCTGAAAAGCGCTTTGATACCTCACATCCCGGTGCTTTTGCGCAGGCGTTACACAGGACGGCACCCTTACAACGCAACGGGACACGGGCTGCATGGCGCAACCTATCACCGGTGCTAAATCCCGCTCGTCTGCCAGACCCTGCTGATTTAACCCCACTCGAATCCACCCCTGATTGGTGGCCATTGATGTATCAACATTACCGCAAGCAAGGTGGAGCATGATCCTCGATAAAATTGAAGACGCACTGGCGTGGCTGTCGCGCTACACGCTGGGCCAAAACTTCGCAGACTATTGTGACCTGCGCACCGTTATCGGCTTAACAGACGATGACAAAATCCGCCATCCGTCTATGGATGCGGCCTACATTCAGACGACCCAGAATAATGACTTTGTCAGCTGTCTGGAAATTAAGGGCGCATTTCGAGATTTCAGCTTTGAAGAATTCCCCGAAGGACAACCCCCTAAGTCAGGCACGTTTCAGTTCTTTTATACCCATCTGGCCGACAAGCTGACAGGTGATTTTAAAGCATTAGGTTATAAGCTCAGTGTTGTGTTTGAACACGATCCCGATCGTGGAAAAGAAGAAATGACCGAGCTCATGAAGCCGCTGCGCCGCGGATGGAAGCACCTGCATCTGGATATGGATGATTTAGCACAAGAGCGTATCGAAAAGATGTCGCCCTATATGGCGCGTGAGCGGGTTTTCCTAGTGGTGTATACCGCCATCGGTGCCCTGCCTGCCGATGAACACAAAAACGAAATCCGCAGACAAAACGCGCTGGGTGAATTACCTGAAGCGCGATTCTCACAAAACCCGATCTACTCTGAATTTGAAGGTTTAAAACTTCGTCATGATGCATTTCTAGACAAGCTTATCTTCGACATGAACGCAGGAAACAACGGTGTGTCTGTCCGTCTTATGGATGCGCACGAAACAGGCCGCATCATTCGTGATGAAATCGAAAAAAGCAGCACGTCACCGTACTGGCAACCTTTACTTCCCGGTGACCGCGTCATGCCACATGGCAAAATAAGAGGTGATGGCAAAGATATCAGTGCATGTCTTGCCCCTCACCTGAACTATCAATACTGCGATACCCAAGTCTCCACAGAAGGGGCCATTGTGGAAGTAGACGGGTTCTTCCACGGTCAACTGGCCATGACGTTATTCCCGCAGCGGCCGCAAATCTTCCCCGAACTCTTTGCCAACGTCCCCCGTCAGGTGCCGTGGCGTTTACGGTTCGATATTATGCCGGGCGGTGCCTCACAGCTCGGTTATAAAAATTTCCTATTAACCTTTCTGGCGATTATCCCTGCCCTGCGTCAACAGTATGAATCCGTACAGTGGTTGCTGGAGCAGGATAAAAAGGACCCGATTGTCGTATTAAGCATTACCGCCAGTACGTGGCACCGCGACAATAAAGCGCTGCAGCGTAATCTCACCCTGCTCAAGAAATCACTGCAGGGGTGGGGGATCACTGATGTCACGGGAACCTTTGGTGATCCGGTGCGTGCATGGATATCAACACTACCCGCAGTTTCCAGCTATAGCGGCCCTAACCTGATGTTCTCTACCCTGTCTGACGCATTACGCCTGTTACCGCTGCAGCAGCCGTGCAGTCCCTGGTCTGAAGGCAACGTTGTCTATCTGACTCCGGGGCGCAAACCGTTCGTCATAAAGTTAGCCAGTCCTTTGCAGGAGAAACACACCGAGATCATTATGGGGCCACCCGGCTCAGGTAAATCGGTGATCGCTAACAGTAGCCACCTCTCGTTTCTGGCCAACAGCAATATTGATATTCCCTTTATGTTACTCATCGATAAGGGATACACCACGCAAGGGTTCTACGACATCGTCCATGATGCGCTGCCAGACGACGCGAAACATAAAATTGTCAGTATTGTTCTGAAAAATACCGCTGAGCACTGCCGTAATCCGATGGATATCCAGCTGGGATTAAAAGCCCCGCTAAGTACAGAGCGTGATTACATTTTGAGCTTACTCAAAAGCTTATGCGCAGATCCAGCGACCGGATTGCCGCCTGACCCTACCAGCTGCGCCGATATTCTTGGGAGGATTGTCGATAGTGCTTTCAAAGAAAAGGGAGAAATTAACCCGACGCGCTATGGGGCAGGGCTTGTTCCTGAAGTTGATCGTGCACTCGAAGAAAGCGAAATTCTTCATGCTTACTCGCCAGAATGGTGGGTGTCGGCAACATGGTATGAAGTCCGCGATATGTTGTTTGATAAAGGCTATGTCTCGGAAGCGACACTGGCACAGTCACAGGCGGTGCCGCTACTAAACGACCTGCAGAATGAACTTAGCAAAAAAGAGCTAGCCGATAATTTTGTTGGCGTGACACGACCAGGAACTCAAGAATCCTTACTGCAGTATGTTTCACGGTGTCTGGCCAAAGCCCTGACCGACTATCCCCTGCTGTCAGGTAGAACTCGGCTTATATTCAGTCCAGAAACCCGTATTGCGATTGTCGATGTCAATAACGTCGCTGGAAAACCCACACCGGAAGGCAAATTAAAGACCGGCATCATGTATCAATTTGCGCGTCAGATTGGCGGAGGAAATGACTTTTACCTGCCGCAAATTCAGGATGAACTTTATGCCAATCTTGATCCTCGCTACATCCCGTTGCACCGCAAACGTATTGAACAGTTGGATCAGGAAACCAAACTGATATTCATCGATGAAATGCACAATATCAAAGGAGTACAGGTGTTGTGGGATGCGCTGCAGACCGAAGACCGTGAGCAACGTAAGTTCGGTGTACGCACGGTTTTTGCTTCTCAATATCCTGATGACTACCCGCCTGATCTGCTTGAGTCAGCGAACTCCGTCTACATGATGCGCGTCCGTGAGAAAGATTTTTCACTACTCACCAAAGCCTATCAAATTCCGGAGATAACCCTGCGGCGTCTGCTGACAACCCCACCGGGCGCAGCGCCTGATGGTTCGGGAACCACCTTTTTGGGCATCTTCAAAACCTCACGCGGCAATGTTGCGCAATTGCTCAAACACGCCGTTGGACCTCGCGAACTGTGGGCGCTGAACTCAACGCCCGCTGACCGTGCCTTGAGGAAGCGACTCACTGAAAAACTAGGGTCACATGTCGCCCGTGAACTTCTGGCCACAAAATTTCCTCGCGGTAGCGCCAGCGCGCAACTTAACCATATGAAAGATAAGGCAAGTAATGAGGATGACACCAGCGTGGTCAATCTCCTTGCCAATCAACTTCTCAGCGATTACGGCTACCTGCAAGGGTGACAAACAGAGAGCGTAAAATGGACAAAAAAACTCACCGATATACCCACCCCGCTATTTTCACGATATCCCTGATTTCATTACTCGTTACCACGCCAACGTGGGCCGCTACGGTTAACGTAAACAGTAGCGTGCCTATTACGCGCGATGTTATGCCTCAACTTCGCGCGGCTAATGGCACATTAACCGAGATATCGACGACGCAGCATCAGGTGGGCGCGGCCATCAATGCCAACGGCGACAAAATATCTTCTATGATCGAGCAGGCAGAGCAATCAAGAGCAACACATGATAGCTTCGCGCGCCAGTCTGAACGGCTTGAACAAGCACGACGAAGCTTTGCCGTTCCTGAAACGATTTGTACAGAATCTACCTCGGGAGCAGCGGCCCGCGTCAATAGTCAAGCCCGTGCCACGCAGAGCGGCTATTCGCGTGGCGGCGGCGTCAGTAATCGTCAGTTGAAGACAGCCTTAACCGAAGCCACACCGGCACCAGAACAGGTGCAATATCAGAGCGCAGCCCTACACGGGCAGTGGTGCGATGCCACAGATTATGCGGCTTACGGCGGTACCGATTTGTGTCCAAGCGTATCGCAGTATCCGGGCGGTGATAAGCAGTTAGCGTCTTTACTCGACGGTGCCGGAAAGGTGGGCAAAACGCCTGATTTGACGTTCACGCAGACTCAGATTGACGCAGCCGTCGCCTACACCCTCAATACCACCGCACCTTCAGCGGGGCGTCAATTAGGTAAAGGAGAGGTCAAAACGGCTTCGGGTAAGCAGTATGCAGGACTGATGACACAGTACGAGGGCATCATGGATGCGGCCCGCGAACCGCAAATGGCCATGATTGCTGCAAGTTCTCCGAATGCGGCCACTAAAGATGCCTTGAAAGACGCGCTTAAGGTGCCATCGGCACAAAGTTACTTTAATGACACTGCATCGCAACAGGCGCAATCATCCGGTCAAATGTCTCAGCGTGAATTTGAATCATTCGAAGTGGGAAGGCGCTATGCCAATACTGCCTACTTAGCTGACCTGCAGCAGATGGAAGGTGACAACCTTGTTCGCGAGCAAATTCGTGTGCAAAACCTGGGTAACTGGCTGGCGTTAGGCATTAAGCACGAACAGGAAAAGAGCAACATTCTGGTCGGTCAGCAGCTGGCGCTGATGGCCACAGAACATTACCGACCGCAGTTGGCTGGCAAGATGGAACAAGTTAAAGCGGGGGCTGCGCGATGAAGATAAAAACCGGCCTGTACTTTCTGGCCAACCTCTTTGTTCCGCTATCTGAAGCACGCTACACCAAAAACCGTATTATTCCTTCACTGGGTAAGCAACTGCAGCGCATGCGTGTGGCCAGAAAACTTATTGCGCGGCGTCGCCGGCAGCCCGAGTTAAGTTGGCAGGAAGCTGTAACAGCCAGCGGCATGGATATCGACGCTATCGAACGCCAGCAGATCCGACGTAAACGGCTTTATCTGGTGATGAGCGCTATCCCCGCCCTATTGGCCTTCGGTTTACTGTTAGCCGTACTCGCCAGCGGGATATCGACTTTCTCATTACTGTTGCGAGCGAGTGTGATTATGGTGGTCTTGCTGGGACTGAGCAGTATTCCTTTTCTGCAGGCCATTGTCTGTACGTGGCGGCTCTGGCAGCTGCGTGAGCAACGGGTAAATACAGGTGAAAAAGGCACCTTCACTGATTTTCGTCATGAAACTCCGTGGATACGCATGACCTTATTTCCTTGGCGTTAGCGCCTCCCTCCCTGTCTTGCATCAACGGTCGTTCAGGCCGAGGTCAAAATATGAAATGGTTACGAACCCTTTATGCCAGTGTACTGGTCAATTTGCTTTGGGCGTCATACGCCTGCGCTGATACAGCGGTGAGTTTTGACAGCATTGAAGCGGCGGCAAAACGCTCAACTGACTTGTCTCGTCAACTCTTGGTTATGATATTCGGTGACGTTGTCACAGACCCGCTATCCACTAACGCGACAATGGTCGGTCAACTCTTCTTCATTTTTAACGGTATCGTCTTTGCCCTCGCCGTTATCTGGTTCTTGATGATAAGCCTCAAGCACATCACCAAAGCGGGACACACAGGGAAGGTTTTTGGCAGTGGTGCTACGCCAATGGCGGTCGTCACAACGGTCGCGGGTTTTCTATTTCTGGTACCCACGGTATCAGGCTGGTCACTAGCACAACTGGTCTTTCTGTGGGCCGTATCCGTTATGGGTATCGGCAGCGCTAACCTGATGACAGACAAAATTGCTGACCTGATGCAAAGCGGCTATTCACTGGTGATACAACCCGTCGCGCCGCAAACCGTGAGTTCTGCGCGCGCCATTTATGAAATGAATTTGTGCATGTACGCGACCAACGCTGAACTCAGCAGCATGTATGGCCAATATGGGAAAAGCGATACGCCGCTCATGGCCATCAAGAGTGTCACGGACGGATTTGAAATCACCAACGGCAGTGCCAGCTGTGGTTCCGCGCGATTACCGGCGTCGAGTAAGAACAGCATGACGGGCTGGTTGTTCTCACCTAATGTGAACACGGATGCTATCGAGTCTGCGCAGCGTAATGCCATGAATCAGATGCAGAACACATTAAGTCAAAATGCCTCGGCGTTCGTCACTGCCCTGCTGAATAAGCAAAAGAATGGAAGTGGCGCTATCCCTGATGCAGAAACGGCCATCCAGCAAGCAGCACACACATATGAAGATACCATCAATAAAGTGGTCAACGCTCAGGGGAATGGCAACGAGCTCGCGACCGCCATGACCGCACAACTCAAAAAGAGTGGTTGGCTTTCACTGGGGGCGTGGTATCAGACATTCGCGACAGCTAACCAAAAAGTCAGTGACGCTGTGACATTAAAACCCGTGATCGGTGGACAATCATCTTTGGGAGATATTGGTGTCAGAGGAACCCTGAGTGATGTCATGACGGCATATCGAGCTCAACTTCAAAATTCAACCTACACACCACCTTTAGGGACTCAAACAGCAAAAGATACTCAGCCGACTAATTCTGATGATCCACTTTCATATTTAATTTCATTTACTAATAAACCCATGCTGTACATAACCAATGCGATAGCAACAGCAAACATTGGTTCTAATCAGGTTAATAGCGATCAAATGAACCCGCTTTTAAAGATGAAGGCAATAGGTGACTATACATTGGTAACAACCGAGGTTATATACACATCCTTTACGGCTGCAAGAATTGTCGCTGAAACCGCTTCTGATAGTATTATTCTTAATATAGCCTCGGTAGGTGCAGGCTCATATGCAAAGAATACTGTGTTAGCTTTATCTGGATTAGCGTACTTCCTACTTTTAATTTTATTAAGTGTTGGTTTTAGCCTATCTATATACCTACCATTAATACCATTAATATTTTGGCTTGCAGCTGCTGCTAACTGGTTTGTAAGTGTTCTCGTGGGTGCAACAGGTGGCTCCCTCTGGGCTGCCACACATATTGGCACCGAGGAAGAAAAAGGAAGTAGATCAGCATACGGTTATATATTTCTAATTGATGCTCAGATACGTCCCATGTTAATGGTTTTAGGTTTTGCCTTTGCTAGCTTAGTTATTGTAGCGCTTGGAACATTACTGAATATGTTGTTTGGCCCTGCTATTGTTAACGTACAAGCAAATTCAATAACGGGAATAGTTTCGTTAATTGGACTTCTAATGATTTATTCACGTATTTGCACAACGACTGTTTCCCGCGTCTTTGCTTTACAAGTCACTATGCCAGACTATGTAATATCTTGGCTCGGTGGGCGTGAAGCAGCAAGTATTCTTGGTGGGATGGCTGAGTCAGCAAAAAGTATGTTTGCTGGATTTTCACGTGGACTTCAACATGCTCCAGGTGTAAAATTAAACAGTAATAAATCATCAAGTGGAGAGGATGGGATTTCATGAGGAATATAAAATGAAAGCATTTAGAGAACAACTATTAGCATCTTTACATTTGTTAGCTGCGTTATGTACTATTTTAACTGCAATGATTATATATAATGCATTTGATACTCATCGCGGTGGGGCGACTGCTACATATGCATTTTTATTTACAGTAGCACTGTGGTTAATTGTTCTATATGTTTTTATCAGTGGAAAAAGGGAGATCGATAAAATAATAAATTCAGTCTTTGGTAATAACTCATCTATTATTTCCTATTATGCAGCCGGCTCCGGAAGATATGTTGGTATAGATACCAATAGTGGAAATATATTGCTAATAGCTCTTGATAAATCTGGCCAGCAGGTTTTTGGCTTTAACTTTCAAGATTTGGCCGGCTATGAGCAAAAAGACTGTGTTTTGACTCTAAAGTTTGATGATATAAACACACCTAGTTTTAAAATTAATGGAAACGCAAAAATCATCCCATTCATTGATAAGCTGGACTTCTTGTTATCACCTTCATACTCACCATCTAAAGGTAGCAATAAACAGTTCAGCCAAATAGTTGCCGAAAGAATGCAAACAGCTTAACTCATCGTTTTCCATCCACTCCATTAAGGGCACCTTTTCAGGTGCTCTTTTTTCTGTCTGGTGCAAACAACCAGAAGGTTCTGTTTCTTTGAAAAGTCAGAGATTGGTTTTCTTCAGGCGTAAAAAAACCGACTGGTGAGGTCGGCTTTTTAACTGCTCCGATACTGAGTTGGTGACTCTGACCGGAGGAAATCACTCTACAACTGACGTTGTTATTGTACGCCAAAATCCAGACGTAAAAAAACCCGATTGGTGGTCGGGTTCTTTACTTCCCAGCGCTGAGTTGGTGGCTCTGACCGGAGTGAGGCAAACTTTATCTAACATATTCATTCTATCCTTGCTATCGCACTATGTCAAAAACGGGTACCAGGGTACAATCAATGCGTTAGCTCTAATGTTTGTCTATCTGGCTTTAACCTCGGCATGAACATTAAGTCCTGACTAAAATTACGCGTGGTGGCGGTTTTAGTGCTCTGGCCGGAGTGAGGCAAACTTTATCTAACAAATGAGCAAATACTGCGACAGGCAGTGTATGAGTAAGCAGTATGGTTCTCACTCCCTTCAAGGGGAAACGGATGGTTAGCCTGTTAATCATCGTTCTGAGAGCAGTAGCAGCGCTAGCAAATGCGCTGATTGCCATTCTCGAACTGATCCGCCAATTCATCGAATGATGACGGCTGAAACGTAGCTAAGGGTGGGGAGTTAACCGCTTCCCGCCCTTTAATAAATATTCCCTTCTCAAAAGCCCTGTTCCGAAAAATGCATAAAATCGTACTCTTAACTAGGTTGGACAAAATCTCATCTGTTACCATTTAACACCGACAAGTGGCGTTTTTACCCACCTAATGTTTACTAATGAGTTGGGGTTAACATCATAGCAAGAACAGATATCAACGTACCGTATGCTGAAAAAGACGAAGCGAAAATGCTTGGAGCTCGGTGGGATACAGCGAACAAAACCTGGTACATACCAGAGGGTTTATCCACCGCTAACTTCTCAAAATGGTTACCAGTAGGCAATGTGAACGCACCTTACTGGTATATTGCTCAGACATCTGATCATTGCTGGAAGTGTGAGAAAGAAACCGTAATGACGTCAGTTCTACTTCCAGAAGGGCATCAGACCCTTGAACAGGATGACGATGGACCCGTTTACTGGAAAAAGCATAGCGTTCCAGCGTTTATATTTTATATCGATGAGATGTCAGATCATATCCTGAAAAACTTGGGGTTGGTTCAACATTATTTATCGAAGGATTACAGCAAAACTGTGGATGCCAGATACTGGATGAACCACTGCCAACACTGTCATATGAAACAAGGCGACTTCCAGTTGCATTGTGAGGATGATAGTGTATTTTCGCCGGCCAATCGCACGCAGGCTTCAAGAATACTTCTCACCAAAGTAGAGCAAAGCTTTTCTGCATCATGTAGTGGTATTTCACATGAACACCTGCATTTCAGGTTCGGCTCAGAGGAGTTGTTCGTGACCGCAGGGGAGTGGTTTCCTTATATGAAAAAGCTATAGGGAAAAGCAGTAGATTAGTACAGACGTAAAAAAACCGACTGGTGAGGTCGGCTTTTTACTGTTCCAGCACTGAGTTGGTAACTCTGGCCGGAGAGAGACTCTCAACAACCAACGTTGTTATTGTACATCAATATCCAGACGTAAAAAAACCCGATTGGTGGTCGGGTTCTTTACATTTCCAGCGCTGAGTTGGTGACTCTAGCCGGAGGGGACATTCAACATCTGACTATCTAATTATAAACTGCACTAATTTTGAGTCAACCGTAATACGGTGATAGTCCTAACCGCAGTGTCCGTTGTATAATCATTATGTTAGCTCTGTTTTATGTCTCTCCAGCCTTTTTTCCCGGGTTGACGGTTTAGAAAGTCCTGGCTGAAATTTCGCGTGGTGGCGGTCTCAGTGCTCTGGCTGGAGGGGAACATTCAACATCTGACCATGTAGAAACCGCTGTAACAGGCAGTGTAAGAGCAAACAACGGTGTTCTCACTCCCTTCAAGGGGAAACGGATGGTTAACCTGTTAATCATCGTTCTGAGAGCAGTAGCTGCGCTAGCAAATGCGCTGATTGCCATTCTCGAACTGATCCGCCAATTCATCGACTGATGACGGCTGAAACGTAGCTAAGGGTGGGGAGTTAACCGCTTCCCGCCCTTTAATAAACATCCCCTTCGTCAATACCAAGCTCGTCGTTCCGAACTCACCACATCCCGACTTCACAACCTGAAACCTTAACTGGAGACTTTGTCATGTCTGCCGCTCACCCAACTCCATCCTCAAATAATGATCAGGGGACCATGACGCTAATGGCGCTGGCGCTGATACTGATTGCCATCGTCATTTTTCATTCGATTTTCTACTATGCCTGCTGTGCCTTGCTTTATTACCTGTGGGCTCTGGCAGACTTTGCATCGATACATACCTACGTTGCCGAGAAAATGAATCTTCTCGCTTGGGCAAGTAAACGGGTGGAAGAACTGAGTCTTGGCCAGTTTCTTGAGGTCATGAACCAGACTGCAGGAATTTTATATGTCTTTATGCTTCCCATCACGGTGTACGGCCTCATCACGACTCGAAACCATCCACTGAGTCTGACTCGCCGCAAAATTGATATCTATACGCTGCCAAAAATCATGTCCAAATTCTCCCCCGCCATTATTCCCGCATTGCAGTATGGCGATCCTAAAACGCAGCTACTCAATGTCGATCCTCCAGAGCATCGAAGCGCCCAGCGCCCCGATGAATTTGCCATCGAGCATAAACTGGTGATCGGACAACGTCTCGACCATGAGCGCGCTAAGCGGGCTTTTGATGCTCAACTCGGGACGCCGTTGCACAACGCATCAAGCTTTAGCGCGCATGAGCGTGCATTAGTGGCCATCATCGGCTTACAGGTATTTTGTGATGACAGACCTGCCGCCCTCGAGCTGCGAGACGCTTTAAATCGCTCATGTGGCAAACGCCAGAAAGAGCATGGAAAGAAGCGGGGTTATCCTAAGTTAAGCATTGCAGAAAAGGCTTTTCAGCAGGTTATGGCCACGCCTCAAGCTAAAGCGTGGATTAAGCACCACAGCACAACGCGAACGGCCCTCTCAGCCCTACATGCTCAGGATTTGCGTTTACCTACAGGTCAGTTTCGCTGGCTTAAGGGGTTAGACAGAACGTTATGGTATGTCCTGTCGTCATCGGATCGCAGCAAAGTCTTTGTTGAAGGTGCTGGCGCAGTCGCTGCCGCACAGTGGGAAGCGCTCGTATCGAAACTGTCGAAAAAGATGCGAGTGGTTATTCCACCGCCTGACAATCTCACCGTTTACGCTGTACAGGGTTTAGAAAGCGATTTACGCAGCATTGGTATGGTTATTAATGACCACGAACCTGACACCAGTAGCGAAGCCCAAGAAGACAGCACAACATTTGATGATCTGGTTTTCCTGCATAATGTTTCAAACCAATCAAATACTACTCAGCCAAAAGTCTCACTTCCAGACCAGCCTCATGAACGAGTACCCCCCGAGCCTCCTCAAGACTCAGCAGTAAAAAAACGCACCCCGCCACTATTTGTCCCTAAAAATGAAGACAGATATTGAAGGGTGCCGTTCTATTTTTGGCCTGATTTATATTTTCCTTTCGCATCCAGAATTCATCCCCCAAAACGATTTTTATTATCTCTTTCAAAAGGATTACACCATGCAATCTAAATGCTCCGTCTTGTATAAAAACGGGATGTTATCGGCTTACGACCAAATTTCATCTGCGCCGTTATTTATCATCATGCCTGGTCCATTAAGCCGCTTTTTCATCCAAGGAAACGTGCTGATGCATGACAGCAAAAAACAATCACCACAGGAGATTTATCGCGCATCTACGCCCGAAAATGCGGCCTTGTTGCTGCAGGCAATACACGAAGAACTACAGTATCGGAGGGCCAAAATAGACTTAGCCTTTTTTAGGTTTTTTGTTGCGCCATTAATTTTCTTCTGTCTTGCATTCATCGGATATCAGTATGCAAAATCGCCAACTCCACGGCCACTACCGACTGAGGTCAGTAAAAACACCACGATTTCCGAAACACCACAAATAGAGCCTCCCGTCGCGGTTCCTCCTCCCGCAGCGGCACCTTTAGCGCCGGCAAGCAAAGAAAGCAGCAATAACTCGTTGGCCATTCGCGCGGCGAGTCTTAAAAAGGCAGCGGATAGTGGCCGTTACACCATTAATTTATCAAGCGGTCGTACACGGACGATATACGTCTTCTCCGATCCTCTTTGTCCTCACTGCCAAGAAATCGAGCCTACGCTCGAGGCACTCACCCGTGACTACAACGTGGTTATCTTCCCTGTAACACTTGTTGGCAAGCAGGACACGGTCGCAGCTGTTTCCCCTATTTTGTGTGTCGCACCCGATAAACGCACTTCGCTGTGGCAATCACTCTTCAGAGCAGACGGTAACGTCTCTCTCTCACCGACTGCCAGCAAAGAAACCGCGCCCGACAGCTGCACTGATGGTCAGCATGCCATCAGCATTAATGACCGCGCTTTTGACTATTACCAGCTTCCTGGTACGCCGCAGTTAATCGCTGATGATGGCCGGGATATTCCTTTTAGCGCCCTTACCAGCGATGACGCGCTGGCCAACTTCATGAATGCACCGATACAGGGGGCCGATAATGCCATCCGATAATACTCAGCCCGTTGATAAGGTCAGAGTTAGGCAAACAACACAGTCAACATGGATAGATGATTATTTACTTGCGCCGGTTACTGTTCAGGCTGGACTTGTCGTTATCTTGATCCTCACTTTTTTACGTACTTGGGTGCTCATTCCGGGAGTATTTGCAACCGCCATATGGCTGCTGACATTCTTCGGTCAGCTGTTCAGGATGCCGTTGCGAATGCCCAAGGATATCGGTGGCCTCGATATGACAACCGAGCGGGAAAACGCATATGAATTTAAAGGCCCGATGGGCCTTTTTCGATTTACGCGCCGTCGACTGTCGTGGGATAAGTCAGCCGGGATTATGTGTCTGGGCCATGCCAGACGACGCTTTCTCGGGCGAGAGCTCTGGCTAACGAGAGACGACTGCCTTCGCCATATGCAACTGCTGGCCACCACGGGGTCAGGGAAGACAGAAGCCCTACTGTCCATTCAGCTCAACAGCATTTGCATGGGGCGGGGAATGACGTTTTCCGATGGTAAAGCGGAAACCAACCTTGCCTACGCGATTTGGTCACTGATGCGACGCTATGGGCAGGAAGATAACTACTACGTGCTTAACTTCCTTAATGGAGGTCGTGATCGCTTCGATGAGTTACTCGGCAATGACAGAACGCGTCCACAATCAAACTCGATAAACTTCTTTGGCGATGCGACTGCCACATTCATTATTCAGCTGATGGAGTCGCTGCTCCCCCAAGTCGGGGCCAGTGAGGCCGGCTGGCAGGATAAAGCGAAACCGATGCTTTATGGACTGGTCTATGCGCTGTATTACAAGTGCAAAAAGGGGAGTCTTCGCCTGTCTCAATCAATGATACAAAAACACCTGCCATTGAAAAAAATGGCCGAGCTCTACATTGAAGGTAAGCAAAATGGTTGGCACGACGAAGCCTTGAATGCGCTGGAGTCCTACCTCAACAATCTGGCCGGTTTCCGCATGGAGCTAGTAAGTAAACCTTCTGAGTGGGATCAAGGCGTTTATGACCAGCATGGCTTTCTTATTCAGCAATTCTCTCGCATGTTGGCCATGTTTAACGATGTCTACGGCCACATATTTTCCACCGATGCTGGCGACATCGATATCCGAGATGTTTTGCATAACGATCGCACGTTAGTCGTACTTATCCCTGCCCTCGAATTATCTAAGAGTGAATCCGCAAACTTGGGGAAATTATATATTTCCGCAAAACGTATGGTGATTGCGCGTGACCTCGGTTATCAGTTGGAGGGGAAACGTAAAGACGTTCTCATCGCCAAAAAGTTCGTTAACCCGTTCCCCTACCCCGATATACATGATGAGCTAGGGAGTTACTTTGCACCCGGTATGGATGACCTTGCAGCCCAGATGCGTAGTCTTGGCATGATGCTCGTCATTTCCGCTCAGGATATTCAGCGATTCATCGCGCAATTCAAAGGGGAATACCAAACCGTCAACGCCAACATGCTTGTGAAGTGGTTTATGGCATTGCAGGATGAAAAGGACACCTTTGAACTGGCGAAAGCCACGGCAGGGAAAGACTACTACGCCGAGTTAGGTGAGATGAAACGAACACCTGGCACCGTCAGCAGCAGCTATGAGGAGGCCAACACCACCTATATCCGTGAGAAAAATAGGATATCGCTCGATGAACTAAAAGATCTGAATCCCGGCGAAGGCTTTATCTCGTTTAAAAGTGCATTGGTACCCAGCAGCGCCATCTATATCCCTGATGACGAGAAGTTATCGTCCAAACTTGAGCTCAGGATCAATCGCTTCATCGATATAGGAAGCCCGACCGAAGCCGACTTAATCGCGCAAAATCCTCACCTGAGCCGTCTACTGCCGCCGTCTGAAATGGAAGTCAGCATGGTATTGCAAAGAACGGATGAAATCGTCGCCGGCAGTCAAACGCATACTATACCGCCGCTCATGGACCCGATTCTGGCGAGACTGATGAAAGTAGCGATGGATCTCGATAACCGTTGTGACATTAGTTATAGCCCCACGCAACGCGGGATACTCCTCTTTGAAGCTGCCCGCGATGTCATCAATAAACGCGGAAAAAAATGGTTTACGGTGAAAACACAGCCTAACCCCCTCAAAGTCTCGGATGCAATGGCCCGCCGTTTGGCTAAACAGTCGACGGCATTCATGTCTCAGGACCACTGATCTCTTAATCAACGCCCACGTCTAATTGCAGACTTCAACATGATGGCTTGTATTTATCAGCTCATCAGGAGCCCCTATGGAAAAATTAAACCGAACGTCTACCCTTTCCCTATCTTTCAAAAGCTTAACATTCGCACTGATGCTCGGAATCACGCCCTACGCCCTAGCTGCTCCCTCTATTCAGGTTGGCTTCTCACCGGAAGGCACAGCGCAACAGGTCGTCCTAAACACCATTAACCAGTCAAAGAAATCGGCCCGAATGATGGCTTATTCATTCACGTCACCCGAGGTGGTGAAGGCTTTGATTAATGCTAAGAAGCGCGGTGTGGATGTCAGAGTGGTTATCGATGAGAAAGGAAACGTCTGCGACAAATGCAAAGCCAATAAATCAGCAATGAACTTGCTGGTTAACGCAGAAATCCCGCTGCGTACTGTCAGCAAATACAAAATCATGCATGACAAAGTCATTATCACCGACGATGCCAACGTTGAAACGGGGTCATATAACTTCAGTTCGGCAGCCAACAAATCCAATTCAGAGAATGCCATCCTCATCACCGAAGTACCTGAGTTAGCCAAAGAATACCTTCAGCACTGGCAATCCAGATGGCAAGTTGGCCATGACTGGAAATCTACCTATTAATCCCTTCTACAAAATGAATTCACATATGGAATTAAAAATGACGACAGACACGACTGAATTACTTGGCCACTTCGCTTTGTGTGCTCAAATTGCCCTTGGTATTGCACGACACGACCGGAGTGTAACCACACCGGTTCAGGAACATATTTTTTTAATGAATTGGTTGAGTACGGCTCAAAAAAAGAAGCTGTTTTCAAAAGACATAGCGAGTGAAATTGACTATTTACTGCGCATTGGCAAACAAGCGGGGATCATGGCTAACCTGAAACGAAAAATCATCTACATGTACAAGTCATGCAACGAGGACATTAACAAGCAAAGCGATTTGTTTCGGCTGACCTATGCCATCGAGCAGCTCAAAAACAAGGGGTGGCAGAGCCATACTCTCTCATCAGGTGACTGGAAAAAAGGATGGGTTGCCTCTTCTGAGCCGGCAATCTACATGGAATTACCCGCACTGGAAGCCGCCTACGATGACGAAGGTAAACAGCTTAAGTCTTTGCCTATTCGTGTTGAAGGAGATCTGGAGTACGCCACCAATATTCTAACAAGTATTCTGACTTCTACCGTATTAGTTAAAGCCTCACATAACCAACTACTGCTCACCCCGTAGTTCCTTAATCGACAAACACCCGCTGCTCATCCATGAGTAGCGGGATATCTGCGCAGTTTGAGCGATCATCAGCTTGATGAGATAAAAACGCTGTCTATGGATATGGCCTATATCAGTGCAGTCCGCATCCATATTCCCAATGCCGTCGATAAAATCGCCTTCGATCACTTCCATGTGGCAAAAATGTTGTGCGCCGTCGTTGATAAAACCCGTCAGGCTGAGATGAAACAGATCCCGCCGTCAGACAGGAAAGACGCCCACCGCTCACGCTACCTGTGGTTTTAAAGTAAACAAAATCATCTCGGGCGCCGTGCTGAGAGGTTAGAAGTTGCCCGGCAGGTGTTACCCCAAACGAGCCAGTGCTGGGTAATGAAAGAGCTTGCCCGCGATCTGTGGCACCGTCGCTATGACGACCATAGCCGTAACCTGTTGCAGGAATGGATGGCGATGGCTAAAGACACCGGCATACCGCTCATGGTCAGCATTGCCCGGATGGTGGCAAAGCGCCTTTACGGCATTCTGAATGCAATGAAATACCGGGTATCGAATGGCAATGCGGAGTCTCTGAACAGTAAGATACGGTTGCTGAGGATCAAGTCGCGGGGCTTCAGGAATAAAGAACGGTTCAAGCTGGGCGTAATGCTCCACTATGGGAAACTAAATATGACTTTTTGAGCAATCATTTAAGAGAGTTATAGAATTTTTTTTGCCGGTAACGTTGTATTCGTTCGTCATTCTCCTTTTCTTTTTCCTTTTGCCACATATTGCTGCATCCCGGATCGCAAGGGGTAAGACAATATGGAGTTTTATCAGCTTGAGACTCACTTGTCTCCCAAGATAATGTTGGTGTTACCTCTGGTGACAATGAATAGTCTTTCTGATCAGCGTCATACATCATATTTTGTGAGGCTGATGAAGCAACACAATGAAGCAGTAAGATAAATGGGGCATATGCATATTTTTTTAAGCATGACATGAACGTTATACCTTTAAACGTAAATACTTTTTACATCCATATAGAAGCCCAAGTTCCAGATATTGCCAAAAGAATAAGTAAAGTAAAAATGCAGGACTGTCGATTGAGCCACCATAACAGGGGAAGACCCATATATACAGTACAGGTGTTAACTTACTTGAGCCATTTGCGCATGTCAATAGATGAGATTGATTATCACTCAATAAATTCGAGGGGAGAAATTATTTACTAAACCTAGCTTGAGAGGGTGTGTTGAAGGTGCTCTGGTGTAGACAATGGTTAGATTGGTTTGATTGTGTCAATGAAGACCATGAGCGTGAATACGCGGCCATGCGCCGAGAAAAATGCTTAATAAAATCCGAAGAATTTACGCGTCTCATGCAAAGAGAAGCAAATCTGTAAGTCTATATGCCTAGTTGGCACCAAATTGCTCCCTTAAGGCAGCTTTGAGCGATATTTGGGGGAAGTAGTGGAAGAGCAGGCAAGGACTATAAAAATACATTTATCCTTCTTGTTTGAAGCGGAAAGGCTGGAAAGTAGTCAGTTCTGCTATGAGCGACGAGCGGAAGTTTAAGTTTATCGCTTGCCAGCATCCAATTGAAATCTGAGATATCTGCTAAACAATAGTGATTTACTGCCGGAGATGAACAGCCGCATTGAAGTTGCTATGCGAGAGACTGATGGTTATATCGAATTAGTGATATGAAGTTGGCATAAATGTCACTGCCAATTATTTGAGAAATTAACAGATGAAATGATACTGCAGATGACAAATGCTGACTTTTCAGGTGCTAATATTGTCCTTTTTGTAGCATATCTATTAGACCAATACCCGCCAAGAGCCTCTGTGCTTGTCGAAATAATTTGAATCACATCATCAGGGGTGATACGTAGTTTGATATTCCGATAGCCTTGTTCAATCAGATTATTAAGATACTTGCTCTACCAAATTGTTATCTTATCCTCATCGGATTTATAGGCATTAAACGTGGTGCACACAGCTATGTGTGCACCACGTTTAATGCGACAGAGGCTTGACTCTCCCCTGCGCGCGCGGGGGGGAGAGTCAAAACCATAATTAAAAATCTAAAGTTAAAAAACTAAAGATTAAACGCTAAAGACTCTGACGGCACGTTACGTAGAGCCTGTTGCTAATGGGAGAAGTGCCCCAGCCTCCACTATCCAAGTCGGCGGTATAATATACGCCGCTGGTTGATGGCTCCAACGACCAAATTGAGCCGCTTGAGAACCCCGCACCTGGATAGTTCGAAGGTCGTCCCCACTCAACCCACAGCGCGCCTATGCCACGCTCCCCAGTCGTAGAGAAATCGCTTACCTCCGAGACCTTGGGCAAACTGTAACCCTGCTGCGATGAACAGTATCTGTCCGCACTGGACCAATCCATCAAACTTGAACCATTTATGAACCAGCCCTTCAACGTGAAACTGTACTTAATGATGTTACCATTTTTTTTCGGCGTGCCCGTAATAGTCACTTTGCTGCCTGAACCCTTAGCGATAAACGTCACAACCCCGCCCTCTACCGAGACCCAGTTGGCGTCGGCGGTCCAGATATAATCTGTGGCTTTCTTGCTGTCCTTCGGCACGATAGTGAACGTAGCCCCGATAAAGCCAGTGGTCGGGAAGGTCCCCTCTGCGCTGGTCTGTATAAAGGTATATTTGTTAACCTGAGTGTTGACAGATGCAGGCGGTTCTTCCAGAGCGATGCTGCCGTTGTTGCCGCCCTCGGTGTTGTTACCAGCCCCGTTCTGGGCAGTCGTCACCGTTTCTGTATTCCCAGTCACCCCCGCGCCGTTCTTCGCCAGCACCGAGACTTCCAGCACTTTACCCATGTCCGTGGATTTAATGGTGTAAGTTGGCAGTGTTCCGTTTTTAGTTGCCAGACCCTGCGTGGCCACCGTGGCGGCGGTGCTGCCCTTTTCTCCCCACTGTGCCAGAGACGCATCCGTCGGGTTACCGGTCTGCGCATCAAAGGTGTAGCGCCCGTTCAGCGCCTGCCCCACCGCCAGCTGACCTTCTATGTTCAGATCGCTGATTTTAGGGGCTGTCGCCTCATCGGTGATGCTGCCGTTGTTGCCGCCCTCGGTGTTATTACCGCTATCACCCGGCGCCGTGGTCACCGTGTCGGTATTCCCGGTCACCCCCGCGCCGTTCTTCGCCAGCACCGAGACTTCCAGCACTTTACCGGCGTCCGAGGA